>OBEQ010584531.1_pt1 | contig 11476 bp, 9 predicted proteins | sample 1670901 | NCBI WGS metagenome assembly OBEQ01 (sample SAMEA104232315, study PRJEB22302) | groundwater metagenome | biome: forest; feature: aquifer; material: groundwater | place: USA | collected 2011-08-07 | depth 5.4 m | reverse complement strand
GGCCACAACCTTAAACACCAAGTTTCCACCACCGTGTTGTTATTGCCGAAGAAACTGATCGTTTCTAACTGTAATCCAGAGAGATCTTTATTTGTTATCAATCGACCACCTTTATAATGAATAATAGGGTCTCCATCGCTATTCACTTGAAGAGAATTGATATACCTCATAAAAAGGGTTGTGCGGATTGGATCGTAATAATCGTTTTTGAACGGAATGAGTGCCGAACGCTCAGCATAGTATTCTATAGGCCAAACCGTATTGATAGTTACATGTCCATAAGAATTGACTGTTGATTCAATAGACGCTAAAAGGTGTGAACGGAATTGGGTGTTATAGGAATTCGAAAACGACCTGATTTGTTCAGAGTCAAGTTGAACGTTTAATTTACACGGATCCCACGCGTCAAAAATCATTCCCGTTAATTGTAAAACTAGGAGCGCATACATTACCGGATCTAACAAATCCACGGCTATTTCTGTCAGACTTTCTAACCCATCCAACAGCCAAGCCATTGCATATTTGCCACCACTATATCCGGCATCTTCAGCCACTTTCAAATCGACAAACGCCATGTTCCCAAATATCTTGCCAAGAACACTACAACCGTTAGCCACGTACTCATCTCCTCCGGCAGTGACGAACGCTTTAGCCGCTGCAGATTCAGCATCGGTTAAAAATAGTTTAACACCCGCGCCGATAACATTCTTGATAATGAATTTATATACTATAGGACCGCCTAAAATTCCTCCCATAATCTCTAGATTCATAGGAGATAAAAACCCTTCAATAAACGAAACGATTGCTTCTAGACTGGCATGCCCTATATCTTTACTATTCGGTAATTTCTGATTGCTCGCCTGTTTTTTCAATTGACAGTATTGATCCCAATAGGCTCTTGTCGTATCGTCGATACCAGCAAAGTTTTTGTAATCTTCTGGATGTTGACAGTATTGGTCGGGACTTATCGTTGTTGTCATTTATTTAATAAACTTTTTTTGTTTATAATAAATGGCTGAATTTGATGAACTAGGTGCTCTAATGGATGAGAGCGATCATTTGTTTGGCGAAATATCAGGATTGGTTGGTAAAGATAATTTTGATGAGTTTGTGGCAACTAAATTCAAAGAGTTCGATAGCGCTCTTCCAGATATTTACAAAGGTAAATTCTCCAATCCTAGAATAGAGGACGGTGAATTAATTTTGAAAGACGCTAAAACGGGGAAAGAAATTAATATGTCCAAGTTTAAAAACGATTTTAGCTTTGGAGACTTTGAAGGTGGCTTGAAAGAACTCGGTTTTGACACCAAGACGGCGGAAGCTCGAGATTTTATCAAACAGAGAACGACAGAATACGCTCAAACTATTTCTGGAGTGTTTAAAGATTCTTTTCAAGCATTGAAAGACTTTTCGGAACGAGTTGATTTACCAGAACCAAAAGATAGCGCTGACTTTGACAAAAATTGTAAAGATAAAGGGTGGGATATCAGTGGGGCAGAAAAAGATCTTGCTGATATTAAGAAAGCTGGAACAGACCCAAAAGATCCTACAGTCCAAAAAAAGGTTAAAGACTTTTTAGATAAATGGGGAGGGGAGTTGAAAAAGTTTTTGAAGAATAATTGGCTGTCTCTGTTATTGCTTACAGCCATTATATTAGCCGCAGTTGATTTGTATGACTTTATCAAGCGAATGCAACATGCGTTGAGCGGATGTTGGTCTACAATGGCCGACGCATCGTCTTCACCGTGCAAAATAAACGCGCTGACCTGTAGCGATGATGATCTAGATGACCAAGGTGTGGGAGACGGATTTAGAATATGTAAAGCCTGTCAAACAACCACGTGTAAAGGTGTTGGCGGAGGTGATTGGGTACCGTTAAGAGCGTCAGTTGCTAGGACATGCGATCCTTCGGGAAAAGCAGATTTTCCTGGATGTTATTATCCCCTTGCTGATACGGGTAATACTATATGTACAACACCGTTCCAAGATAAATGTACTGGCGGAGTTGGTTCGTATGCGTGCCCAAACACAACTGGATGTATCGCAAGAAAAGAAGCTTGTATGGGTGATCTAGGGAAAGGAGATTGTTCTGCTTGGTGTGATTCCAGTCTTCTTATGCCTATAGCTGGACAGGCTATTAGTTGTAAAAAATGCGACTTCTGGTGCGCTGCTAATGCAACGCTAGGACAAGTTTTCACCCTTCCTTCAGGTCTATTAGGACAGATTGAAAAGATATTGCTCTGGATTGCTCTAGGGATCGTTATTCTTGTTGTGGTGTTCGTTGTAGGCAAAGAACTCCTTCATCTCGCCGTTAGCGGAAGTGATAAAGGTAAGGGTGGACAAGACAGCAATGTGAATATAAAAATTGCAAGTGCTAACGCAAGTTTTGGTTGGAAAAAGAAATAAATTTTATTATAAAATGGACTTGATTGAAAAATTATTTATCGCATGGGTTGTGTTGAACGTTTTGGTTTTGGCTCTTTCTATTTACAACGTTGTTTTAGGGTTGAGAAATCGTCGAGATATCGACAAACTAACGACCACGCCATCGTCTTAGAATAAACGAACTATTTTTTCACACAATTTGTGTGAAAATACTTTAAAATTATTATTGTCCTGTGCATATTTTTTGTTTACACTGCTGTACACAACTAGAATCAGCTTCACAAGCAACATCACAATCGTTGAAACATGCTTGTGAACCTAGACCAGTGCTTACACAATAATCTCCAACCTGCGCGCCCCAACTACCGATATCTGGTTTACCGTCTGGATTTAGATGATCGTTTAGACTATTACAACACGGGTCGGAAAAACCCATCTTAGGTCCGGGACCTATACATTTACCTGGACCAGGATATTTGATGAGCGGAGCCGATTTACTGCCCATCAAATTCTGATTTTTATTCATTTTGACCAAAATAATAATCGCAAGCACTAAAGTTGCTACAGATATACAGATACTTAATATCTGTAAATTATCCATTTATCATAAGAATAAAAAAATTTATTTAGATTCTTGATCTCCACACTGTATCTTCGGTATGGGTAGACACACTGGATCTGCTGGTTTATCAGGTGTAGGTCTACTGCCATCACATCGTTCAGATACGTAAAGAACCCACAAATCTTGTTCCACTTTGCTTCGCAAAGAGCAACAACAAGCGCACGATTGACTACCGTCGCCACTTCCCAAAACACCGTGTTCCTCAATCTTGGTGCCGTCTTGTAAACACAATGTACTACACGATGGACCGTAATACCCTCCAAAATGAGTCGGTTTACCATCCGGACGTGCCGGAGGGCTGTCTCCAACAGAACAATCACATATAGCGTGTATTTTAGTTGGATCGGACAACATCGTTCCGTTATCCGAATCCATTCTACATTGTTCTACACCACTTTTAACACTGTCAGGTCCGCAGGAAATACACGGAGCTCCATGATTGCACACACTTGCTTCGCATGGATTAAAACATTCAGAACCTAGAGCGTTCTCGGGAAGAACACAATCAGGTAGCTCTTTTTCATCCATGTTCACCCCCGTGGTGGAATTTTTACACTTTCTAGGCCATGACGGACCATTACCACAACTACATTCTTTTCTGTCGTCATCCCAACCGAAATGACCGCAAGAGTTAGAAATAAGAACACATGTGTCAGCAAACTTGCCTCCGGGAGATTTGGCAAAATTGGTATTATCGCAATTACAAGAACAGGAATGTCCAGAACATGTTAATCCCGGAACTGTATTGCCAAGATACTTATAACAAGGTTCAAGATGACACGTTTGTGGATCGCCGGGCAATTTGGTGATATATTGTCCAGATTTAGTATCTTTACAACTACATGTAAACCACGGATTACCGTCTTTATCTTTATCATACGGAGTGTAATTATACACGTCCCCACATTTGTCATCTTTAGTTTGTTTAGTCGGATCCCAGGTACAATTTTGAACAGATAACTTAGCAACTCCGCTGCCGGTCAATTTATTATCCGGTTGTCCTATGGATGCGCTTTTGGTTAATAAACTATCGTTCTGGCATGCCAAACTTGTATTACATCCCTCGTTTGCTCCGGAAAATAAACTTGGATATAAACATTCACATTTCCAACACTGCTGTCCTCCAGAACCAACAGACGCGCAGTATTCTGGATCGAACGTCCATAACCATCTACCGGTGAAAGAATTGCAAATAGGGTTTGGATTGTTATCCTTCGGTAAACACCATTTTCCTGCCGGAACATTAATACCGTTGTAATGGTAAAATTTACGGTCTGCTTCATCTTTCGATATGGTAGTACATTTATATTCTCCACTAGAACATGCAGAACACTCTCCGGATGAATCACACATGGTTAGTTTATTCCAGCACGTGTCTGTCTGTCTACTCGGATCTGGTAATTTGCTCGGTGTTTCTTTGGGGAACGGATCAAAATTAAACGGCGTGGAATGTTCCGGAGCAATCATATTGTATGTAGATATAATAACGAGACTTATGATAACCACCGCAATAAATACAAATATATGATTATTCAGTAAACTAATTGAGACCATTTATCCAAACAAAGATAATTTTTATTAGTTATTCCAAGTCAAAAATTTTTACCATTATCGATTCCAACCAAGTCTGGTTTTTATACTGTTTTGTTTAACCGCTTCCATACAGATTTCGGGAGTTTGTTCCTTTACGTATTGTAGAGCACATCCATTCTGTTTCACCGCCTCCAGGCAGATTTCAGGAGTTTGGTTCTTCACACTTCTTAACACGACCATTCTGTTTTACCGTTTCCATACAGAGTTCAGGTGTTTGTTCTTTCACGAATTCTAGAGCACAGCCATTCTGTCTTACTGCTTCCATACAGATTTCAACCGTTTGTTCCTTGACATTCAATAAAGAAATTCCATTCTGTCTCACCGCCTCCAAGCAGATTTCAGGAGTTTGATTATTTACGTAAAGTAAAGCCATTCCATTCTGTTTTACTGCTACCATACAAATTTCATCTGTTTGTTCCTTTACATAGCTTAGAGCAATTCCATTCTGTTTCACCGCCTCCAAGCAGATTTCAGACGTTTGGATTGAAACGAACTGTAGAAGCCTACCTGTCTGTTTTACAGCGTTTAATTGCTTTTCATATGGTAGAGAATCGATATACATCTCCATAGAACGAATGTTGGACAATATTATTTTATCTGCTTTAAACTTAGTTCCGTTCTGATACACCTGAGAATCTTCCGGGACAATTACATCAGCAATCGAACATCCATAAGCAGAAAACTTACAAATGTGTTCTGCCGTAGAGTAGTATAATCCTCCAGGTTCACAGTCTCCCGACGGATTGAATGGTACAGTATCTACATTCAATCCTTCTTTGTATTGAAAACCGTGGTGATTCATTCGTTGGTTTAGAATTTTGACATACATTTTAAGTCTTGTCAAGACTTTAAACAAAATTTCAATTTTATTTAACGATACGATAACCTATTACACCTGTTGGACGTTTGATTTGAATAATATCCCCTTTTTGAAAGTCATAAAAACGAGCAATTGGATCTAATTTGGATAAAATAGGAATCTGTAGTTTAATCACAGGCTTGTCAGGAGTATCAACCAACACACCGTACTGTTTGCGAAATTCAATGGCTTCTTCGCGCGATAATTTAGTGTGATGCGGAACCAGTTCGTGTTTAGTACAGTTAAACTGTAGATTCAAAACTTCAAATAGCTCAATGTATATATTCAAATCTGAAATCCTGGCTAACGCTGTTTTCACTGCCGGTGTAGGGGTTCCTGTGTAAACAAAGATAGCGTGTGGCAATTTCATTTCTTCCATTCTCGATATAATATTTTCACTCATCTCGTTATTCAATTTGGGAATGATTTCGGTAAACGCACAGACTTGATTGCCACTCGAATCAAGCGCCATGATGTATTCAGTGTTGCTATCATCGATATCTGTATATCCACGTTGTTCAAACATTTCCATAACGGTTTTACGAACCTTTCCGATTTTGCTCATTCTATAAAACAATACTTATTTGGTATTGTTTTTCAATTTTATGTTAAGATAAACCTGGTTTACGGCACATTCCGTGTTCAATATCACATATCGGATATTCGGACGGACAACAACCGAATACGTCAATTAATTTTCCGGTTCCACTTGGGTCTGGAACTTTAACAGACCCACCACAGCATACACCGTCAGCGTATGGACAACAACCATCTGCGCATTGTGTGTATTCAAACAAATTACATTTTCCTGTCAATAACGGAGTTGGATACGGATTGCAGAATTTCCTATTGGAATCGGGATCGCAAAGAGGGAAATTGGGAGGACAACAACTATTGCCACCCCCACAGCAGACCGCGTTGGGAATATTACAGCAACCACCGGTGCATTTAGTTTCCATTGACCCACACGTTTCTGTAGATTTTAAACACCTTCCATTCTGAATATCACAAACAGGAAAGTTTGGTGGACAACACGAATCAGTTCCACAACAAACGGCGTTGGGAATGGGGCAACACCCAGTAGATGCACACACAGTTGTTTGTGCCGCACTAGGTCCTGTTGCAACGCACGCCGACTGTAAAAACTTTTTTACCGGGATGTTGTCAACGTCTATCAAATTTTGCCCTCCTTGCATACCCGTAGAAATATCCAAATCGTTATAGAAATTTTGGAGAGAGGAAGGAACACAGTGCGGTAAACCAGCATTATCGATAATCAATACATCGCCTTTCGCACACTCACACAACCCAGCGATCGGTTCTTCAGCTTTTTTGGTTAAATCCCAACGGAATGTACCACCTTCACACACTCCCGGATTAAGTAAACAACTTCCCTGACACGTTCCTGAATTAGGATCGCATATTCTAGAACTCGCCCAAATAGGATACGAACACATACATTCGAATTCCATGTGGTCTGCCCCGCTCCAGCCGGTAAAAATAGGGATGCCACCAGTAGAAACGCTACAATTCATTGTAGCTTTAGCCGGAACACAATATTTAGACGGCGCGGTGGTGTCTTTAGCTCCAAGTAGATGTTGTTGTGTTTTAGTTAGAGTAGGAATATCTGGAATCGGTTTACATACGATTTCTTCTCCTTCCTGAGCTTCTGTACACATTTTACCACAATCAGAATCTGTATTACAAGAGACTTTTTCTCTTTGACAGATCTTGTTAAAACCTCCCTTACCCGAATTAATACTGATAGGTTTTAGAGTAGGCCTGTTGAGAATACCAATTACGATCAGAGAGAACAATCCAACAAAAAAGATTGTTGCTACGATTACTAACAACCTCATTTTATTATCTGAAATATAATAAAATGGTTGATATCAAATCGTTGTTAATACGAATAACAACCATTATGATTGCTATATTTACAGCGTTTGTTATCTATAGTTATTTAGTTAGACCATATATCCTTGAACCACTCTGTTTAATTAATAGCAATTCGTGTGCGAGATTGTCGTATTATCGATATAATAACTCGGCGCTGACTAAAATGGCCAATTCAGGATTGTGGATATGGTTTAACGGTGATAGAGCGTTTATATACGGTCAACCGGTTGGTCAGCTTTGTCAAGACCCAACTAAATACGAAGCAGCGTATTCTATCAATACGAAGAACGGTTTGAAAGAAGGATATACGTGTGTCATTACTCTCGGAGATGTTATCGATTTTTATAAATCGAAAGGGGTGGGAGTGGAACACTTAATAACTAAAGCAGATTCAAACTCTTTTGATGTCTATGCGGCGTTAAACACGCTTCACAATGCTGGAGTTATCAACTTGAATCAAAGCAATTAATTCATTTCAATCTATCGTTAAGCATTGATTCCAACTCGCGAATGCGGTCGTTCCTCTCTTTTAGCTCTTTTTCATGTTTAGTTTGTTGTTGGTTCAAATTATTGACGAACGTTTCTTTCAACTCGTTTTGCGATTTCAAAATAACCTGTCGTTCTCGTTCCAATTCCTTAACCAGTCCTTCAGCCACTTGTAGTTTTTGACCAGCTTGGATGTTTTCTTCTTTCAGTTTACCTGTGTCTAGTTTAGCCGCGCGTAAATTAGCAAACGCCTCATCTCGAGCCTTGCGCAACTGAGGATCGAGAATCTTTGCAGGGGTGTTCTTTATAATCTCTTCCATTCGTTTCAATTCAAACTCTCTGTCTTCCACATATTTGGTTCTAACTTTTATTTCAGCGCTTTTATCAGCATATTCAAGCTGTAACTTCTCCAATTTTTTTGTTTCCATAGATAACTGAGATAGCAACTCATCCCGTTCTTTGATAGCTCTATTCATCTTTAATTCATCTTCCGGAGGCAATTTCTTCGAATCGTTCATCTTTTTCAAGAAATCGAGTTTTATCTGTTCGATTCTCTGCTCTGTTTGTATAGCTTGAGTTTCATACGCCTGAATCTGAGCGTTCAATTTAATAACTTCATTCTTATGAGTCTCTTCTTTCGATTTGTTTTCTGTGGCTATATTAATCAATCTAGTGGAGAAATTCTTTGTCATATTGTCAATGTCTTCTTTTAACTTGTCCACTTCACGAAGCTTTAGTTTATATTCACTATTCGGTCCAGAGAACGTGTCTAAAAGTTGTTTTGTGTTATCTCGTTCCGTAATTGCCGAGTTAAGTTTTGGAATCAGTTGATCGCGAGCCTGTTCAAGCAATTTAACACTCTGTTCTAATTGGGATGCTTTACGAACCAAATCAGCAATCTGTTTTTCCTTATCGGCCAGTTTCAGTTTGGTTTCTTCCGTCATGTTATTTCTAAACTTGGTCATCTCGGTGAAAGCGTTAGAGGCATTCCGATTGGCTATCTCTAACTCGTTCTTGGCCAGTCTAGATTCTTTATCCTTCTTTTCCACCTCTATTTCCATATCTTTCGTTTTTATCAACAATTGATGCGCGGTGCTCTGTAACGCCCCGAATTTGGTTTGTAGGTCTTCTAACAGAGTGGATTTGGTATCTAAATCAGTCTTATATTTACTTACCAATTCTGAAGACTTGATAGTGTCTTCTCGAAATTTGATTTCCATCTGAGACAGAAGAGCGGAGTCTTCTTTGTATTTCATAAATTCGTGATCCTTATTTTTAGAATTAACGTCCATCATAGATATCTTCTTATCGGACGTGTCTTTCTCAAGTTGTGCTTTCTTAGTAATGGTCTCTTTCTCCATTTCAACGTGTTTAATCTTTTCTACGAGTCTATCCACATTCTCCTTTGTTTTCTGAAGTTCCACTTTGGTATTTTCATACACCAACATCTTCTGTTCTAATGTGGTCTTGGAGACGAGCAACTTTTCAGTTAATTCCTTAATTTCTTCCGTTGTATTCCTTAATTTGCGGTCAAGACCATTGATGCGGTCGAGAGACTCTTCTGCTGTTTTCTTTAACTGTCTCTCAAGAGCCAAAATGGTTGTATCACGACGATTGATTTCTTCTTCGGCCATATCTTTCTGTTTGTTCAAATTGGTAACGAATTGATTATTCATATTTTGAGAGTTGTCTTGAACTTTCTTCAGATTTAGTTGAACCTGCTGTAACTGAGATTTTAACAAATCGTTATTATCCTCCATTTGTCCAACAATCTTATCCGTTCGAAGTTTGTGTTCATTCAATTCTTTTTCTTTACTATCTACTTTGCCTAGAAGTTCATTCGTTATTTTTTCCAACGCTTGGTCGTGTTTCTTTTTTAATTCTTCTTCCCGCCGAGTGGTATCCTGTATTAAACGTTCCGACGTGTTATCCAAATCGATTTGAAGCTTTTGATTCGCTTTTTTCAATTCTTCAATCTCTTTACGGGACGTTTCAACAAGTCCCTCCATTCTCCGTTTGTTTTCATCTGTGAGAGATAAAACCAGTTTCTCATTCTCTTTTTTCTGGTTTTCGGAATCTATTTTAGACTGTCTGTCTTTCTCGAATAATTTACCGTCGTAATCGAGTCTTACTTCTTCAAAGGTTTTACGAAAGTTGGTTGACAGCTCTGTTATTTTACGTTCGTTTTCTAGTTTCATTTTCTCTAGATCGAAACGACACTGTGAAATCTGTTCTTCTTTCTGTTGTTCTATCGTACGATGCTTCTTTTCTAAGGCATCTTTAGCGTTTTGTAGATTGAGGAGAGCGTCTGTTTTTTCGATTAGAAGATTATTCACTTCTTCCTGTTTCTCTCGGTCTAATTTACGAGCCAATTGTTCCATCCCATCCTTGTGTGTCTTGGTAATGGCTAAAAGTTCTCTATGTTCTTTAGCGTAGACTTCTTTTAATTTCTGTAGCTGTTCTTCCAATTCTATGGTGCGTTTGGAAAGATCTCCCTCGCGTTGGAATACATACTCTTCTGCGGTGTTCTTTACATTTTCACTATCTTCTATCTGCTTGTTTAAACGCTCCTGTAAGGTAGCAATAGTGTTTTCAAGTCTTTTAACCGTTTGAGATTCTTTCGGAACATTCACATAACGTTTCTCCAACACTTCTTTATGTTTGGCCAACTTTTGTTCGAATTGCTCTCGAGCTGTTTCTTTCTCTTCCATGACTACTTCTCGCATTCGTTCCAAATCTCTACCTAATTTATCTTTCTCATCTGTTAATTCGTTAATCTGTTCTTGAAAATAATCTTGGGTCTTTTCCAATTCAATCTGGTGGTCTTTATTCTTCGCGTCGACGTCGTCAAGAAGACGACGAAGTTTATCCTTTAGAGCAGACTTATCATTAACCAACTTTTTGGCAATTTTACGGTAATCTCGTTCGGTAGATTTTTCTACGTCACTAATACTTCCACCATAACTAATTTTAGAGTGAGACGATCGAGAAGTCCGAGAATAGTTCGATTTTTTACGGTCGTCATTCGTTTGACCATATTTCTTTTCAGCTTGGGACATTTGCATATGTTGCTTTAAATCTTTAAGTAAAAATGATTTAAATCAAAGATTAGGTAGAATAAAATGGACGAGTTATACAATAATCCAATGATTCAGGCGGCTAAAAAGGCCTTGACTCCTCAACAGATCGAGGAATACAAGAGGATTGGTGAACATATGTATAGTAATACCGATTATCATCTCGCTGATGTGAACAACGTCAGAGTGAAGGACTCCAATCCTACCGATTTGCTTATTTACGCCACACAAGCGTTGAGAGCTGGAGGAGATCCGAAAGATTTGACAGAAAAAGAATTGAGTATGCTCGTTGGTGTATACGGTGACAAGTGGTATGAGAAATTCGATTTAGATGAAAACGATATTCCTAAACAGGTCAATAGTATTGATGAAGCCATCAACGAAGTTAAAAGACAGATGAAAGACAAGAATCTGTCTAGACAACAGCGTAGAATGCTAGAACGACGATTAAATAAAGAGAAAGATAGAATGAACAAGGATAAATGATTTTAACATATTCTTATGTTAAATATAGTTTAGAACGTAGACATGCTTGTCGACCCCCAACGATCTTGG
>OBEQ010380865.1_pt1 | contig 11476 bp, 10 predicted proteins | sample 1670901 | NCBI WGS metagenome assembly OBEQ01 (sample SAMEA104232315, study PRJEB22302) | groundwater metagenome | biome: forest; feature: aquifer; material: groundwater | place: USA | collected 2011-08-07 | depth 5.4 m | reverse complement strand
TTTGACATGCTTCAGATCGCGACCGACTGTGGAATGCACGGCAACGGTTTTAAGTCGAAGCTCTCGACAAGCTCGTAAGATTCGAAGGGCGATTTCTCCGCGATTCGCGATCAGGACTTTTGCTTCCGTTTTTTATGCCATGGGTTTAATCCGTCTCAATCACAAATAAGGGCTCATCAAATTCAACGGGAGAAGCATTGTCAACCAAAATGGCTCTGACGGTTCCCACAACATCGGACTCAATGCGATTCATCATTTTCATGGCTTCAATGATACAAAGCGGGCTACCTTTGACGACTCGATCACCTACGTTGACGAAGGCATTCGCTTCCGGAGAAGGCTTGCTGTAGAAGGTTCCGACCATGGGAGATTTTACTCTATGCCCGCTGAGTTCTTTGGGGCCAGAATTTTCAAGCGCTGCAGGTGCGGCAAGAGGGGCAGAGGTATGGATAGGAGTCGACACAGGAGCGGCAACAAAGTTCATTTTTCCTTGAGTCGAGATTCGAACGGATTCCTCTCCTTGTTTGATTTCGATCTCTGAAACGCCTGAAGTCTCGAGAAGCTTGAGCAATTTTTCAATTTCTTTGACATTGATATTCATACGATTCCCTTAAATTTAAGCATCTGACACTCCCGGTTTAAGATCGGTTCCAATGGTATATCCGCAAGTCTTATGCGGACAGACCTTTTGAATTCCATAACGTTTGGTCGTTTTTAGAGTCAAAATCGATAATCCGCAAGAGGGACACTTTTCAGCAATGGGAGGATTCCACACCGCGAACTTGCAAGTGGGGTAACGATTGCAAGAAAAGAAAATTTTTCCGTATCGACTTTTACGTTCAATCAGATCGCCTTCTTGGCATTCAGGACAGCGAACGTTCGTTGTTTTGGGTTTGACCAAAGGTTCAATGAATTTACATTTGGGGTAGCCTGAACAACCGATAAATTTCCCATATCGGCCTTGTCGAATATTTAAAGGGCTTGCGCATTGAGGGCAGACTCGACCTTCGACAATTTCGCTGGGAAGTTTCATAGCCTCTTCGTCCGAGCCAGGTTCAGCGTTTCGAGTGTAATCGCAATCGGGGTAGCCGGAACAACCAATAAATCGGCCAGATTTTCCTAATCGCAAAGTGAGGGTTTTGCCGCATTTTGGGCAAGCCTCATCAAGCTTTTCTGAAGTCACATCCGAACGTTTAACTTCTTTATCCGTGGTGCTGACGCGCTCAGCGAAAGGTTTCCAGAAGCTTTCTAGAACAGGGATCCAAGGCTTTTCACCTCGGCTAATTTCATCCAACTCATCTTCTAAATTTGCGGTGAATCCGTAATCCACATATTCATTGAAATAATCCGTGAGGAATTTATTCACGATTCGACCAATATCAGTCGGCTTAAAGCGTTTGCTATCCAGAATGGCATACTCTCGAGAAGTCAGGGTGGAAATAATGGTGGCATAGGTAGAGGGTCGGCCAATGCCATGTTCTTCCAAAGTCTTGACCAAAGAAGCTTCGGTGTATCGTGGAGGAGGCTCAGTGAAATGCTGAGTTTTGATGAGATCTTTCAGGTCAACGACGTCTCCCACGGAGAGCGTTGGCAAGACTTTTTCATCTTCCTCGTCGTCTTTGCCTTTGTCATCAACACTTTCGGAATAAACCTTCATAAAACCAGGATGAATCACGCTTGAACCCGTCGCATGAAAATTGGCTCGATCTTCACACGCAAAATCGACGGTCACCACGTCAAGACTGGCATGAATCATTTGGCAAGCGATCGTGCGTTTGAAAACGAGCTGGTAGAGTTTGTACTGATCTACATCCAGTTGATTTTTCAAAGCCTCTGGCGTGCGTGCTGAAGACGTGGGACGAATGGCCTCATGAGCTTCCTGAGCATTTTTGGCTTTCGTTTTATAAAATCGTGGTGAGTCAGGTAGATAGGATTCCCCGTACTGTTCTGCAATGTAATGGCGAATTTCCGTCACTGCGTCGGAGGATAAATTCATGGAATCGGTTCGCATATAAGTGATCAGCCCCTCGTGACCTTCTCCCAGATCGATCCCTTCATAAAGTTGCTGCGCGATCATCATGGTTTTTTTGGCAGAGAAACCCAATTTTCGAGCGGCTTCTTGTTGCAAAGTTGAGGTCGTAAAGGGAGCCGCAGGCTGTCGTTTTCGTTGCTTTTTCTGGGTGTTTGAAACTTTTAGAACCCCTTGCAAATTTTGACTGAGAAAAGTTTCAATTTGAGTCGCTTCATTTCCATTTCCAATGCTTAAAGTTTCGAGTTTTTTCCCTTGCCATTCATTCAATTTGGCATTGAAACTGGTTTGATCCTTCTCGAGTTTCGCTTCAATCGACCAATATTCTTGTTGTTTGAAAGCTTCAATTTCCAGCTCACGTTCGACGATCAGCCGCAAAGCCGGACTTTGCACTCGACCGGCCGATAGCCCGCGTCGAATTTTCTTCCAAAGCAACGGTGAAAGATTAAAGCCGACTAAATAATCCAAGGCGCGACGCGCTTGCTGAGCATCGATTAAATCCATCGACAGGTCGCGAGGTTCTTGCATGGCTTGCTGTACGGCTTTTTTGGTGATTTCAAAAAAGGTGACTCGGCAGATCTTTTTATTCGTCAAAGCGCCTACGGTTTTTAAATATTCTTGCAAATGCCAAGAAATGGCTTCTCCCTCACGATCAGGGTCAGTGGCGAGAATGAGCGTTGAGGCAGAGTTCAACGCTTTAATAATCGCGTCAACATGTTTTTTATTCTTCTCGATGAGTTCATAGCGCATGGCAAAATCATGCTCGGGATCCACGGCACCTTTGCTGGGAACGAGGTCTCGAATATGCCCATAGGAAGCCATGACTTTATAGCCAGGACCGAGATATTTGTTGATGGTTTTTGCTTTCGCAGGAGATTCAACAATGACAAGTTGTGTGGTCATTCTTGGGCATTCTTTATTAAAAAATTAGTGGGCGAGAGTATTCAGTTCAGAATCGCGTTTCAACACAATTCCCTCTAGCCATTCGACTTCTTCCACTCGCTGGCAGTGCTGAGTCAGGACCATAAACGTCAGAAATTGCAGTTGAGGCAGCGTTAAGGGCTCGATTTCTTCACTCATGATGCAATCCATTAAGAACTCACGCTTTGCAGGAGACAAGACATGCTGCAGAGACAATTCAGTCAAGAGCTGCTGGCCTGCTTCACCAATGCGTTCAATCTCTTGAGGGAGATACACTCGATGCATTAATGTGAGCTGGGATAAAGGATTCGATAACCTCTCATACGTGTCTGGAGAATAATCGAAAAACTTTTGCAGCCAGCGCAAGGATTTCTCTATAATTTTTTCGCTGATTCCAGTGGCTTGAAGTTGAATTGACAAAGGCTTTTGCTGAGCTTCAGGGTGTAGATGATGCAGCAAAACGACTCGAAAGACTTGAGCCAAAATTGAAATGATATTGACATTCTGATCTTTTCCAACGGCATTTTTATTCAACATTTTAATCTTAAACCCCAATGATTTTCGCTTTGACATAACCTTCAGGCCGATGATCTACGTAAGCGTCCAATTCTAACTTGAAGAGCATGCTAGACACGACATTGGGGCTGAGTCCAGTTCTGTCAATGAGTTGATTAATCGAGAGCGGATATTCCTCTACAAAAGTCAGTAAACGTTGGTAGTCCGCATCTAGATTGTGCAAAGCTTGTGAAGTATTTGGGGAAGATTTTAAAAGCTTAGGGGGTTTAAGCTCAGGATCGCGCAGTTGAGATTCCAGCCAGGGTTTGAGTTCAATCAAAATATCATCGGCGGATTCCACACATTTGGCGCCAGCCTTGATTAAAGCATGACATCCTTTCGAAACCGGGCTGTGAATGGAGCCGGGAATTGCAAAGACTTCTCGGCCTTGTTCCAGAGCGAAACGAGCGGTGATTAAGGATCCACTTTGTATCGCAGCTTCTATCACTAAAACCCCGAGAGACAATCCGCTGATCATGCGATTTCGACGTGGAAAATGCCGTTTATCCGGAGAGGTTCCGAAAGGCATTTCAGTGATCAAACAACCCTGTTCAGCAATACGCCTCGCGAGTTTTAAATTTACGGCAGGGTAGATTTTATCAATCCCCGTCCCCATGACCGCAATCGTATTTCCTCCCGCTTCCAAAGCACCTTCATGTGCTTGAGTGTCAATGCCTAAAGCCAGACCACTCGTAATTGTCAAGCCTTTCTCTGCCAAATCACTGGCGAAAGCTCTCGCATTATCGGCACCGTAAGTACTCATGTGTCGACTTCCGACGAGAGCAATCTGAGGTTCATTGAGTAGAGTCTTATCTCCTTTGACAAACAGGATGGAAGGAGCCGCAGGAATATCTCTCAGCAAAATGGGATAATCTTCATCCTCTTGAAAAAGAATGAATTGATCTTGGCCTTCAGCCCAATGCAGGGCTTGATCGGTTTTGTCAAAATCAGGTTCAGAAAGATAGGCTCGGGTGCTTACGTCCAAATTCAATTCCTGCGCGATTTTTTTCGAATTTTCAAAAATTTCGCTTAAATCAGGATAACGTTGATGAAGGGTTTTGAATGTGGCAGGACCAATCCCTGGGGCATTGAGTAGAGTCAAGGCCTGTCGAGTAAAAGCTTCAGATTGAAAAAATGGCATGAGGAAATTGAAGGATGAATAAAAAAAGCAGTAGACCGTGAGAGGCCAGGGGAGTCAAGGCTTTAATACCCATCGCCCTCCAAGACACATCCTCATGGATTATCGTGGTAACGAAGGTATTGCTGAGTAATCACAAAACGTTCGCATTTCCTGACTTTTTTGAACTAGAATGCTGAAAAGTCATGACTTTTTTGAATTTCACTTCATAAAAGTCAGTTTTAAGGAGATTTGATGAAACGATCCCAAGAGCCACTCATTCTAAAAGACCTTGAGAAAAAAATGGTTTTTTTAGTAGGACCCAGACAAGCTGGGAAAACTTATCTTGCCAAAACGATAGCATCTCATTTTAAAAATACAGTTTATCTCAACTACGACCTTGAAGAGCACCGAACTACCATCAGAAAAAAAGCGTGGTTGCCCCGAACGGATCTCATTATTTTTGATGAGCTTCACAAAATGCGTGGATGGAAGAATTATTTGAAAGGAATCTTTGATACAAAGCCTTCGAACTTACACATTTTGGTCACTGGCAGTGCACGAATGGATATTTTCCATAAAACAGGAGACTCGCTCGCTGGACGTTATTTTTTGCATCATTTATTCCCATTTTCTATTGCTGAATTGAGCCAGCTTCACGAAAGAGCAGATCTCGAAAAAATCATTGAACGAAGCGGATTTCCTGAGCCCTACTTGGCGGAAGATAGGGTTTCTGCAGAACGTTGGAGAGCACAATACATCACGAGCCTCATTTCAACGGATGTTCTAAATTTTGAAAATATTAGCAATCTCAAAGCCATGCAAATGATCTTCCAATTGCTTCGCAAGCGAGTGGGTTCTCCCATCTCTTATAGCAGTCTGGCTATCGATGCGGAAATCTCTCCCGCGACGGTTAAAAAATATATTCAAGTCCTGGAGTCCTTGTATATCATTTTCAGAGTCACTCCTTATGCAAAAAATATTGCTCGGAGCTTGTTGAAAGAGCCTAAAATTTACTTTTTCGACAGTGGCTTAGTAGAAGGAGATGAAGGCATTAAATTTGAAAATTTCTTAGCCATCAGTCTGTATAAACATATACATTTAAAGCAAGATTATCTGGCAGAAGAAATAGCATTGCATTACCTCAGAACTAAAGAAAAACGAGAAGTGGATTTTGCTTTGTGTATTAAAGGAGAGGTGATTGAAATCATTGAAGCTAAGAATCAAGATTTTGATTTATCTCCCTCACTACAATGGTTTCAAAAACTTTATCAACATTCTGCTTATCAAGTGGTAAAGCATCTAGACCATCCTTACCAGACTAAGAATTGCACGGTTGAAAGTGGACTTAATTTTCTTTTAGCGCTGGAGAATTTATCTCAGTCAAAAAAATAAGCCTATCCCTTTGAATTTCGTTGCTAAATCTTTTACCGTCGCTTTTTTTCGTGGGAGAGAGAGAAAATGTCCAGAGTTCGGCGGTTTATTGAATCAGTAGCTCAAGAAATGGATGTCAACATTAACGGGGACCGTCCCTGGGACATTCAAGTTCATGAGCCTCAATTTTTTTATCGAGTGGCTCAAGAAGGTTCAGTGGGGCTTGGCGTCTCTTATATGGATGGATGGTGGGATTGTGCGGCCTTAGATGAATTCTTCTTCAGAGTTTTTCGCGCACAAATTCCGCAGCGATTAATGAAAGATAAATTTCAGAAATGGCTACTTTTTTGGTCTAAATATATGAATTTTCAGAGCAAAAGACGCGCTCGTGAAGTCGCTCATGTGCATTATGATTTAGGCAATGATTTGTATTCGGCGATGTTGGATTCTCGCATGGTGTATTCCTGTGGCTATTGGAAGACAGCAAAAGACTTGGAAGAAGCTCAAATTCATAAACTGGATTTAGTGTGCAAAAAAGTCGGCCTCAAAAAAGGGGAACGGGTGTTGGATATTGGCTGTGGATGGGGAAGTTTTGCTAAGTTTGCTGCGGAAAATTATGGGGTAGAAGTTGTTGGCGTCACGGTATCTATTCAGCAAAAAGCCATGGCTGAAAAGCGTTGTCAGGGATTGCCTATTGAAATCAGGCTTCAAGATTATCGAGACTTAAATGAGAAATTTGATCGAATTATTTCCATTGGAATGTTTGAGCATGTGGGCCATAAAAATTATCGGGAATACATGAAAGTCGCTGCTCGCTGCCTGAAAGAAGAGGGTCTTTTTTGTTTGCATACGATTGGCCAAGATGTGTCGACCTACGCTGCGGATCCTTGGGTGGATCGATATATTTTCCCCAATGGGATGATTCCAAGTCTTCAACAGCTGTCGAGAGCGGCGGAAGGATTATTCATCATGGAGGATTGGCATAATTTTGGCCAATATTATGATCTGACTTTGATGGCATGGTGGGATAATTTCAAAGCCGCTTCGCCTGCCTTGAAGCACAAGTATGGCGATCGATTTTATCGTATGTGGGAATATTATTTAAAAATGTTTGCAGGGACTTTTCGCGCACGCGAATTGCAGTTATGGCAAATTGTTTTTTCGAAGCAGGGCTTGGTCAGTGGCTATCAGAGCATTCGCTAAGCAGTGAGCAAGGATTGGGGCGGAGACCCTGCATATTTCTTATGAATTTTTTGAGGATTAGGTCTTTTTAGATATAATGAATACAAGTATCTTTTTTTGAGGGTGTTATGGCTACTTCTATTCGACTTGATTCTGAAACCGAAGGGAGGTTGAACTTCCTCTCTAAAAATACTGGCAGGAGTAAGGCCTATTATCTTCGAGAAATCATTCAGAAAGGCCTGGAAGATCTTGAAGACTATTATCTAGTAGCGGAAGTGCTTGAAAAAGCGCGCAAAGGGGAAGAAAACTTCTACTCATCCACTCAAGTAAGGAAAGACCTTGGCTTGGACAATTGAGTATTCTGAAACCGCAAAAAAACTCCTTAAAAAACTCGATAAGACCATCTCCAAAAGGATTTTAGACTAGTCGCCCCTATTTAAAAAAAATGGCAAAAACACGTGTTCAACCTCAGCGCGAGTAGGCCCAGGCAGTATTGCTGCGGATCGAAGAATTTGACCAGACATAAATTATCCTCTCATTGATATTTCCTCGCATCATACTCAAGAATTTTGCTAGAAGACCAATGAAATTAGATGCGTTTACTCTGAGCGGGAGTCAAGATTCATGTACTGCCGCTTAATTTAAGTTATAGTCTCCAATTGGACAACAAAAAAGCCGCAAGTCCTTGATTAATAACAATCTCTCCCGCCGGGAGAGATTGTTATTAATCAAGGACTTGCGGCTTTTTAAAGGAGTTTTTTAAGCTCACAAATTTGCTTGCTCTTCTCAAACTTTTAGCTCGATTCATTTTTAATAAAGCACCCTTGGATTTTAAAAGCGTATCTCGATTTCGACTTCGGATTCGCATATATACCCATTCAAATGCCGAAAAATGATTTTGAATGGGTATATAACTAAAGAGAAATTTTCACCGATTCAATCACCTTGCCCTCGATTTTTTCAATGACCATGGAAATAAGAGCGCCTGGTGTCCCACTTTGCGTGCTTTGTGCTTGTAATTTGAAAGGAATTTTCTCTTGAGGAAGGGTTTGCATTTGTTCAAGAATTAATCCTCCCAGAGTTTTGGCTCCGCCGGTGGGAAGATGAATATCCAACTGCCGATTGATATCTCGAATAGTGGCATTTCCACTCACCACATAATGATGAGCATTAATTTTCTGAATGGACTGCTGTGAAGGCAAGGAGTGGAGATAGTCGCCAATAATTTCTTCCAGAATATCCTCGAGTGTGGCGAGCCCTTCGATATCGCCATATTCATTGACGATCAAAGCGAACCGTTCCTTCTTCTTTTGGAAATGAATGAGTAATTTTTGTAACGAAAGTTGTTCAGGCACAAAGTAAGCCGCTTCTATGATGCTTTCGAGGCTTTTAAGAGAAATAGGCCCCTGATTCATTAAGCGTATCGCCTGCTTTAAGGAGATGATGCCAACGATGTGATCAATGTCGTTTCGGTAAACGGGAATTTTTGAATAAGGGGAATTGACAATTTGTTCAGTAATGCTGGAAAGAGGGTCTTCTAAATTAATGGCATAAATTTTGGAACGAGGCGTTAAGACATCTGCAATAGTAGCTTGCTCCAAACCCAGCACGCCCAGCAGCATATGATGTTGCCTTTTTTGGATTTTAGATTTTGCATCGTAAACCAAGCTTCGAATTTCTTCTGGAGACAGCGCTTCATTATGTTTGGACTGAGGATTAATCCCCAAGAGTTTGAAAAGTCCGTTGGAGATAAAATTTAAAATAAAAACAATGGGATATAAAAATAATTGCAGAATTTTGAGTAAAACCACTAATCGAAATCCAATCGTTTCAGGATTTAAAGCAGCGACGGTTTTAGGCATGACTTCTGAAAAAATTAAAATGCAGACGGTGAGCAAAGCCATCGAGATTAAAATTCCAGGACCCTTAAAAAAATGAGCAGCGACCATGGTACAGAGAGCAGAGGCAAAGATATTCGAGAAGGTATTGCCGAGAAGAATAACTCCAAGCAAGCGATCGGGTCTTTTCAAAAGATTTTGAGCTTTCAAAGCTTTTTTATGCCCCTGCCGAACCAAGTGTTTTAAGCGATACCGATTCAAGGCCATCATCGCTGTTTCAGAAGCTGAAAAAAAAGCGGACAGTAGAATTAAAAAGACTAAACCGGTGAGAGACATCCAAATTTCAGTGTTCATCAAAAATTGCCCGAGTAAAAAGAGCATTTTAACTGGGTTTTTGAGAAAGGAAGAATTTTATTTAAAAAGCTCGGCATGAGTTTTTCTGTTACTCTCAGCCCTATTTATTGTTTAAAGGACTCATCCAACATTGAGCATTAAATTGTTTCGTTCCACTTTTTTGGTCTCTGTGTTAACCGGAATTTCCCGAGTTTTGGGCTTGATTCGAGAAATCGTCTTTGCCACCTTATTTGGCGCCACTTCAGGGATGGACGCCTTTCTTGTAGCATTTAAAATTCCTAATTTTTTAAGACGACTGTTTGCAGAAGGGGCCTTTGCTCAGGCCTTTGTTCCACTTTTGGGGGAATATAAAGAACGAGAATCTGAAGAAAGTTTTAAGCTTTTAATTCAACGGGTGGCAGGCTCATTGGCGTCGGTCTTGTTTGTGGTTAGTGTCGTGGGTTCACTGACTTCTGCGCTATGGATTGGACTTTTTGCTCCCGGATTTTGGCATGAACCTCAAAAGTTTGAATGGTCTGCCCATATGCTTCGAGTCACCTTCCCTTATTTATTTTTTATTTCATTGACCGCTTTGTCAGGTTCGGTACTCAATACCCTGGGTAGATTTGCCGTTCCTGCGATGACGCCGGTGATTTTGAATGTGGTTTTGATTGGAGGGCCTATTCTTTTTAGACAGTATTTTGATTTGCCCATCATGGTCTTGCCTTGGTCAGTGCTGACGGCAGGGATTTTACAATTCTTCTTTCAATTACCTTTTTTGGCTAAATTAGGCTTGCTTCGACTTCCACAAATTGCATTCAAAGATAAAGGAGTTCGACGCGTTTTAAGTTTGATGATCCCCGCACTCTACGGAGCCTCAGTGGCTCAAATTTCTTTACTGATGGACAGTGTCTTTGCCAGCTTTTTAAAAACAGGTAGCGTGTCGTGGTTATATTATTCTGACCGACTGATGCAGTTTCCTTTAGGTGTTTTCGGAGTGGCTTTGTCCACGGTCATTCTTCCGCATTTATCGAGGAGCGTAGCGGCTAAGGACCATCATGCGTATGAAAAAGGGCTTGCTTTTGGCCTTCGCTGGGTCTTTTTAATTGGACTCCCTGCCTCGGTGGGCTTGGTTGTTCTAGCGAGACCCTTGGTCCTGACGTTTTTAAATTATGGTGCTTTCAATTCCAACGATGTGTTGATGACATGTCGAAGTTTGATGGCTTTTGGTTTGGGGGTGGTTTTTTTTATGGCAGTTAAAGTCCTGGTGACGGGATTTTATAGTCGTCAAAACGTCAAAACTCCTGTGAAAGTGGCGACGATTTCTGTTGTAGTGAATGTAGTTTTAAATGCCTTGCTGATGTGGCCGCTCGGACATGTGGGCATTGCTCTAGCCACAACGATTGCAGCGTTCGTCAATATGAGTTTGCTTTGGCTTTTACTCTATCGAAAAAAGCATTTACCTCTGACTCGAGAAGGCATTATTGATGGACTGAAAATGATTGTGGCGGTGATCGGAATGGGAGTCGTACTGGCAGGCTTGGTACATTGGCTGGGTGTTGATTTTTTTGTCAGAAATGGACATGAACTTCAAGCGTCTCTGATTTCAAAAATTATGGATAGGCTGGGCAGTTTAATCGGATTATTACTGGTGGGAAGCTTAAGTTACTTGGGTTTTCTAGTCTTGCTTCGATTTCATTTTAAACGCTTGTTCTAAAAATCGGTATACTCGCCGATTTTTTGGTGAGGATCTTATGAAATCAGCAGTTTGTTTGGTCGGGCGTCCGAATGTGGGTAAATCCACTTTATTTAATGCCTTGACGGGAACTCGCAATGCGCTGGTTTATGATATGCCAGGCACCACGCGAGACCGTCAGTATGGGAAAGTCACATTAGAACTTTCAGAGGATCAAACTCGTGACATTCTTTTGATTGATACAGGGGGACTGACTTCGCAGAAAGAAGGCCTGGAAGAACTGATGCAAGATCAAGTCCGTCAAGCGATTCAGGAGTCGAATTTGATTCTATTTGTGGTGGATGCGCGGGCGAAATTGAATGCTGAAGATGCTCGTATCGCCCAAGAACTTCGAAAATTTTCAACTCACATTGTTTTGGTCGTGAATAAAG
>OBEQ010000689.1_pt1 | contig 11479 bp, 12 predicted proteins | sample 1670901 | NCBI WGS metagenome assembly OBEQ01 (sample SAMEA104232315, study PRJEB22302) | groundwater metagenome | biome: forest; feature: aquifer; material: groundwater | place: USA | collected 2011-08-07 | depth 5.4 m | reverse complement strand
TTACTGTTACTCCACCCCGCATTTTCATCTTATCTCTTTTTTCCTCATTAGACAAGGTGTTTTGGAAAACTGAACTTGATATAGTATAGTGAGCGAACGCCGGTGTAGTTCAACAGTAGAACGAGGGACTCATAAACCCTAAAAAATGGTGCGACTCCATTCACCGGCATCAGAATCACCACACCACTCTACATTTCTCAAGTCAAGGATTTGGTCTTTGCTAAGAACCCATAACTGGGGGCGTCTTTTACCCCTCCATCTTGCATAAGTACAAGGTTTGTTTCGGGACGATTTTTGTCGGTCTGCTTTGTCTCCTGTTTGATATAATAAGGAAGCAATCAAGGCGGCGCGAAACCGCGCAGATTGCCGTTAGTAACCCGTATAGTTTTAGAAAGATATGACGAATAAACTTATGCCTCCGACGCCGAAGATGGTTCCGCCGAAGATGACGGGCACTCCTTGCCCGACCTGCGGTAAGTCGCCCTGTGGCTGCGGCGGTCCGCAGAAATAAACGACTCTTTGCAGTTCACGCAACCCCCCGCCTCTCGACGGGGGGTTTGTTTTTATATAAAATATTTGCTACATTTTCCCTATTGCGCCCGTAGCTCAGCTGGCTAGAGCGCTCCCCTGTCACGGGAGAGGTCACCGGTTCGAGTCCGGCCGGGCGCGCACTATAAACACCTGCGGTCTTTCGGTTCGGGTGTATAATACAGCGTATGATTCTCAAGGTTATTGCTGGTGCACTGGCGAGTATCGTGCTCGTCGTTGCGGGCTATGCGGCGGTGAAAGAACACGGTCTGCGTTCTCTCTCCACCGCTTTTGACGCGCAACTTGAAGCGGGCGACTACCTGGCCGCCTTGGCGGCCGCGGGCAAACTCAAAGAGAGCGGCGCGACTGGTTTGGAACTGGACAACAAAATATCTGCCGCGGCGCGTCTGCTCGTCTCTGAAGACGCACTGGTGAAGGCGAAGAAGGCGGCAGAGGAGAAACGGTTTGCCGATGCCGGCGCGCTCCTGCGCGGGAGCGATGCCCTCACCGACCCCTCGTTTAAGTATTATGAAGAGGCGCAGAAACTCTACAAGCAGGTAGAGGCGTTCGCGGCAGGCGCGGCGCATCAGACCGCCGTCACCATCTCTGCGCTTGAGAACCAAGCCGCCGCCGAGAAGAGCAAGCGCGCGGATGCGGAGGAACAGACCGAGAAACTTTCGGGAGTGGTGAAGGCGCAGGGAGATACGATTGCCGAAGCGGCGGCGAATCTGTCTGCGTCAAGAAAAGAAGCGGAGGCGAAACAGGCGGCGCTCGCGGCAGAACAGGCGCGTACCGAACAACTGAAGGCAGAAGTGGAGAAAGAGAGCAAGCAGAAATTCTTTACTGAATTAAAGACCTATCGCGATATGGCGCAAAAAGGGAGGGAGCAGTTAGATAATGCGGTGACCGAGATTGGTGCAAGACGCGATGTGACGGCGCTTATCTATGTGAGTCAAGGCAAGATTCTCTTTGAAGAGGCGAAGACCAAGGCGGCTGACCTGCGAAGCAACCGAACGCCACTTGTCTATCAAAGCCGTGTTGATGATATGGTAAATGTCCTCACGCAGTTTCTTGAGGCGACGAAACAACTCCGCAACGCGGTGGTCTATATTGACGAGCAGGGGAGCGCCGAGTTCACCGGCAGTTTGAGCAAGGGCAAGACCTCACTCGCAACCGCCGTCTCTCTTCTGGATTCCGTCTCTAGTTTTATCTCCGCAAATCAGTAAATGTACCATTTATCTACGGCCGTATGTAAATGATATTTTGCAAAAGCGACAAAAGTTGCCTATGATGAGGAGCGGCGCTCTTATGCCGTTGTAGCTCAGTTGGTAGAGCACTTCATTGGTAATGAAGAGGTCCCCGGTTCAATCCCGGGCAACGGCTTTGTATGAACGAAACAGCAGAAGTAAAGAAACTTTGGGGAATGGAGCGCCGCGAGGCGGTGCAGAATATACTCTGGCTGTTTTTGTTTGTGGGGCTGATGGTCGCCGCTTCTTTCTTCATCAGTATTGAAGAATTGGCGGCGCTTGTGGCGCGAGCGGGGTTCTGGGGGCCACTGCTTCTTATCGTGCTCAAGGCATCTACGATTGTCATTGCGCCGCTTTCGGGTTCGCCACTCTACCCGCTTGCGGGCGCGCTCTTCGGCGGCTCCATCGGTCTGCTCTCTATCGTGCTCGGCGATATGCTCGGCGCCGTCATCTCTTTTTATATCAGTCGGCGGTATGGGAAGGCGGTCGTCGCCCGTTTTCTCTCGGCGAGCAATCTTAAGTTTCTCGACACCGCGCTCTCCTATATGGGCTCGGTCAAAGGTTTTCTTATCGCGCGTATTCTCTTCTCCCCACTTCCCGAAGTCGCGAGTTATGGCGCGGGGCTCACCACAATTCCGTTCTGGCCGTTCTTTTTCATTCATTCGGTGGTTGGGCTCGTGCCGGCGATGGTTCTCGTCTGGTTCGGGGCGAGTTTGTCGCTTTCAAGTGGACCGTTCGGGATGCTCGCGATACTTCTCGTCGGTTCTGTCGCGGCGGGCGTTGGGGTCTTTGTCTTCTTCAAGTTTGTCCAGCCGCGCGTGCTCGCCGCGGCAGCAGAGGAACGAACGCAGGTTGATTAAAGCCGATTTTCGGGCTATAACTAGAGCCAGAAAATGCCGCCTTAGCTCAGTTGGTAGAGCACCACTTTCGTAAAGTGGGGGTCCCCAGTTCGATCCTGGGAGGCGGCTTCACGAAAAGAATTCAATGCGAAATCCATAGACACCGTTTTGTGATTATCGTATGCCACAGTAGTTCACATAATTACTTATCTTTTCACGCAGACCAATAAACTCCTCGTCGGTATAGGTCACTTTCCGTTTAAACTGCGGATTCAGAACCTTAGTTGGAATGAATTTCTGGAGAAAATAGCGTCTCGCTCCCCGAATCTCCTTACCAATCTCTTCAATATCCGCTGGCGACAATACCCCTTTAATGACCGTTGTTCTGAATTCATACAAAATCGGCGAGGCGATAAGCAGGCGGATGCTTTCGGCAATCGCGACCGTATCAACCGGCCGCGCCGTGATTCTCATATACTTCACAAGTGGCGCTTTCATATCCATAGCAATATAGTCAACGATTCTTTCCGCGATGGCTTTACTCAAGAGAGACGGGTTGGTGCCGTTTGAATCAAGTTTAACCAGAAATCCAAGGCGCTTGACTTTGCGCATAAACCGCAAGAGGTCCTCTCCGTGAATCGTCGGTTCGCCACCCGTAATCACGACTCCTTCAAGCATATCTTTGCGTGTATCCAGAAAGTTAAAGACCTCGCGTTCGGTGATTCGGGTCTCGGTGAGTTCATCTACCAACTCAGGATTGTGACAATAGGGACACCTCATATTGCACCCGATCGTATAGACCATACAGGCAATTCTGCCTGGGTAGTCAATGAGTGTCGCTTTTTCAAGTCCTCCGAATATCATAGTGATTCAACTAATGAGACCGGTTTGGTCTTCACAAGAGAAAGAACGGATTCAGGGTCGTACATTTCGCGGACAGAAAACTCCGCCTGTTTGCCTTTATTCCACTGGCTGACGGGGCGCAGGTAACCCACAACTCGCGAGTAGACCTCGCAGTCGCGGTTGCAGGTCGGGCAATGAAGTCGCTCGCCGGCGAGGTACCCGTGCGCTCCGCAGATGCTGAAGGTTGGCGTGATAGTGAAATAGGGGAGGCGATAGTTTTCGCAGATTTTTCTGACGAGCGTCGGGATACTGCTCGCGTCAATGATTCTCTCGCCGAGGAAGAGATGCACGACGGTACCGCCGGTGTACTTTGTCTGGAGATTGTCTTGAATATTTAATACTTCTATAATGTCGTCGGTATAATGTACGGGTAAGTGCGACGAGTTGGTATAAAATGGCTCTGCGCCTTTTGCATATTCTCTTTCGTTTGCGACGAGGATATCGTGGAACTTCTTTTTATCTTTCATCGCCAAGCGATACGAGGTTCCCTCCGCGGGAGTCGCCTCCAAGTTATACAGGTTGCCCGTCTCTTTCTGATACGCGACGAGCCGGTTGCGCATATAGTCCAAGACCTCCGCGGCGAAGTCCCGCCCCTCGTCGGTTCCGATGTCTTTCCCTAAGAGGTTAAGCGTCGCCTCATTCATCCCGACCAACCCGATTGTTCCAAAATGATTCTGCCAGTACACGCCGTACGCGTCTTTAATCTTTCGCAGATAAAACTTCGTATAAGGGTACAGGTTGGCGTCTGTGAATTTTTCCAACATTTTCCTCTTTATCTCCAAACTCTCTTTGGCGATGTCCATCTGGTGGGCGAGCAGCGCAAAGAAGTTCTCTCGTGTCTTCGAGAGGTAACCGAGCCGAGGCATATTTATCGTGACGACACCGATAGAACCCGTAAGCGCATTCGCTCCAAAAAGCCCGCCGCCCCTCCGGTCCAGTTCTGCAAGGTCAAGGCGCAATCGACAACACATTGAACGCGTGTCCTCCGGTTTCATATCGGAGTTGACGAAGTTGCTAAAGTAGGGGACACCGTACTTCGCGGTAATCTCCCAGAGACCTCGCAGATTTGGATTCTCCCAGTCAAAATCACGCGTCACATTCACTGTGGGTATAGGGAATGTGAAGACGCGTCCCGCCGCATCCCCTTCGTTCATCACGGAAAAGAACGCGATGTTCAACATATCCATTTCTTTCTGAAATTCGCCGTAGGCCTCTCTCTGCTCCTTCCCTCCGATAATGACCGGCTGGTCTCTAAAGTTTGGCGATGGGGTGAGGTCAAGGGTGATGTTAGAAAATGGGGTCTGAAAACCGACGCGCGTCGGCACATTCATATTGAAGATGAATTCCTGCACGCACTGTTTGACCTCGGTGGGTGAGAGATTATCGTAGCGGATAAATGGCGCGAGGAGCGTATCAAAGTTTGAAAATGCGATTGCGCCGGCCGCCTCGCCCTGCAGCGTGTACAAGAAATTAACTATTTGGCCGAGTGCGGTTCTTAAGTGTTTTGCCGGTGCTGACTCTATCTTGTCCGCGACGCCACGAAACCCTTCGCGCAGGAGGTCCTGCAAGTCCCACCCGACGCAATAGACCGAAAGCGTTCCAAGGTCGTGAAGGTGCAGGTCGCCGCTTTCGTAGGCATCTCTGATATTTTGGGGGTAGATCTTGTTAAGCCAGTAGGTCTTGCTCACCTCTGAAAAGATGTGGTTGTTCATCCCCTGTAGCGAGTACCCCATATTGCTATTCTCTTTCACCTGCCAGTCCAGTTCGCCCAGGTAATTGTCTATGAGGTCAAGTCCGGTCTTGTGTTCCATATCGGCTATGTTATATTTATAATCGTCTATGCATTATAATATAGATGAGCGTCTATGAGTGAAAAGAAACTGGGGAGAAGAATCCACACGACAAAAAGAAAGATTGTGCAAGCACGCCCCTCATGGTTGCCTCGGTCGGTTGCAAGCGAAGAAGAACTCTGTCCCGATTGCTTTAAGGTGGTGGGGGAGCGAAGTCGCTATAAACTCGTCTGTCTGTTGGGGAAAGAGAATGACGGTATGACCGTGGGCGCGCTTACCAAGTGCCTCCGACTCAAACAGCCAACGGTGACCCATCACTTGCAGGTTCTGCGTTCAGTCAACGCGGTCGGGAGCGAACGAGCGGGACGGGAACAGATTTATCAGTTAAACCGCAACGCTCATTGTTTTAAAGAGTGTAAGATTCCGTATAAATAAATATCTATGAACAAAATCTTCATTACAGGTATCATAGCGATTCTCGTTATCGGAGGCCTTATCTTTGCGGCACGGCCTGACGGTACAAAAGAAGCCACCGCAGCAGTCGCGTCAAGCACCAGTGGCGTATTAGTGGTTGAAGAAGCGAATAAGTATGATTTCGGCGTTATCTCAATGGCCGCCGGAACCGTCGCACACACATTCACCCTCAAAAATATGGGGAGCGAACCGGTAACTCTCCAGAAGATATACACCTCTTGTATGTGTACTACCGCTGAATTGGCTGTAGGCGGAAAACAATTCGGTCCATACGGTATGCCTGGACACAGTGCGATTCCGAGAATAGACCAACTACTTAACCAAAACGAAGAAGCGACTATTGCAGTCGTTTTTGACCCAGCGGCACACGGTCCCGCGGGAGTCGGGAGAATCACTAGGAGTATCACTATAGAAAATAACGCTGGACGACCGATTGAACTCATATTTTCCGCGACCGTTAAGCCGTAAATCAATATGAATAAAAAACTAATAATTCTTATCGCCGTCAGCATTCTCCTGTTTGGCGTGGTTGTGTTGCTTAAAACCGGTAACATTGGCACAACCGTACTGTGGAACTTAAGCGGCGAAGGAAAGTGGCTGCTCCCTCTGGTCGGTATCGCTGCATTGATTGACAGCATTAATCCGTGCGCATTCGGCATTCTCCTTCTGACGATTGCATTTCTGTTTTCAGTCGGCACGATGCGTTCCGGCATCTTAAAGATTGGCGGGGTCTATGTCGCCGGCCTCTTTACGGTTTATCTTCTTATTGGGCTTGGCATTCTGCAGGTACTCCATCTCTTCAACACGCCACACTTTATGGCGAAAGTTGGCGCAATTCTTCTGATGGTACTCGGCATCATTCACCTCATCAACGAATTCTTCCCTTCATTTCCGTTAAAGATTCGCATTCCACAGGCGGCGCACCATAAAATGGCGACACTAATGAACAAAGCATCGCTCCCGACCGCCTTTCTCTTGGGCGCGTTGGTCGGTTTGTGCGAGTTCCCCTGCACGGGCGGGCCGTATCTTATGGTGCTCGGACTTCTTCATGACCAAGCCACCTACTTTGCCGGAGTCGGTTATCTCTTGCTCTACAATCTTATCTTTATTCTACCGCTCGTGGTGATTCTGCTGATTGCGAGCGATAACGCGCTCGTTGAGAGAGTTCAAGCATGGAAAAACGCCGAGACGAAAGATATGCGGGTCTGGGGAGGGATTGCGATGGTTGCACTCGGTCTTCTTATCTTATTGCTCTAATTCTTAAGATATGACCACTCGCCTCAAAATCTGTTGGGTTTGCGCGACCGTAAGCGGCCTCTGGCTCTCAATGAGCGCACTCGTCGCGTGGCAGGTCGCGCCGCTTGCGCCGCTTCAGATTCCCATCGCGCTTCTTATGGGCGGCAGTGTCGTCGGTGTCGCATACCGGCGGCATTCCCTACGGTGGAAGATTGTGGTAATAGTCGTCGGTATGCCCGTCGCCTATCTGTTCGTCACCCACCTTACTAAAATAGTTGTGCTTATTGAACTCATCGCACTGCTTTTCATCGCCTATCTTCTCTTTGTCAAAAAGGGAAACGGCGACAACGCCACCACCCGCGCTCTTGAAGAAAAGATGAAGCAATGCTGCTAATTTATCTCTCTTATCTATGAACCACGCTTCCTGTCATCACGAAACGAATATCTTTAAGGCAAAGTTTTGGGTGAGTTTAGCGCTCTCTATTCCAGTCGTTGCTTACTCCGATATCGCCGAGAAACTTCTTAATTACCATGCGCCGGTATTTCCCGGCTCCGCGTACCTCCCGTTCGCGTGTGCGTCGGTCATCTTCTTTTACGGCGGATGGGTCTTTATCGCCTCTGCGTACCGCGAACTGAGGGCGAAACTACCGGGGATGATGACGCTCATTGCGCTCGCTATCTCGGTTGCCTATCTCTGGAGTATCTTTGTCACTTTTGGTGGTGGGGGGGAGGTACTCTACGCGGAACTTGCGACTCTTATCACCATTATGCTTCTCGGACACTGGATTGAGATGCGCGCCGTCTCCGGCGCGCAAGGCGCGCTCAAAGAACTCTCAAAATTGCTTCCCGATACTGCGGAAGTAATGAGAGATGGGCAGACAGAAGTTATTTCACTTTCGGAACTTAAGAAAGATGATGTGGTTCTTGTGCGGCCGGGGGCAAGAATTCCGGCTGACGCGGTTGTCAAAGATGGAGAATCGGAGGTCAATGAATCAATCATCACGGGCGAGTCGCGTCCCATTTCTAAGAAGGAGGGAGAGGGAGTGATTGCTGGTTCCACAAACGGCGACGGCTCGCTTCAAGTTATCGTCACGAAGATTGGCGAGGAGACCTTTCTCTCTGGCGTGATGCGCTTGGTAGCCGAAGCACAGGCAAGCAAGTCGCGACTCCAGATACTCTCTGACCGCGCCGCCTTTTTCTTGACGATTATTGCGGTGGTGACTGGCGGTATTACTTTCGCATCGTGGCTCGTGGTCTCTCCCGCGGCGTTTGCCATAAGCCGTATGGTGGCGGTATTGGTCATTACCTGCCCGCATGCTTTAGGGCTCGCCATTCCTCTCGTTGCTTCTATCTCGACAACCAAGGCCGCACGGCACGGTTTTCTGGTGAAGCAACGACTCGCGCTTGAAGCGGCGCGTTCGGTTGAGGTCGTGCTCTTCGACAAGACGGGCACGCTCACCGAAGCGAAGTTCAGAGTGTTGCGGGCGAGTTCCGATGAAACGCTCGCTCTTGCGGCATCGGTGAACGCTCATTCGGAGCATCCGATTGCACGCGCGATAGTGGGAGAGGCGCACGCACGCAGATTGACGCTTCAACCCACAGAGAGTTTCAAACGCGTACCGGGCAAAGGGGCGCACGCGCTTGTCGGCGGCAAAGAGGTCTTTGTCGGACATCAGGGCGGAGACGATATCGTCGTGACGGTCGCGGGCAAGGAGATGGGGAAGATACAGGTTGCCGACGCTGTGCGTGCGGAGTCAAAGGATGCGGTGGCGGGTCTCAAAGAACGGGGCATTCACACGGCTATGATTACGGGCGACTCCGAAGAAGTGGCGAAACAGGTTGCCGGAGAACTCGGGATTGACGAATACTTCGCGCGGGTGCTCCCCGAAGACAAAGTGAAGAAGGTGCGGGAACTTCAGGCACGGGGACTCAAGGTGGCGATGGTTGGAGATGGCATCAATGATGCGCCTGCGCTCGCGGCTGCCGATGTCGGCATCGCCATCGGCGCGGGAACGAATGTCGCGATAGAATCGGCAGGCATTATCTTGATGCGGAACGACCCGCGCGATATCGCGAAGGTTATCCGCCTTTCGCAACTTACCTATACAAAGATGATTCAGAATCTCTGGTGGGCGGCGGGCTACAATATCGTCGCGATTCCGCTTGCGGCAGGCGCACTCGCTCCGTGGGGTATCTTTCTTGAACCGGCGTTCGCGGCGGTCTTGATGTCTTTCTCCACGGTGATTGTCGCGTTTAATGCTATACTCTTGCGTAAGAGAGAGTTATAAAATTATTGACCATAACATATGAATCTAAAACTTATTGAATGGGTCTTGCGAATCTCGGTCGCCGGCGAATTTATCGGTCACGGCGTCTTTGCGCTTCAAGGCAAGAAGGACTGGGTCGGTTGGTTCTCCACCTTTGGCGTCACTGACCCAACCGTCGCAACTCAACTTCTCTTCTTTATCGGTCTTATGGATATTGCGCTTGCACTGCTTATTCTCATAAAACCGGTGCGTCTCGCACTTCTCTGGATGGTCTTCTGGGGATTTTGGACGGCGCTCCTTCGGCCGATTGTCGGTTTGCCGGTCTGGGATTTCGTAGAGCGTTCGGCTAATTGGGGCGCTCCGCTTGCGTTATTGCTCTTTCTCCGTAAAAGATAATTATGTCGCACGACGATTCGCAGAACGAGCGAATTGCAGAGATAGAGACGCTGATGCAGACGGCGGATTTTTGGGCTGACAAAAACAAGGCGCAGGAACTGATGCGAGAGTATAACGAACTCAAGAAGGGAGGAAGCGAGGGAGAGAACTACAATTCGGGTGATGCGATTATGACGATTTTCTCGGGTGCTGGCGGGGATGATGCCGAGGATTTTACTGGAATGCTTCTTGAAATGTACCGAAAGTTTGTCGCACGCAAGAGTTGGGCTATCTCTGTCATTCATCAAAATCAAAACGACCAGGGCGGCTTTCGCAATGTAACGATTGAAGTAAAGGGAGAGGGAGCGTATGGCGAACTCAAGAACGAGAGCGGCGTGCATCGGCTTGTGCGCATCTCGCCCTTCAACGCACAGAAGAAACGGCAGACCTCTTTTTCAATGGTAGAAGTTATTCCTAAACTCTCGCCGACCGACAAACATATTGAAATACCGGACAGCGAACTTGAAATCACCACGGCAAAATCAGGAGGTCCCGGAGGACAAAACGTGAACAAGCGCGAAACGGCGGTACGCATTACACACCTTCCGACCAGAGTTTCGGTCCATGTTACCTCCGAGCGAAGTCTCGCCCAGAATAAAGAGAAGGGACTCTCGATGATAAAAGGGAAGCTCTTCAAGATGCGTGAGGCAGAACGAATTGCAAAAGAAAAGGGTATCCAGGTCTCCAAAACCACCGCAAACGAGTGGGGGAGTCAAATTCGTTCTTATGTTCTCCACCCCTACAAAATGGTGAAAGACCATCGCACGGGCGTTGAGACCGCGCAGGTGGACAAGGTGCTCGGTGGGGATATTGAGGAGTTCATTGAAGCCGAGCGAGATTTGTAGAAATATGTTATAATGTAGATATGAAGACAGTAAAACAACATTGGTCAGTTGATGAGACCGAACTCAAAAAAGACCCGGATGCGCACGCTATCTGGCGCTTGGAACAGCGAATTAACTACGGACTTGGCGAACAAAGAATCAATAGAGCGGAACTCAAAAGATATTGGGGAAAGATAGAGATTGACCCATTCAAACGCAAGGCGCTTTCCTCTGTGCTTTCCTAATATGCCCATTCTCTCTGAAGACCAGAAGAAAATCCTCTCACTCATCGGGAACAATCAATAAACTCTTCACCATTTATCAAAAACCTCGTTCCCGCGACTTTATTGACCTCTACTGTATTCTGCAGAAGGAAAAGAATTGGACTATTGGGGACTTGACCGAAAAAGCACAGATAAAGTTTGATAATTTTCTTGACCCGCTCCAACTGTCGGCGCAATTTATGAAGGTGGAAACCTTGAAGGATTACCCAACAATGCTCATCTCCCTTCCCGAAGAGGAGTGGCAGGGCTTTTTTATGGATGAGGCAAGACGACTTGCCGAAACACAGATGGAATAACCTTTTACAGATATGGTATAATCTTTTCAAATGAAACGGTTGCTTTTTCTCGGACTCGTTTTGTTGCTCCTCCTTCCTTTTTCTTTGTTTGCCGAGACCGCCGCGCCGTATGCGCGGTACTGCCCCGACCCGACCGATATCTTTACCGGCATCGCTCGCGAGACCGAGAACACCCCAAAGATAACAGTGAAGGTGGACCCTGTCTTCAACGCGAAGATGAAGGGGGAACGGTCTATGGGCGACCTCCCGCTTACGCCGGTTTATGATTTGGTGGTTACCGTAGTGCCGACCATCAACGAGTATTGTCTGCCACAGTATGACGCAAATGGTACGCTCATAAGAAAAGTTGACCCGCC
>OBEQ010948538.1_pt1 | contig 11481 bp, 10 predicted proteins | sample 1670901 | NCBI WGS metagenome assembly OBEQ01 (sample SAMEA104232315, study PRJEB22302) | groundwater metagenome | biome: forest; feature: aquifer; material: groundwater | place: USA | collected 2011-08-07 | depth 5.4 m | reverse complement strand
GAAAAAGGCAGACGGCTTATGTCTTTACCGGTTTTTTGCAAAGCGTCCAACCGGTAAATCGTATAAGCTTTATTTCCTATTTTTAAAACAGCACGAGAATGAAAGCTATCCATTTAGCCCTAGCCTGTCATTGCGAGGAGTTCCATAGGAACGACGAAGCAATCCCGTTTCCAAAATTGAGATTGCCACGTCCCCTAGGGGGACTCGCAATGACAAAAAAATGCAAAGATATTATAAAATCGTTTCTAAACAAGAATTAAACCGCGGATTTTTCTAAATTAAGTTTCGCGCAATTCTCCCGGACATGATCAGCCGAAGTTTTGAGAGCAGTTTTTTCCTGGGGGGTCAATTCGATTTCCACCACTTCTTTGACACCCTGGCGATTGAGTTTTGCGGGTACGCCGCAATAAACGTCTTTAATTCCGTATTGGCCTGTCAGATAAACACAGCAAGGGATGAGCTCGCCCTTGTCTTCAAAAATGGCCTTTACCATGCGGACCACTGAAGAAGACGGTGCATAAAAAGCGCTCCCTGTTTTTAAATGTTTTACAATTTCCGCACCGCCATCACGCGTTCTTTGATTGATGGCTTCAATTTTGTCCGCGGGTAAAAGTTCCGTGATCGGCTTGCCTTTTACTTTGGTATGCTTCGGCACCGGCACCATTTCATCGCCGTGTCCACCGAGCACCATGGCATCCACATCACCCGGGGCACAATTCAAGGCCTCGGCAATAAAATAAGCGCAACGTGCAGAATCCAGCGTACCGGCCATGCCGATGACACGGTTGGAATCAAACCCTGATTTTTTCCAGGCAAGATAAGTCATGACATCCAAAGGATTAGTGACCATGATTAAAATAGCTTTCGGAGAATATTTGGCGCATTCTGTGATAACGCCGGAAATGATTTCAGCGTTTTTAAAAAGTAAATCATCGCGGCTCATGCCGGGCTTGCGGGCCAGGCCTGCTGTCACGATCACGATGTCGGAGTCTTTTGTGTCCGCGTAATTATTGGTGCCAATAATTTGCGTGCGAAAATTTTCAACCGGTGCGGATTCCATCATGTCCAGGGCCTTACCTTGCGGAAGCCCGTCGACGATATCAATCAAAACAACATTTGCGATTTCTTTTTCAACGAGGCGCTGGGCAGTTGTTGCTCCGACGAATCCAGCTCCGACCACGGTCACTTTAGGCTTGTTCATAAATTGTTTCCTTTTGCTGTCATCCTGCGGCTCTACTCCGTCATTCTGAGCGACCCTCCCCGAGGGCAGCAAAAAGCGCGAGCGAAGAATCCAGATCCTTCACTTCGTTCAGGATGACGAGCTTAAAATTAAATTTAGCTTTTTACTTTAACTTTCTGACTTTTCATTCTTGCGATAATCGCCTCGCCCATCTCACGAGTGCCGACAGCGCCGCTATCCGTGCGCTTATCTTTGAGATCATAGGTCACGTCTTTGCCTTCTTCGATTACGCTGGCAACGGCCTGCTCCAAACGGTCCGCCGCATCTCTTTCACCAAGATGACGCAACATCAAAACGCCTGAAAGAATGAGCGCCGTTGGATTGACTTTATTGAGGCCTTTGTATTTGGGGGCAGATCCATGAGTCGGCTCGAAAAGCGAATAATTAGTGCCGATATTCGCGCCCGGGGCCACGCCCAAGCCGCCGATTAATCCAGCGCAAAGGTCAGAAAGAATGTCACCGTATAAATTCGGCAGCACCAAAACGTCATATTGTTCGGGCACTTGGACAAGCTGCATACACATGTTGTCCACAATGCGGTCTTCGAATTCGATGTCGGGATAGCTCTTGGCCACATTGCGTGCGACTTCCAAAAACAAGCCGTCTGTAAACTTCATGATATTGGCCTTGTGCACAGCCGTGACTTTTTTCCTTTTGTACTCGCGGGCATAATCAAAAGCAAATTTCACAACGCGCTCGGTCCCAAAAATGGAAATGGGTTTAATGCTGATACCGGAATCAGGACGTATCTTTCTTTTGGAAAGAGTTTCAATTTCGTCGATGATTTGTACGCACTCAGGGGTCCCTCTTTGAAATTCGATGCCGGCATAAAGATCTTCAGTATTTTCGCGCACGATAATAAGATCGATATTTTTATAACGCGAACGCACGCCAGCATACGATTTGCAGGGCCTGAGGCAGGCATATAAATCAAGCTCTTTACGAAGAGCAACATTGACAGAACGAAAACCGGTTCCTACGGGAGTAGTAATCGGAGATTTAATAGCGACTTTATTTTTACGAATGGATTCAAGCACACTTTCCGGCAGCGGTGTGCCCGCTTTTTCCATGACGTCAATACCGGCATGCTGAATGTCCCACTCAATCGGGACACCGGTTGCTTCGATGCAGGCTTTTGCGGCTTCCGCCAATTCCGGCCCCACACCATCGCCGGGTATTAAAGTAATTTTATAAGTCATAGAAATCCTCTTCCTTGAATTTTCTTTGGATTTGTTCTTTTTTGTGTTAAATAGAAAACTTGAAATCGTTCCAGGACCTTTAATCCAAGAGGACTTATTTTATATGAATCGCCCCAAAATTAAAAGCACACTCTTAAAAGCACTTAAAGACACTGGGAAAGTCCTAAAAGCGGAAATCTTCCAACGCCGTGTGGTTAAAAAGAAGTCCGCCCTAAGCCTGGTGACCGCCACAGACCAGAAATCCGAGAAAATCGTCATTAAGACCATACGCCAGAGCTTCCCAGACCATGCCATTTTGACCGAAGAATCCCCTCCTATGGGCCGCTCGGGCTCGCGCTGGATCATCGACCCGCTGGACGGCACCACCAATTTCGCCCATACGTATCCCGTGGCCTGCATTTCTATTGCCTTTGAGCAGGACGGCCAGTTGGAGTTTGGCGGGGTTTATGACCCCTTCCGGGACGAACTTTTTTTTGCAGAGCGTGGCAAGGGCGCTTTTATGAACGGGCAACGTATCCACGTTTCGAAAAACCCAACGCTCACCGAATCGCTACTTTGCACTGGTTTTCCTTATGATCGCCGAAAAAGACCGGATGATTATCTAAGAATTTTTAAGGCCTTCATGATGAAGGCGCAGGGCATTCGCCGCTCGGGCGCTGCGGCGCTGGATTTATGTTATGTGGCTTGCGGCCGGTTTGACGGTTTTTGGGAAGTCAAACTTCAGGCGTGGGACAAGGCAGCTGCCATGGTGGTCATTGAAGAAGCCGGAGGAAAAATAAGCAATTTCAAAGGTGAGATGCTTGATTTGGATCATATTCAAAACGTAGCGTCAAACGGCTTCATTCACCCGCAAATGCTTCGGGTCCTGAAACCCTTCCGGGGTTTTTGTGAAGAGTAACAGTTAGAGTTAGAGCAGATATTTCGAGATAAATTCGCAGGGCTTGTCCCAAAAATCCTCGCCGGCAATCATCGGAAGATCATTGTGCGCGCCGTTCGGAATGGACAAAAAACCTTTAGGCTCGGGCGCTTTTTCAAAAAGTTCACCCGCCATATTGTAAGGGCATATTTCATCGCGCGTACCGTGAAGAATAAAAAGCGGCGATTGAAGCTGGGCGATATATTGAGCGTTGGGAAATTCGAAATCCTTCAACATGCCGGCGGGTAGAAACGGATAATGCTCGCGGGCCAATTCATAAAAAGACGTAAACGGCGCTTCGAGAATCACGCCCCCTGCCTTTTTTTCAGCGCCCATCCGGATCGCGGGATAAGTCCCGAGCGATTCTCCATAAAAAATTAAACGATCGAGCGGAGTTTTTTTAATTTCCGCCAGCCAAGCAAAAGCCGTTTGGGCATCGACAAGCACATCTCTTTCATGCGTAATGTGCCCCTGACTTTTTCCGTAGCCCCGGTAATCAATCAAAAAAACGCTGAACCCTCTTTCTATCCAGCCCTTTGTTTTATAGAGGCGGTTGGAAATATTGCCCGCATTGCCATGGAAGAAAAGGATGACGCCTTTTTCTTGCGGGCTTTTAAGCAGCCAACCATGCAGCAAAATTCCATCCGGTGTTTTTAAAAAAACCTCTTCATAATCAAAACCAAAATCGGCCGGCTTTTCATAAAATTCTTTTTCGGGAAAAAAAATCATCGAAGAAATCATGGAGAGATTCTATCAAGGGTATGCGGTCAATTCAACCAACCGCGTATCGCGTAAAACCTTAAAGGTCACAGGCGCACCTTTGTGGGAACGGGCAACGGCCCGGTAATAATTTGTCCAACTGTCCACGGCAATCTCACCTTCCATCATGATGCGGTCGCCGGGCTTAAAACCGGCTTGCGCGGCCTGAGAATGCTCGACAACATCTTTCACAACAAATTGATGGGCCTGCACGTCCCAGTTCAGAAACAAACCCAATTTAGGCTGGTCTTTTGGAATGCGGAGGACCCAAACCGGAAGCTCCAGAAATTGCGAATCTCTGCTCACGCGAAAAACATGCTTCTCCTCTTGTTCTCCTGTGAGTAGAAAATCAAAAAGCTCTCCGCGAATGGTGACGTTCTTGCCGTCAATGGCCATAATCCAATCGCCCGGCTGCAGACCCGCTTCTTCGGCCGGAGAATTCGGGTCAACATTAGCAATGCGATATTGCTCAAGCTGGCAATCCGGGATTATATTCATGCCGAGCAAAATTTCTTCCAAAGCGGGAAATTGCTTTGAGAGCGCTTGTTTGTAAACGCGATAAGCTAAAAATTTTTCAAAAACGCCGTTTGATTTAAGTAGGCGTTCTTTTTTACTCCACATTTTTCTTTGACGGATTTGCAAAGTCATCGAAAGAGTCGTCAAAAAACGGCTTTTTTCTTTGATTGCAATCTTCATCGTGAAACGGCCTTTTGACATGGCAGCCGCATTGAGCGCTATCATATGCAACCGGTCTTGATCCGCCACCGCAAAATCAGTGGTGATCACGCCATACTCTTTATCTTCAAGCAGGGTCGGCATTCCTGTTTCCTTCAATGCTACGAGTAAAGTTTCCCAGGTATTTTCAAAGCCGGCGTTGATGCAAAAATTTTTAGAGGGTAATGAATTAATATTTTCATTATCTTCGGATTGGACGGATTCCCGGGCCTGAGAACAAGCGGAAAAAAAGAGGGAAGAAAAAACCAGAAAGCAGAAAACCAAAAAAATCCGGCGATGTCGCAAGAAAGACTTACCTTACCGGGTATGCTTTTTCATACGGAACGGTTGTCTGAAATTCAATTCCCGGCTCCCGTTTGCTATGTGAAAAAGCATCAAGCGCGCTCCAAACATGGTTAAAGATAAAAATTCCGACGCCTATCCAGATTTGAGGATAACCTGCAATGCTACCGACAATCGTCGTCGTCAGGATCGCGCCCAATTCAAGCATGGCCATGGCTGCGCCTTTCGAGCGGCCGGTCTTGGTTTCAAATTCTCCATTTTCGTACTGCCCCCAGCCTGGAAGAATGAGCGAGCGGGCTGCAGCGCGAGTGTCTCCGGCATGAAGCATCGGAGTGTTCATCGAAGCTAAGAGAAAAACAAAAATAAGAAACTTTGCTGTCGTTTTCATCTCACGCCTCCTGGCTGGATTAACCTATTTACGATTTTTTCGGCTCTGCCAAATTATCAATATTTTCAAAAAATTGCTTAAAAACCGATTCCGGAATGGCAAACGGCTGCGTTTTGCCGCGCATACTGGCTGCGTATTCTTTTTCCATGGCTTCTCCGTTCAAATTTTTACGGGGTTCGGCTGAAAGCACCTCTCCGACCTCCAAAAATTTTGAGGCTTCACCCTGTTTTTGTATTTCAATCCATATTTTTCCGGAAACCTTTTTCTGGTCTGCAGGGTCAAACAAAAGCCGAAGCGGCCGAAAATTTTTCGAGTTCTCAAGATATTGGGTAAGAGAATCCCACTTTTTTCCCTTTGGATTAAAAGACATTTCTTTTTTGTCGCTATGGATCACCAATTTCTCAATCTTATCCGGATCGATTCCTAAAGGATTGTCTGTGAAAAAATGACTGTCATCAACATCCATATTTTCAAAATAATAACGGGAAAGTTCAAAGACAACCGGTTCGTTTGAAACATGCAGATAAACCAGTTTGGCTTTTTCATCTATATCTCCGGAAGTGAGCAAAATATCGCCACCTCCCTCAAGCTCAAATCTCATCTGCCATTTAGGCTTCGCAAAACCATAATCTTTAGCTTTCGGGTCGAGCACCTTTTGCGCCCGCCAGGTCTTAATATCATTTAAAAATTGGCTAATCTTTCCAGAATCAATCTCAAACGGGAGGCCTTCCCGTAGGGCCTTCCATCTTTGAGTTTCTTTACGTGAAAGATGCGTTGTCACAATCTCCTGGTTATTCATAAATCTTTTGGTTTCGATCGATTGGATTTTGGTGCCGTCAAATTGAACGATCTGCATAGACGCCCAGAAATCGCTTTTTGCAGTTTCTTTTGCCGGGTCCGAATAAATACCTATTTGCCCAAAAAGATTGGCGTCGGTCAAATAAACTGTTTCAGCAGCGGACTTGCGAATAAAGGTTGGGGTGTCTCCCGCCTTTTTAATTCCAAGCGCCAGAGACAACAAGTCTTTGCCAGATAAATTTGCAATCGAAACATGAAAGGCTTCTTCATCCGCAATGCCAAAATCTTTGAAGATCTGCTTTCCCTTGCCTCTCTGTTCGCCCTTTGCTTTGCGGATGGCCTCCAAAAAACTCGTAACTTTGTCTTGGTCCGCACGTGCGCCCCAAAGACTCGAAATCTGCCATTGACCTTCCTTACTTTTTGTCATCTCGACATATTCATCGGGATTCTTTTTTTCGCCTAACTTGCCTTTATAGATCAAAATTTTTCCAACACTGTTCGCATCAAAAGAAAGATCGAGCGGCGTGTATTCTTCGGTGACAAGTTGCGCGGGCTTTTGGCGCTGGCGGAAAAAAACGCCGGCCAAGAGCAGGGCCAGGATTCCTATCAGGATTAAAATTTGTCTTGGTTTCATTTAACGAGTCAGCGCCAGGACTTTGAGATAATTCTGCTTGGCTCTTTTTCTTAGCACCACGCGGAATGCCCCAATAATGGCGAGGAGAAGCGGAATCAACATCGTCACAAAAAAGCGCCAGACAACTTTTTTAGTTGCAGAAACTCTTCCGAACGAACGATCGATGGGCTGCTTAGAACGGATCGTGACGAGTTCATCGCCCAAAGTCAGGGCATCAATGGAATTAAGAAAAAAGTTCAAATGGCCGCCACTTTTGAGTAAGTTTTTTTGAAACGGCGATGCGGCGCCGATCAAAATCAATTTTCCGGGTGCTGGGATAACTGCCGGAGACGCTGCCTCGGACTTTTTATTTTCCTCGGGCTTGCCATCGGGCGTTGTGACCGGTTTCGGTTCGGACCACGCAGGCGGTTCTTTTCCTGCATAGGCATCTGCAAACTGGCCTTGCACCATCACGGCCAACGGAAACGGCCCTTTACGGCTTTCAGGCTGAAGCATCAAATTGGCAGGCTTGAGAAGTCCTTCCTGAAATGGGACCGTCCAAGATTCCTGGCTGGAATTTAAAAGCGTTTCCACTTTCAAATTTTCAGTTTTGATCTTTTCATTTTGCATTTTAACAGCCGTTCCCCACAAATAAAAAAGAGGAGAGAGTCTTGAGGTAATCGAAATGTCCGGATTCATGCCGGACTGTGTCACGAGAATCTGGATCGGCACTTTGACCGGTACGGATATTTCAAACGGGCCGAGTTTCGCACCACCGCTTAAATTGATCACATCATGTTGCTGATCAACGAGAATTTGCTCATCGACTTCAAAGCCCCACTGATTAAGCAGCGGATTGACTTGCGGATCTTTTCTCACAGGAGAAATTTCCAGGTCACGTCCGTTGGATTCATAACCGTAATTATAATTTTGAACAGCCATAAAAAGCGATCCGCCACCGCGCACGAAACGATTGATTTCAAATCTCTGGCGATCGCTCAACTTTTCAGGCTCCAAAATGGCAAGCGTTTTAGTGTCCGCCGGAATGGGTTCTTGTTCGTTTAATTTGATCCGGGAGAAATCATAACCCTCATATTGAAGCGCAAGCGGGATAAGTTCATAATTATCTTCTCTATACCCTTGAGGGGTCTTGCCGCCCATTTGCGCCAAAATAGCCTGCATTTCGGGCTCAACCGTTTTTTCCTCGTACGGGGCAACCAGCGCAACTTTCGGCGTTTGCTCCAATGTCATGCGATAAATTTTTGAAGCGAATAAATATTCCAGTTGGTTCAGATTGTCAGGCATGACGCGGGGAATAATTTCTTCGGGCTTTTCTTTGTAAGCAATACTGATCGCTGCGTAAACCAGCCGCACGGCCACTTCGTCAGACTCCACGGCCCGCACCTGAAAAGGTTGTATCCCCTTTCGTTGCAGTTGCTGCTCAAGCGATTCGCCCGTACCTTCTTTTCCGGCATTCTCCACAACATTGGCAGCTTCCATGTGAAAAATCTTATATTGAAAATTTCCGCTGGCCGCGACCCTGAGTTCATCCATCTTATCGATGATGTCCTGCTCCAATGTTTTCAGGCCTGTCGGCATTTTATCCGCAGGCGAGACATAAAATTTGGCAATGACAGGTGCTTTCAATTCCTTAAAAATTTTCTTGGTGGCAGGAGAAATCGTATAAAGCTTTCCCTGGGTTAAATCAAAACGGCCTAAAGAAAAACCGCTAAAAAACCAATTGCCGGAAAGAAAAATTCCAACGGAAATAACCACCGCCATGGTAAAAACTTTTTTGGCTCCGGGTTTCATCCGGCCCTCAAACCAAAAACCGTTCAGCACCAAAAATATGACCGCACCCACCAGAAAATAAAGGGCATCGCGATTGTCGATCACGCCTTTGGCGAAAGACTCGAAATGGCCAGCGCATCCGATAAAGTGCCGTAAAAATGTGCCCAATCCGGGCAGCCATCCGTCAATCGATGTCGCCATAAATTCGGTCCCCATCAAAAAAAGACCGAAACAAACCATCATGCTTAAAATGAATGCAACAATTTGGTCGTGGCAAAGGCCCGAGATAAAAATACCAAGCGCCAGAAAAAAAGCCCCGAGTAAAGCCGCGCCGAAGTACCCGCCAATCACAAGGCCCGGATCTGGGCTGCCGAGAAAGCGCAACATCAGCGGAATGGTTAATGTCCCGGCAAGCGCAGTCAAATAGAAGACAAAACTTGCCAGGAATTTCCCGATTACAAGCTCATGGGTCGCCATCGGCAAAGTCAAAAGCAGTTCCTGCGTATTGCCTCTTTTTTCTTCGGCCCAGAGACGCATGGTCACGGCAGGCAGAAACACAGAAAGGATAAATGGAAGCATGCCAAAAAAAGACCGCATGTCCGCAACACCAATCAAAAAAAATTGCGTCATGAAAAGGCCACCGTTTAAAAGGACAAAGACAATAATAAAAATATAGGCGATTGCCGCATTAAAGTAGGCGCTTATTTCGCGGCGGAAAACGGTCAAAACATGTGAAAAGTTCATACTTTTAATTTTTCTCTTTTGGGCATTAGAAGCGAAATGAAAACATCTTCCAGACTGAGGTCGGTCTTGGCTGTGCCACGGCTCCGAACTTCGGCCGTCAGTTCCGCCAAAGTCCCCTGCGAAACAATTTTACCTTCATTGATAATCACAATCCGGTCGGCGATAGCCTCGACTTCCTGCAAAATATGGGTGGAAAAAATAATGGTCTTTTCTTTGGCAAGGTTTTTGATCAAATCCCGTATGCCGATGATTTGCAGAGGGTCAAGACCCGACGTAGGTTCATCCAGGATCAAAACTTTGGGGTCATGAATCATGGCCTGGGCAAGCCCGACGCGCTGGCGATAACCTTTTGAAATTTCAGAAATCGTATGCTTCCAGATAAACCCAACATCGCAGGCGTCTTTGACCCATTTAAGCCGCGCATCCAATTGAGGGCCGGAAAGACCGCGTGCCTGGCCCACGAATTTTAAATATTCATCGACTTGCATATCAGAATAAAGGGGCGCGGTTTCGGGTAAGTAACCGATTTGTTTCCGGACCTCGATAGGATTCTCCAAAATATCAGAGCCATCTACCTTGACCGTGCCGGAAGTCGGGTGCAGATAAGTGGTAAGAAGACGCATGGCGGTTGTTTTGCCTGCGCCGTTAGGGCCAAGCAGCCCGAGAATCTCCTTTTCTTTGGCCTGAAAAGAAACATTATTCAGGGCCACAAAGGAGCCGTAGTGCATGGTAAGTGAACGGACGTCAATCATAACTTAATATTTCGGCTGATCTGTTAAAATTTTTAGTAGATTTTAATAAATCAACGCCTTCTTCCGAACAAACGCAGAAGAAGGAGGAACATATTAACGAAATCCAGATAAAGCTTGAGCGCCCCCATAATTGCAAGCTGCTCACCGGCATTGCCGCTGCGATGGATTTGTTTGAGCTGCTGTGTGTCATAAGCCGTAAGGCCGATGAAAAGAGCAAGGCCCATATAGGAAAGAATCCAATAAAAAACAGGTGATTGAAGGAAAATATTCACAATGCTCGCGATAAGAAACCCGATCAGGCCCATGACAAAAAAACTTCGCATGGAGGTAAGATCGCTTTGGGTGACCCAGGCAAAAACACTGACCCCGGCAAAAGACCCTGCGGTAATAAAAAACGTGGAGGCAATCGAGGCGCCTGTATAAGCAGCAAAGACAAAAGCCAAGGTCACGCCATTGAGTGCGGAATAAACCAAAAATCCGGTCAGAGCGGCCTGCACGGACATTTTCATAATAGAAGCGGAAAGCCAAAAAACCAATCCGATTTCAGCCAGCATTAAAATCAAAAACCCGCCGCCAGCCAGCGCGTGCAAAAGCCCGGCATTTCCTGAGACGGCGTAAGCAACGAAACCGGTAATGGCAAGACCCGCGGCCATCCATTGATAAACGCGTTGCATAAAGGTCTGCTCGACTTTAAGAGACGCGAAAAGTCTTTCGTTTTCCTGGTCTATCTGGTTCATAAAGAGCCCTCCGTTATTTCTGTTATTGTATCACTGGAATCAACTTTTGGCAGCTCTGTCAATTTAGACGCTTGCCACAGTCTATTGGTTTAAAATTATTTTTTAGGAAATTCTATAGCAATCCGGCGGAAATAGGCCTCGGATTCGCTTTTGGTATTATCAGAATCGGAAGTCATTCCGATCACGACTAAATTCCGCTCTGGTTTCTTGCCGAAAAGGGTTCGATAATCCTTGGCCAAGTCGCGGCGCTCGAAAATCCATTTGCCGGATGGGTCCAACGGGCCGTTTTTCGCCACAAAAATTTTCACCTTTTTAAGGAAAGGGCTGTCTGCATGTTCCCCTTCTTTAAAATGATCGTCCCAAACATACTGAATAATGTCTTGTTGGAACGGCATATCGCCTTTAAATACCGCATAAACTCTGGCCCCGTAATCATTGTCTTTTTTAGCTGCCAGCGCCTGGTTTTTTTTGCCGGTAGGAAATTTTAAAACTTTCCACTCCCAAACCAAAATAGGCCGTTTGGATAT
>OBEQ011357054.1_pt1 | contig 11482 bp, 21 predicted proteins | sample 1670901 | NCBI WGS metagenome assembly OBEQ01 (sample SAMEA104232315, study PRJEB22302) | groundwater metagenome | biome: forest; feature: aquifer; material: groundwater | place: USA | collected 2011-08-07 | depth 5.4 m | reverse complement strand
ACCATTATATTCCCTGCTACTGTTACTCCATTTTTCCACTCTATACCAGTAATAATGTAAAATTTTTCTGTAGTTGGTAGTGTGAAATGTACGTGAAAATATCTGCCATTTAATGCGGCTGAAGCATTGTCTGTAATTGGGGTCGTGCTAGCTTCTGTAGCTTCAAGAGTTGCGAGTTTTGATATTGCTACTGCTGCAGAAGCTGAAACATCTGCATTTACTATACTTGTAGCTAGATTTAGTTTTGAATAAGCTATAGCTGCTCCTGCAGCAATATGAGTATTATCTAACAAAACATAACTTAAGGCATTGTTTAGAATTTTAAGCAATGCTGGGTTTGAATTAGTATCTAACCATACTGAGCCTCGTGTCCTCCCTGTTGGCGTAGCTGTCCCCATGTCTACAGAGCCTCCGATTAAACTTCCTCCCTGATTATAAAGCGCCATTTTAACCACTCACTAGCTGGAATTTCTTGGATTTTCTAGACCTGAAATAAAGAAAACCTAGACCAAATATTATAGCTAGTCCTCCTAAAGACACCGTTCCTAATGCTGGAAGATTAACCCCTGATTTTATTATATCTCTTGTAACCATTTTATTTTTTCACCAATGACACTACTACCAAGCCTCCTAATATTATTACGCCTACTGCAGCTATAGGATTATTTGAAAAGAATTTAGTAACATCTGAGCCTAATTTAGTAGCACTTCCTATGCTTTGACTAGCTGATTGTAAACCTGTTTGCCCTCCCTGACCTAAAGGCAATGATAAGGCTGTGATAGCTGTAGAGCCTGCTGTAATTGCTATTGTTCCTTTTGCTTTAGCCAAGCCTCCTCCTACTCTAGCAGCTCCTGAGCCAAAGCCTTTGAATAAATTACTTATTTGTGTTATTATGGAAGGCGCATTTCTAACTCCACTCGGAGCAATAGCTTTAGGGAATATCTGCGCTATTTGTTGAAACCCTGTTCTAGCTATGAAACTCATCTCTTTAATACCACCAAAGCTAAAACGCCTAAACCTATTGCAATTCCTAGCGGTCCTATCGTGCTAGTAACATCTTTGAATCCTTTTCTTATAGAGTCAACAAATGAAGCTCCTGCTGCTTGAGCTGGTAAGATTAATTCACCTGGAGCTGGAGCTGCTCCTACTGGCTGCAAAGTTATTCCTCCTAGACCTGGAGTAAATACTTCTTGACTTGGGACAAGAAATGTTTTAGGCGTAAATCTTCCTATTAACTCATTAAAAGTGTCTAATGTCAAACCAAAGCCTCCTACTCCAACATTAATTCTAGTGTCTAAGGGTCTGGTCTGTGGTAGTGTAGAGCCTCCTCCCTTCAAGTTAAATGTAGGAATTCCAAATTTTTCAGATAAAGCTTGTTGTGCTGCTATAGTTCTAGCTCCTAACATAAGCGATTTTTTTGGACTTGGTTTTACTGCTGTTGTAGATATATTATTTCGTGCTAAAGACTTAGATGAGTTTAAAGCTTGGACATTTGTTTTAAAACTATTATAGGTTGCAATTATTGATTTTGCTAATGCTGAGCTAGGAGCTTGAGCTACTGCTAGAGCTGTTGGATGTGGTTTACCTACTGCGAAATTAGGATTTGTAAATATTGTAACCATTATTTAATCACCAATATTCCCAATATTGCTAAGGCTGCAAGTGGAAGCCATGAAGGCAAACTTTGTTTTTGAGTGTCTGCTATTGTTGTCATTGTAGTTGTTGGCATAGCTCTTGAATTTATTATTAAAAAATCTGAAATTGATTTTAATAAATCTCCCTGTTGCTGTTGCTGCAAATTTGCAGTTTGAATATTTTGTTGTTCAATTAAGCTATTTCTTTCATTTGTTAACTGTTGTATTTGTCTGTCTACTACGCCTCTTTGAGTGTCATAATAAGCTCTGCCAAAGTTAGCAGTTAGAGGATAACCTGGAACATCATGCCAGCCATGTTCTGTTCCTGACCTAAAATTAACTTCAGCTCTTATTATTTGTAATTGAGCTATTTGATTATCAATATCTGAAATTGTCAGAGTCCGTCACCAAATGCAAAAATATGCTGTTCCTCTCGTCTTAATTCGTTAGCTGATGTTATCGGGACTAGCTCGCCATGCCATACCAAGTCTACTACCCCGACTCCTGTTGTACTAACAAACATCTGAACCCTGCCTCCCTGCTCCAAAACTAGATTATTTAGGCCTGTTGAGGTAGATGTAAATTCTCCTGTGTAATTGGTTCTTTTTCCGCCTCTTGTTATAATTCTAAAGGTTACGCCTCCTCCGGCTGTAGTAAATATTGTATTGGTGTCTTTAGCTATGAAGATAAAACCGTCTGGAATTTTATCCGAGGTTATAACAGTTACTCCAGACCCATAATTAGTCAAGGCGTATGTATCTTGGAATAACATCCAGGGAATATTTCTTTTAATTTGGTTTTGTTGGCTCAATTTATGAGCCTCCTATACATTAGTGTTTAATGTTGTTGTATAAACTCTAATTGCGTCTGCTGCTCCAGTTGATGTCCTTAATTCCATGTCTGTAGGAATGTTTGCTCCGCTTGGCATACCTAACGGGCCTACTTCATTATGTAAACCTAGATTCCAGAATGAAAAGCCTTCGTCTGATATTGCTCCAATTTCATAAGAACCGTTAAAGTATTGACTCATAGTTGTATATACAGGGCCTAACACATCTTTTCTGCCTATTGTTATCGCCTGAGCTCTAATGCTTTGAGTAGTTCTATTATCTAGATCTACTGTAATGTCTGCTGCTGCGCTTGTTTCAAAACATAATACTCCAAGTAACCTACCAGGCTGTGGAACGTCTGTAAATGTATTAACTCCTCCTGTTGCTCCTGTAAAAGCATTTCTTAACCATGCCGTATAACCATTAGTTGAACCGTCTGTTTTTGCTATGCAGCCTATAGCCATTCTTTTTAAGTCTATTGATAATCCTGCGTCTGTCACTATGTCCGCAGCATAAGTGAATTGTATAGTTCTAGCTACTGTTCCGGATATGCCAAAAGGCTGTGAAAAGTCTGCATTAAATCCTAACATAAACGGGTCTAGTGGGTAAACATAACCCCATGATAATCTTTGATTGTTAATTGCTGATGTATCTAAAAATGTGTAATTACCGTTAAGTACGTTATAGGCGTCTAAATCCTCTCCGTCTATTGCGCTTACGCTGTTTGATTCTGCTGCTCCTATTCTAAACTGGTCAACTTGAGCTGTCTGCGCTAACCTTGTTCCTGCTGATGTGCCGTTAACCTGTGCAGCACAGTCAAAAATCAATGCTTTAGTAATTGCGTCTCTTGGAAGGTCTCTTTGGTCTGTCTCTATGCCTGTTCCTGGAACGTCATCCGTTTCTAGCATGTAATATCTAAGAGCCATGTTATAGGCCTCCTCCTGTTGCTGTTGATTGTCCGCTAGATACTGCTGGAACTATGCTTTGACCGAAATTAATCCCTGGTATTAATGAAGCTGGGTTTTGTGCTAGATTGAAAACTCTGTCTCCCGCAAATGCTGCTGCTACCATGCTATTTTTTCGCATAGTTGCTTTGAAAGCTGTTAACATTAAAATATCTAAAACTGAAAGTGAACCTACTAAAGGCAATTGTATTCCGATTGATTGAACTCTATTTCCAATCATACCGTCTAAAAATCTTGCAATTTTATAAGAACCAATACCGACTACACCTGCTCCGATTAAATTATTTGCTTTAGGTAAATTCTTTTGTATTGGTCTTGAAATGCTAGATAATCCTGATAATGAAACCATATCTTATCGATGCTTTTTGCAGCCATGCCTCCCTGTTTTTTTACGACCATAAGGACATTTTTTACGCATTGAAAATCAATATTTTTTCTCTATATATAAAGAGTTTATTAAAAAATTAATAATATTTTATCTTTTTCTGAGTTTTTTACTCATGCAAGCTCTAAAAGCTGCTCTTTTATTGCCTTTGCAGGCTTTGGCTGCTGCCCTAAACTTATTTTTCTGTGACACGCAAATCATTTTTTTACAAATTAATAAAGGGTTTATTAAAAAGTTAATAATTATACATAGTAATGGTGAAGGGAATTACAAGTTTTAACGCTAATAATGAAGTATTGCAAAAACTTAAAGAATTAAAAGAAAACGGTGATAATATTTCAGCTTTTGTCAATAAATGTATATTAGATTCTACAAAATCAAAAGAAACCCCAAAGGTTAGGATTTTTGCATGAGCACAGAATTAGAAATAACAAAAAAAGAGATTGACTGCCCTCATTGTAAGGGAAAAATAGACGTGGAAATAGAGAGAAGGAAGCCTAAAGTCGTACTAAAAGAGGAAAATACAACCGAGATTCGTACAGAAAATCACGAACACATACATGAAGCTCCTAAAACAGAAGCTCACCCACTCCCAAAAGGAGTTAACTTTGGATTCTGTAAAAACTGTGACAAGAAAATTAAAAATGAAAAAGGTCTTACAACAAAATTCAAAAAATGTACTAACTGTGGCACAAATTCTGTTCCTAAATCTTCGGAATTCTGTCCTACGTGTGGGAAGGATTCAGACGACTGGGATGAATCAGATATTAATATCTAATCTGAGGAGGAATAAATGGCAGTTAATGCTCCTATTTATGAAGAAAAGCAAAAAAAACTCAAAGCCCTTTCTGATGATTTGGGATTAAGCCATGTGTTTAGTGAAATAGATTCATTAAAAGATAATAATAATTTCATTAGAGCCAAGCTAGAAGATTTTAGCCCAGTAATTGATTATATTAAAAATGCAATAGCTACACAGCAAGCTAACACGTCTCAAGTAACAGCTACGCCAACAGGAACTGCAGCTCCTCCTATGCCTTTTGCTGGAATTGATGTTGAAAAAGTTAGTGTATTATCTGGATTATTGGATGGATTATCTAAAGTAGTTGCAGCTTGGAAAAGCGGAAATGCTACCCCGCAAGCAGATTCTTATTTTAATGACCTGTCAAAACAAATCGTTTCAAATATGCTGCAGGCTGGAGTAGACGGAATAATGCAGAATGTTTATAAAAATTATAACCCTGTAGCTCCAAGGCCTAACTGGCAAATGCAGAGACCAACTGGAGCGCATGAAATATCTTGAGACAGCTAAGACCAATTTATAAAAAAAAACTTCAAAGGCTTTGGAAAAAACACCAAAGGGATGCTTTATTCAGACAAAACAGGTTAATTAAGAAAATTGTCAATTTCATATTCAGTCATTAAAGAGACTGCTTTGTCTATAGCTGGCATAATAGATGAGCTAGCTAACCAGGAGATTAAAAGCAGTTATATCCGCAAGTTTTGGAATTGGTTTTTCACCTCTCATGCTAGAACTATCATTATGAAAAAAAATGATTCTGAATTAAAACAGATTTTAGAAAAATCATATAAAAAATTAAAACCGATATTTGAGACTACAGATATTATGCACGCATTGAAAGACAATAGGCTTAATTCTGCTGAGATGAATAAGAAATTAATGCAACTGCCTAATTTTGCAATTTATAAGGATTTGTTAGAATGAGCTGCAGTATAAAGTCTGAGAGATGCGGATTCGAGTGTACTGGATATGACGGTTCTAAAGTGTGGGAGAAGCTTCATAATCTGCCAAAAGAAATGGACTGCGAGAAATGTGCACATCATGCAGGCGAATTATTTACAGGCATACACGACCATGTAAACGCAGGTTTAGGGAAGACCCCGAAGAATCTGACGAATTATAAGAAATTCTATGATGAGGTGAAATGCACTTATGAAACTTGTGTCAAGGAGGGGCGCTGCCATGAGCCAAATATTCGGTAGAAATATCAACAACGAATTAAACAAGTATGACGTCAAGATGTTTAAACCAAAACAAATGACAGACAAGTTAAAAGAAAAGCTATTCTGGAATAAGTTTAAGCACATGAATCAACCTTTTATGAGATGTAAGACTTGTGGGAAAAATATCCATAATGACTCTAACCTAATACAGCAGCATTTTATGAAAGAGCATAATGTAAACACCCAGGCAGAAAAGAGAGAGAGAGGCTTTGATATAGCCCCTACATGGCTTAATGTGAGGTCTATAATTTGATTCCAAGCGAGATTAAAAAGCAGATTTTAGAGCTTTGCGATAAATTTGAAGAGCCTGTTTTATTCCCTGACCATGTGGATTTATCATATAATGATGTAACTTTGAGATGGTCTGACGGTTCTAGAGTACAGTACACGTTCAGTATTATTCCTATAGTAAAAAATGACTCAAAAACTATAGAATTAAAGACTAAACTAGAGTCAACTAGAACAAAACCGCCAACTTTAGATATTAGTGTGGGAGTTAAGTAATATTGTCAACTCCAAGAGAGGAAGCTAGACGAATAACTGAAGGCAAGGATAAACCTCATTTTATAGGCCCTAAAACCAAAGAAGTTTTACTTCAAGAGTGGTGGTCTTTATGGAATACAAAGCCATCATTTGAAAAAGAAGGCCATAAATGGAAAATGCAGCAACTGGAGAAGGAATTACAAGCAAATTATGCTATAACTAACCCTATGCAGGCATGGCGTGAAGTATTCAAGTCTGAAAAAAAAAAGTAGAGCCAATAATTGAGCCTGAAAACATACCAATAGATACACCTAAAAGAAAGAAACGATTTGTTATATTTTAATGGTAAATACACGTCACTACGGAATTATAGGCATAGCAGGGACAACAATAGCGCAAGGCTTAGCTACTGCTTGCGGAAATTCAGACTTCACGACTGCACTATCTACAGGAAATATTAGCTTAATCCTGTTGACGACTGCTGATTTTGTGATTGCTAGACTTAAATCTGGTAAAAAGTAAGAGATAAGCATATTTTTATATCATTTCTTACTATCCAAATTTTATATTGGAAGAATTTCTTATATCTCAAGGTGTTATTCTAGCTGTTTTGGGCTGGATAGGCATACAGACTATAAAACATGGTCAATGTGCTAAAAGAATAGAGCAGAAGGTAGATGATTTAAAAGAGACTGTAATAAGACATTTAGATAAAAATGAAAAATAGCTTACTTTGGATTGGTTTAGGCGTAATTATCCTATTTATGATAAAAAATAAAGACTTATTGCTAAATAGGCAGATTAAAACCTAATGGGAATTTATTTTCCTGCAAAAATAACACAGATTCAAATCCAAGAAGTAGCTACGATTAATGATTTATCTGATGTGTCCACAGGAGCAACAGCAAATAGGGATATTATAATTTATTCTACGGTCTCAAGCGCTTTTATCAATAGAGCTATGGAGGCAGCAGACGTCCCGACTCTACCAACTACACAAATAAGCGGGACAGCAGTAATAACTTCCGACGCCAGGCTTTCAGACTCACGAACTCCTTTAGCTCATACTCATGTATCTACAGATATTACAGGAACTGCAGTTTTAACAGCAGATACTAGGTTATCAGACTCTAGAACACCTTTAGCTCATACTCATGCAGAGAGTGAAATAACTAACCTTACTACAGATTTAGCTGCAAAATATTCAGCAACTAATAGACAGACAGCTATATTAGATTCTGAAATATCCACAGGGTTAGACGCTGCAAAGCTAGGTGATGGAAGTGTTACAAATACAGAATTTCAATATTTAGACGCAACTAGCTCAATTCAAACACAAATAAATACAAAACAAGCTTCTCTGCCTTCAAAAACAGGATATGCTTCAAAATTCATGCGTGTAAATTATGACGAATCTGCTTTTGAATATGTAGACCCATTATTAACAACAAATGAAGTTAATTTTTTGAAACAATTACAGCCTTATCAAAATGATAACTCTTATGAGGTATTGAATAGCCTTAATAATTCAAGAGGAATAAGATAGACATGGTTTTAAGCGAGCTGCGAACAGGCGCAATAGTATCTGCTGATGGAACAGTTAATGTCCAAAGAGCAGATAAGACAGGAGCTACAGTTTGCCAAGACGCCCATGCTAGATTTCAAGAAGCTGTTTTACGGGGAGCTGTTTATACTATTCAATCTAAAACAACTACAGTCACAGCAACTACAGATATTTCCCCATTACCCGCAACTACTGGAAGAGCTGGAGTGGCACTTTATAACCCTCCCACATCTGGAGTAAATCTAGTTATCTGGAAGGTTTTAGTAACTCATGTTTCGGGCACACCAGGAGGCCCTGCTTATTTAGATACTCTTGCGGGAGCTTTATGCACAAACGCAAACAAAACAAACGCAATTAATAATTTAACTCAAACGTCTGGAGGACATAAGGCTAATGCTTATACTGCCGCCGTTCCTGCCAATACTGCAGCTGCTGTTATGTTTAAACCATTAGGAGGCTCTACATCTGCAGTAGCTCTAGGTCTAGCTTCATCTTATGAGGATTTAATAGATGGTTCAATAATTATTCCTCCTGGGGCCATGATTGCCTTATCCTGGCACGCAACAGGAACGACTCATATTTATTCTTCTAGTATGACTTGGGAAGAAGTAGCAGTTTAGTTAATAACCTCCATTTCCACTCCAGATTTAGCTATATATACTAGACCCACACACCTATGTTTCCACTCTAGCATATTAAATAAAAATTTTTTTACAAATTATATAATATTATAATACATCATACTTAATTACAAATCATTTCCTATGTATATCCAGAGTGGAAATGAAGGTGTGTGGGTATATATAGTTCAAAACAACTGGATATTTTCGGGATTCCACTCTCGGACACAGACCTGACTCCACTCATAATAATTACAAAAAGAAAATTATATCATAAATGCTGGAATTGTGGAAAAAGAATTGAGAGAACTGTTAAATTTTGCTTAAAATGTCAAATACATCTTTATCTAGAACAAAAATCATTAGATGAGTTTAAGGGAGTTGAAATAATTGAACGCAGTTAAATGTAAAAATTATGCAAATTTAGGCTATGAACACTACATATTAGAGAGTAAAAGCATTAACCAGCGTGTCTTTGACAGATTACAAATCTGCGCTGTGTGTAGTTCGAGAGCTTTTCAAGATAATAATTCAGCTAACATATCTCAAAATATGCATAAAGCTGAAAAAAATATAACCTTTATTGGAAATGACACCCTATGAGTGAACTAGAAAAGCTAATCAGATATTACAATATACTATCTAACAAGAAAATAAAAAGACAAAAGATGTTAACAGCTTTCAAATGAAATTAATTCCCGATATTGGGATTAATTGGGACGGTAATTGGGAATTATTAGAGTTAATGCTAAAGGCGTGTTATGACGCAGAGATTGATTTAGTTAAATTCCAGGCTTTCGGGCCTGAGCATTGGACACACTATCCACAATGGCCTAATCTAAAAAATGCAAGTGTTACGCCTCAAAACATAGACAAAATAGACAGGCTATGCGATAATTATAATTTAGAGTGGTTTTGCACTCCCACTAATCACGAATCTATTGATATGCTAGAGCCTTATGTTAAATTATATAAAATCAGATACTTAGACCAAAATAACTGCCCTTTAATTGAAAGAATCAAGTTTACTAAAAAGCCCTGGATTATATCATGTGATAACCCAGGGAGATTTTCTCAATATGCCAATACTCTTTATTGTGTCCCTAAATATCCTCCTGAATTATCAGATATTGACTTTGACAGAATAAAATATTATGACGGTTATTCTAACCACTACCCTGGTATGGATATTTTGTTTAAGGCTGTCCAAATGGGAGCTAAGATATTAGAGATTCATATAACACCAAGTAAGGATATGAAGCTAGCTGATAATCCTGTAAGCTTTGATTTAGATGAGTTGCAGGAGATAGGAGCTAATTTTAAATGAATACTTTAATAATAATCCAGGCTAGGCAAAACTCTAGCAGATTCCCAAATAAAGTTATGTGTCTTCTAAACGGTAGATCTGTAATTCAATATATGATAGATTTTGTTAAATCCATACCATTAGATTTTGTTTTTGCCATACCTAAAAACTATGGAAATGAAATGCTAAAGGGTTATCTTCTAGCTAGGAAATGCAAAGTATTTGAGGGGTCTAATGATGATGTTTTGGACAGGTTTTACAAGTGTGCCAAGAAATACAAAGCTGAAACTATTATAAGACTTTGTGCAGATACGCCTTACTTGGATATAGCAGATATTTTCTTGCATAAAACAATACATGAAGAAAAGGGCATATTCAGCTATGGAAACGGGGTTTATGTCTTTTCATTTCAACAATTAGAGGAAGCTTGGAAAAATGCAACCTCTAAAGAAGCTAGGGAGCATATTATACCATATATGATGAATTGTATAGACTATAAAGAAGACTTGGAGAGGTTAAACAAATGCGTACAGGTATAGTCATAGGCGCAGGCCCTTCAATATTCAAGTATCATCATTTGAAAAGGCTGCATGATTTTGCTTTTGAATATGGAAAAAAATCCTACTTACTAATAACCGATAAGATGTTAAAACCATGTTTAGAAGCTGGAATAACCCCCGATTTATTCCTAAACTATTATGTTTTTACTGTTGAGGATATGTGGCAGCTAGATGAGTTTATTTCTAATGTTAAAGAAGCTCCCAAAATAAGATTAATCCATTCTATAAGAGCAAAACAACCAATACTTGATAAAGCTAGGAAAATAGGTTATAATTTAATCTGTGACAAGTGGCCTTATCTTGATGTTTTGGACAATGTAGGTTTAATGGCTTTTTCTTATGGATGGCGTGTTTTAAAATGTGATGAGCTTATTTTATTGGGCATGGACTCAACTAATTACGAACCGTTAAAATTTGGTGAAAATACAGATTGCTATAAGGAATTTTATAGAAAAGTAAACGGATATAATTTAACACCTTTAGAGCAGCTTTGGTATGACGGATTTATGGATTTATTACAATTAGCTCCCGATAACCTAAAAATATTAAACGCTACTGGAGGAGGCATTTTACAACATCCCCGAATTATTACAAAGCCCCTGGAGGATTGTCTACATGGTAAGCCATGAAGCTATTTTAAAACTATTACAGGAGGCAAATAAAGAAGCTGTAATACCTCCCAGGCCTGACCCCAAAGATACTAAAGCATGGATTGAGTATTTTACAGCGAGGGTTTTGATTGCTCAAAAGAAAAGACAGGCTGTCGAACTTTATCAATAATCATCTAGTAGAGCAGGTCTTTTTATGGGTTATAGCTAACAGGCCTAACCCCTATTGGTCTATTTACACAGTCTGTAAGAGATACTACACTCCTAAGAAATGGATAACTCTAGGCAGAATAACAGATAAATCAGACTTGGAAATACAAGGTTTATCCTTCTAGCTAGTACACATTAGACCAACAATGTTAAATAGAGTAATGTGTACTAGGAATTGAGATGAAAAGTTGATGAAATTAGGATTAAAAAGAACTAAGGGTATGAAAATAACAACATTAACCGCAGAAGAGGTTAAACAATTTCTTAAACGTTACAGGAGAAAAGTTAATT
>OBEQ011381205.1_pt1 | contig 11483 bp, 10 predicted proteins | sample 1670901 | NCBI WGS metagenome assembly OBEQ01 (sample SAMEA104232315, study PRJEB22302) | groundwater metagenome | biome: forest; feature: aquifer; material: groundwater | place: USA | collected 2011-08-07 | depth 5.4 m | reverse complement strand
TCGCCGGCCGCGGCGACATGAATGCGCGCGCCATGCCAGAGCATGCGCAATTGTTCCAGCGACTCGGCCTGTTCCAGTGCGCAGACCGCCAGATCGCCATAGGTCTTGAGGAAGCCGACGCGATAGGCATACAGGTAGTATGTCGAAGTGAGTACCGGAGTGCTTAACGCAGAAATTAAGTAAACCCTTGTGGTCTGACCATGAGCCTATATGAATTTAGGCTCGGTCAGACGCGAAAGTTATATATGAAGATTGCCTTGGTACATGACTACTTGAATCAATATGGCGGAGGGGAAAGGATGCTCGAGATTTTCTGTGAACTCTTTCCGAATGCGCCAATCTATACCTTGCTTTATGATGAAGATGCTACTGGTCATGTTTTTCGTGGTTGCGAGATTCACACCTCTTTTTTACAGCGCTTACCGTTGATTAAAAAGTTTCACCGGCTGTTGCCATTTCTGATGCCGATTGCTGTAGAACAGTTCGACCTGTCTTACTACGATGTCGTGATTTCCAACTCGGCATCATTCGCTAAGGGTGTGATTACCAAACCGCGGACCCGCCACATATCTTATTGTTTGACGCCGACCAGATACCTTTGGGATGACAGCCATCGTTATCTCGCCGAGGCCAGCTATCCGTGGTTATTTAAGAAACTCATCCCATTATTTTTAAACTACTTAAGAATCTGGGACTTTGAGGCGTCCTTGCGAGTCGACCAATTCATCGCTATTTCTAATTTTGTCCAAAAACGCATTAAGAAATATTATAGTCGCGATGCCGAAGTTATTTACCCGGCTCTTGATTGCAGTAAATACCAGATAGGCGATGTTATATCCGATTACTTTCTAATGGTTGGCCGGATGGTGCCGTATAAAAAGTTTGATTTGGCAGTTAAGGTCTTTAATGCCACTGGCCAAAAACTGAAGATTGTCGGAGATGGGCCGGAGTTTAAACATTTACGGAAAATAGCAAAATCGAATATCGAGTTTTTGGGGCTAGTCTCTGATTTTGATATGCCCAAGCTCTATAGTCATTCTAAAGCCGTGATTTTCCCACAGGAAGAGGACTTTGGCTTAGTACCGCTGGAGGCAATGGCATCAGGACGGCCGGTGATTGCATATCGAGGCGGGGGAGCCATGGAGACGGTCATTGATGGTGAGAATGGCATATTTTTTGACAAACAGACCGAGATTGATCTTGTGCAAGCTATTGGCCGGTTTGAGTATACGTATTGGGATGCGCAAAAAATCCGCGCTCATGCTCTGAAGTTTGATAAGGAAGTATTCAAACAGGAGTTTAGCGAACTACTACACTGAACCTCAGAAGATGAGATAAATCGGTAACACTCTTTGATGGTCATTTCCTTTGTTTAGTAGTTGTGAGATTGATACAGTTCGTTGGTGTAGTTGTATGCTGCTAGATTAATATCATGAAATAGATTGTCAATGTTGGCCTTGTCCTTGGCCACAGACATCAAGCAGACGATATACGGATGTTGAGGGTAGTAGATTATGCCGCAGGCGTGGTTCTCCAGGAGAGTCTGGCCATTGTCAGTAAAAGAGCGGATTCTATATCTGTGGGCGAGGGTGAGGTCATTTTGTAATCCTAATCCAATGCCATTGGCGGGGTTAGTTTCCGACAACAGTGATAAGGCTTTTTCAGAAAATTGGCGGTTTAGGTAGGTGGCATTGTAGAGTACACGGAAAAAAAGCGCAAACTGTTTAACTGAAATATAATCATCGTTGAATTTATCCTCCTTAATATTAACGCCCAGATCAGAATAGACTTCATCTAAACTAGCCTGTTCAACATTTTCATAGAGAATTGTTGATGCTGCCTCATTATCGTCTATCAGCATTGAACGAATCAACTCGTCTACGGTGTAGGGTTGCCCATCAACGAGAAATTCTTTGGCTTGAGGGTCCTGAGTGAAACTCTCCTGTTTGTATACTAACTTCTTGGACAAAACAGTCGGATCTGATTGCGCTATTTAAAAGTAAGCCATCATAATAGGCATTCTGAGAAACTTGCCCGGCGAGAACTTAAGGTCCTCATTATTGCCGGTCCAATGTCCACGCTCTAGATCTTGAGTATAAAAAGCCGCCTCTTTGATCCTCTTGTCATTTTTGTAGGTGTTTATTAGGCCATAAACCTTATTGCTTAGGGTTAAATTTTCGAAAAATTCTTTTTTGCTCGCCACATCAATAGCTAAGAGGGGGTTAATATACTTATATTGAGAAGAGGCAGGATGGACCTTCTGGATGTTAATCAAGGAATTGCTGTTGAAAAACCAGATAAACAATCCCAGTGCTCCAGCAAAACCACCCGCAATAAAAAATACAATTATAATAAACCATCGAGGCTCAAAATCTAGTTTGTTGCTCATATTTAATGATTATATAACTTTATGCTTAAGATGATAAGAGCAAGTCGATAAGATGCTCTTTTTCGTGTAAAGCTTTACTGCTTCCAGTGTGAACCACTTTACCGTGATTGATCATAACTATATAGTCTGCCCAATCCGCAACTTCAAGAATATTAGAAATAATAATGGTGGTTTTACCCTTTATAACAGGCTCAAGTTTTTTTAGAAGTGTAGCGCGGTTCTTTATGTCTAGTGCCGATAGCGGCTCATCAAAAATCATTATCTTGGCTTGAGTTTTAAGAAAAGCACGAGCCAAAAGAATCCTCTGGCGTTGACCGCCGGATAGATTTATCCCTTCTGTGCCGACTCGGAACTCATAGTTGTTGGGAACTTTCATAATAAAATCGTCGGCGGTTGCCAGTTCAGTGGCTTCGGTCAGTTCCGGTAATGTAGCATCGGGATTACCAAACAAGATATTGTTTTTGATTGAGTCATTAAAAAGAGAAAGTTCCTGTGGAACGTAGGCAATAGCATTACGAAGACTTTTCATTGAATAATCTCCCAAGTTATTTTCTCCGATACTAACAGTACCGTCTGAAGGTTCAATAAACCTCATAATTAAGGAAGCTATTGTAGTCTTGCCACTGCCGCTAGCGCCAAGTATTACCGTGCGTTTACCAGCAGGAATGGTGAAGGTCGCTTGGTCTAAGATTGGGTTATTGCCTTCGTCATGTGTGCTCACATTCTTGAAGTGAATATCTTCAACCTTGAGCTCGGTCAGTTGTCCAGTATCCAAGATAAGGTAATCAGGATTCAACAACTCTGCGACTTCGGCTACTTTAACATAGTTCTCCCGCAATACTCCTACCGAAGTCATCAAGCTTGTTAATGGATTAGTGATATTATCAAGATAAAAAAAGAATATAACCAGAAGTCCAATGGTTAGCTGACCAGAGAAGACAGCACGAATCCCATAGACAACAATCGTACCATAGCCAATAGCTATAACAACACCAACTAGGGCATCTAGGAGTGTCGTCCAGCCGTGGGTGTTCAGGCTGTCGTTGATGGCGTTCGTCTCGTTCTCTGTAAAAGTTTCTGATGTTGAATCCTCTCGGTTAAAAGCGTGGATATTCTTGAGTTGATTCAGCGCTTCCTCAATAAAAGCAATCAACATACTATTAGATCGCTCTGCCTTATTAGTAGCCCGATCTATTTTTTTATTAAACAGCAATACGCCGATGGCGATAATTGGTATCATTGGTAAAACAATGTAGAAAAGCCGTGGGCTAATCACTACCAGAATAATACTAGTCATGATCAGGTAAAGTACATTAGTGATGAAAGGCAGAAGTCCCGCTTCGATGAAACTACCCAGAGCGGGTACATCATAGCTTAGATGATATATATAATCCCCGATCTTCTTTTTTTGGTAGTTGGCCAGGGTAAAATATTCCAAGTTGCTGAAGACTTTCTGGGAGAAGGATTTTACCACAGCATTGCTTAATTTCTTGGCAGAGACAGCCCTGAAATACTCTGCTAGACTCCCCAAAAGAATAGTTAGGAAGTACACCAGGGCAACGAAGTAGCCTAGCGATTCACGAGAACTAAACAGAGAGATGATTTTGCCGGATAACGTAGCATTGTTGACAACCTCGTTACCTAGAACGTTGTCGATTAGAGCTTTGAACGGCCACGGGTTTAGCGCCTCAAATCCAACAGTGAGAAAGATTAATCCTATGGTTAGGATAAACCAGCCATAGTATGGCTTCAATTCTTGGTAAATAATTCTATTGACTAGTTTCATTGTTGATATTGATGTACTAGCGGGGTCATAACAATATTCTACAGTAGTATGGGAACTTTTTTAAAAAATGTTATCCACTACTTGGTTTACATCAATGTCCGTTCGTTGATATAGTGTGAGGAGGTTATAGTTTATGTATATGAGGAATTTTACTATTGGTACTATCTTAGTTTTATCCGGGCTGGTTTTACTGACCGGTTATTTCATCAGCCCTTCCTCTAAGTTAGCCGACATATCAGCTATTGTGTCACCTTCTGTATCACCTTCGTCGTCTGTTTCAGTCAGTGAGTCTATTTCACCAACCTCAACCCCAATCCCAACACCAACCCCAAAACCTAAGCCCAGAACCACCCAGTACAAGATTTTAGTCAATGTGGATACCTGTACTCTAAACAAGTGGGGATTACAGGGTTGGACTATATCACAAATGGGGGTCGTAGCTAATGACATTTATGGATTTGATCTTGACTGTAAGACAAGGGTGCCCTTTACAGTTGATTGGGTTATGCTTCGCAAGAGCAGCGCTAGCGACTCCGTATATATACTTCAGTAAGGTTGCTAAAGACACCTTAGTTTCATATCAACAGCTTTATTGCTGTTTTTTGTTATATAATAACTCCATGCCCATTCAACAAGTTCAGGGCAAGCCACTAGGGAAAGTCTTAGCGGCTATGTTTGATGTACGACCGAACGTGAGTGAGGAAGTACTAAAGCACAGCAGTGCGTATGTGCCACCGACGAATGAATCGGGCTATTTCGATGCGCAAAGATTCCAGAGCATTGATGAAACGATTAATTTGGCACCAGCTAAAACAATTCCGCCACCAAGGCTCAAGACCAAGAGAAAATCCTACCCCAAGAATGACATTGCTATGACCTTGCCGAGTCCCACATTGGTGGGAAATCAATTTGTGCAATCGAATGCAATGCCGTCAGTCGTACAAACACCGGAAGAACTGTCGCCGCCGGTAATCAACAATAAACTAGAAGAAATCGAAGAACCGCTTAGCGATAGCACCGCTAATGTCAAGGAGGATTTACTTGGTGAACTCGAAAATATCATTTCTTCGCCACTAGATGTACATACCGAACTTGCAAGAATCGGTGGACAAATTCATAATTTGGATTTACGAAAAAAGCCGAGAAAAATTTATCAACGACCGAGCGTCGAGCGACGACCAAACGTGAGTGCGGAAGTACTAAGCACAGTTGAGGAGCGAGAGCTCCGAAATGCCAAAGACAGCAGTCGTGGTACGGGTGCGTATGTACAATTTTCTCCACAAAAACCGCAGCCCTTAAAACCACTGCCTCAGATAGAGTTGGTAAAAATTGATACCATGGTGCCGGTCTATCAATACGATAATATCATCGGACGAATGGATATCAGACCAGAGAGAAATATTACTCAAGAATTTTGGCAGAAAAAACATCCGCCAACTGGCGGATCTAATCGTGCTATCGTCCCCAAGAAGAAGACATTTAATCGTGGTTCATTCTCGAGCAAATGGATGACAGTACTTATTTTGACCCCTTTGGTTGCTATTGGTGCGATGTATTATTTTTCTAAAACGAAAGCCAATATTGAAAGCAATGTTGTCCAGAACGGCAAAAACGCAGTTGCCAATATGATGGATGCTAAAGAGTATTTAGAGGAATTCAAGTTTAGCGATGCTGCAAACAGTTTCACATTGGCTCATGATGATTTTATCAAAACTAACAGCACGCTCGACAAACTTGGTGCGTCGATGTCATGGCTTTTAAAATATATTCCCGGATTAAATAAGATTAGCTCGGCAAGCAATATGGCAGTTGCGGGAGAAAATGTTGCCAAGGTTGGTGAGGACTTCTCCACGATTCTCAACGATACAGCACGCATTAAATTAAATAGTATTTTGACCCCTGGTGCCGGACCGTCGCTATATGATTTATTTAAAAGCTTTAATAAAGTAGCTATAACCTCTAAGACTCGGATTGATCAAACCCAAAACCTTCTGTCGAATGTTAGCGAGGGCGTTTTGCCCGAGGACAAACGTCAGTTGTTTGATATTTTCAAAGAGAAGCTACCCGCAATAAGTGCCAAGCTTGATGAAGCTGTCAATTTTAGTGCCACGTTATCAGCGATGGTCCCAGAGAAAGGATCGAAGAAATACTTGATTTTATTTCAAAACAATACTGAATTGCGGGCCACCGGTGGTTTTCCTGGTTCTTATGCTGTAATTTCTTTCACTGACGGCCGATACAACGGCATCAAGATTGACGATAGCTACAATCCGGATGGCCAACTCAAAAACAATATCATTCCTCCGCAACCGCTCCAGCATATCACTCCAACTTGGGGCATGCGGGATGCCAATTGGTTTGCCGATTTTCCAACTTCGGCCAAAAAGATTATCCAATTTTATCATGATGGCAGTGGTGACTCGGTTGACGGGGTTTTGACTCTGACCCCGGATATTATTGTCAGCATGCTTAAAATCACCGGTCCCATTGATATGCCCGAATACGGTGTTGTCTTAAATGCAGACAATTTTATGGAACAGGTGCAAACTGAAGTCGAGTATAATCAGCACAAACTGGGTGATACGCCCAAGAAGATTTTGATTGATTTCTTCCCACGTTTTCTTGCCAAACTCGGCACCCAAGACTCAAAATCCTTGTTTGCTATTATCCAAATATTTTCTGATGCTGTGAAAGGTAAACACATCCTAGCTTATTTCAATGACTTCAATGCCGAGTCAGTCGTTCTAAAAAATAATTTTGCCGGCGCTGTAAGTAACCAAACAGGGGATTATTTGCAGGTAGCTCTTACCAACATCAAGGGTTCGAAGACCGACGCAGTGACGGAGAGCTCTATTAAATTGATGACTAAAATCAATGATAATAATTTCATTGAACACGAACTGGTTATCACCAGAAAACATAACGGCGGTGACTATGGCTTAAGATTTTATAATTTACAAAATCCCGATTATATTAGAGCCTATGTACCAGAAAATTCAGAGCTGGAATCAGTTGTCGGCAATGATGTTCCGAATTTCAAGCCGTTAGTTGACTATAATAGTGGCCAATATAAAAAAGATGTTTCACTCCAGAAGATAGAATCTGATACAACTCATCCACAGGATGGGGTGGATGTATTTCATGAGTCAGGACGGAAGGTTTTCGGTTTCTGGATGATTCTCGACCCCAAACAAACTAAGATTATAACCGTGAAATACAAACTAGTTGATGAACACAAGGCGGGAGATTATCACCTGCTTATCCAAAAGCAGTCTGGTACTGGTGCTACACCGCTTGAAGCGAGCTTCCAATTTCCTATTGGCATCATGCCGACTGACTATTCACCAGAGTTGCAGGTTGATGGTAATAGTTTGACCCTGAAATCAGATTTGAATATGGATAGGGAGATTAATATCAAAATTAAATAGTCGCTCCTTAATCATCCTTTCTCGAGACGCTTGAAATCCCCAGCGCGGATTTCAGCACTCGTTGTCTCATGTGGACAATCCTCGCAGACTCGGAACCATGCTTGCCCACAATCGTCAACGCTCGATAAAAGACAATCAAGTCGCTAAGTTATGAAGTACATTTTTGAAATTAAAATTAAACCAGACCACCGTGCTGATGAATATGTGGAAGCTTGGAAGAAGGCAAGTGAGTTGATACAAGATAACCAAGGAGCTAGGGGGACAAAATTGTTTCGTAAGATCAATCAGCCCGATACCTTGTTGGCCATAGCTGACTGGGATTCAAAAGAAGCGAGAGACGTAGCCATGGCCAAGCTTCACAAATCGGACATGGAGACTCAAAAAATTTGGCAAGCGCCCAAAGAATTCGGAGACAATATTAAGATAGGTGAATTTGAAGAGTCGGAATGGAGTGTGCTACCAACAAAATAGTAATTGCCTTAATTTTTCTCTTCTGGGCGAGCATCCGCCAGCTGGCGGAACAAATAAATGAGATTTCTGAGATTTTTCGTGATAAATAATCGGGTTGATATGCTTTGCTGATGTACCGGTTTTTATCTAGGAATAATGAAGAAATCGAGATATTATTTGTCTGCGGAGAACAACAAGAGAAAAACTAAGGCGATTACTATGTAACCAGTGTTTTATGGAATTTATATCTAGAAAATCAAAGACGATAGTTGGAGCCAGTCTGACACTGGCAGTTTTTAGTTTTATGGCGGACATTGTTGGGTTATTGCGAGACCGGATTCTAGCGTCGCATTTTGGCGCTTCACGGACGTTGGATATTTATTATAGTGCTTTCAAAGTGCCAGATTTTATTTTTAACCTTTTGATTCTCGGTGCTATTTCTTCTGCTTTTATTCCAGTATTTATCGAGCAATATCGCAATGACCCTTCCAACGCTTGGCGCTTAAGCCAGAAGTTTTTTACTTTTGCTTTCAGCGCGGTGCTGGTGACCTGTGCCGTAATCTTCGTTTTTATGGGGCATCTGGCGCCGATTATTGCTCCAGGCATTACGGGCGAAGACCAGCGTATTCTGGTTGGTCTAACTCGACTCATGCTATTGAGCCCGATTATTTTTTCAATTAGCACCATCATCGGCTCAATCCTCCAATCGTTGGAAAGATTTCTGACTTATGCTATTGCACCCGTGCTTTATAATTTAGGTATTGTGGTAGGGGCACTATATTTGGCACCGTTTGCTGTGGCTAATGGCCTGCCAGCAGTATTTGGTCTTGGATTCGGGGTATTATTAGGAGCTCTGTTGCACTTACTCGTTCAGTTGCCTGCAGTTTTACGAAGCGGATTCCGGTTTCGTTTAGTATTTGATTTTGCCGATACGAATCTCCGGAAAATTCTCAAACTTATGGTGCCGCGGACTATTGGTCTCGCTGCATTTAACATTGATTCCATTGTCGCCACCGCAATCGCTTCAACTATGCCAGCTGGCAGTATCGCCATTTTCACTCTTGCTAATAATCTTCAGTTTGTACCAATTGCGGTTGTTGGTGTTTCCGTCGCCATCGCAGTTTTTCCGCGTTTATCTACACATGTTTCTGGTCAGGAATTCACAGAATTCAAGCAAAAACTCAATACCTCTTTACGCCTGACAGCCGTACTAGTTACCATTGTTGCTGTTTCAGTTTTTGTTTTCCGGCACCTCATTATTAATACATTGTTTGGTGTTGGCCTGTTCCGTGGCGCTAGTGCAGAGACAACTGCAACAGTATTGGGGATTTTCATGTTCGGCGTAACCGCCCAAAGTCTTATTCCCATCTTGTCACGAGCTTTCTACGCCTTTCAGAATACACTCACTCCAGTTTTAATCTCGCTAGTTTCGATTGCTGTCGATGTAGCACTAGCTGTGATTTTTAGTTTTGTTTTTCACCTCGGCCCACCGGGTATTGCTCTGGCGTTCGCTATTGCAGGAAATTTGAATTTCTTACTTCTTTACGCAATGTTTATTAAGAAATATAAAATCTATAAATGAACTACTATATAGAACTTTTACCTGCGCTCAGACAAAATGGGAGTAAACTCCCATTTTGTTCTTCGCTTGCTAAAATAAAAAACCGAGGCGTTGCACCTCGGACCTGTCTAATAACCACTCCTCGCATATAGAGACCATTTTCTGATTTCGTCGCTCTCCGTGAATTTGCCAGGAACTGTCATGGCAACGAGTATTTTCTTACCGTCATCGGCGATGCAAGTCGCACGGATTGTTTTAAGCTCCGGCTGGATTTCTATTTTATCTAATCCTGTGTAGGTTCCAACGTTGGTAACGATGCCTAGAGTGATTTCTTTATCGTCTTGAATGGAAAAAATGTTTACCAGCTTAACATTGGCTGCCACAACTGGCTTGTAGCCGTGTCTTTCGTGACATCTTACAAGTACAAATTCTCTTTGGTCGAGCAAGTCAGTAATTGCTCTGTCCCAGAAATCTCTATGGTCATGATTCATTTCTCATTACTCCAGTTGTTAGTAAGTACTTTTATTGATTTATCATTATGAAGTAAGTTTGTCAAACTTAGGTTGAGCGTGATAGCAATCTTTGACGATTAAAACCCGTTAAGGTTTTTTGGTTTTTGGTAAAGTTGATAAGTATTTCGTAATGATTGCACAAACATGATACAATATAATTATGGGCAGAAAGAAAATAATTATTGATAAGATTGTTTTAGAAAAGCTTTACGCTAAAAACAACCTTAGTCCCCAAAAAATTTCTTTATTATTTGATTGTAACTGGGCCACGGTCATTAATCGTCTAAAGGAACATAATATTCCTTTGAAAACTCCTGCCAAAGCAAGAATGAAATACCTTAAGCAAGACTTTAAAGGCCAAATACAGGAGAAGGCTTATATGATTGGTTTTAGAATCGGCGACCTAAATGTATATAGGCCCGGTCCAACCTCAGAAACAATCGTAGTCAGATGTCACTCTACTCAAACAGAGCAAGTCGATGTATTTAATTCCTTATTCAAGAAATACGGCCACATTAGACTTTCTAAAGGATCTTACGGAGTACATATGGCAACTTACCTAAACAACTCATTTGTTTTTTTGTTACCAAAAGGAGATGATGCGTGGGACTGGCTTATTAAAAACGAAGATGCTTATTCAGCTTTTATAGCGGGCTATACTGATGCTGAGGGAAACTTCATTCTAAACCAAGGCCGAGCCAGGTTTAAAATTGATTCTTATGACTATTCAATCTTGGCCAACATTTCAAAATGGCTTATGTCTCAAGGTATAAATAATAAGTTCAGGCAAATTAATAAAATCGGTGACCCACAAGGAGTGAACGGTCAATATCACGGAGATCTATGGCGACTGAATGTTAATGATGCATCCTCGGTAGAAAACTTTATAAAGTGCATATTGCCTTACCTGAGGCATAAAATCCGAATTAAGGATGCTAAAACATGTCTAAAAAATATAACCAACAGACGCAATAATGGAACCGTCAGATAATATAAGGAATTTTGTAATTGTGGCTCATGTGGATCATGGTAAATCGACCCTCGCGGATCGGTTTTTGGAATTAACCAAAACAGTTGAGAAACGCAAGATGCGGGAACAATATCTGGACACTATGGAACTAGAACGTGAGCGGGGGATTACTATCAAGCTTCAGCCCGTCCGTATGCACTATTCTTTTGAAGGGAAAGAATACATCTTAAATCTTATTGATACACCGGGGCATGTGGACTTCTCTTACGAGGTCTCACGATCACTGGCGGCTGTTGAGGGCGCTATATTGCTTGTTGACGCCACCAAAGGCGTTCAGGCACAGACATTGGCTAATCTTCACATGGCGCAGAAACAAAATCTCGTCAT
>OBEQ010018560.1_pt1 | contig 11483 bp, 10 predicted proteins | sample 1670901 | NCBI WGS metagenome assembly OBEQ01 (sample SAMEA104232315, study PRJEB22302) | groundwater metagenome | biome: forest; feature: aquifer; material: groundwater | place: USA | collected 2011-08-07 | depth 5.4 m | reverse complement strand
TAAGTGATCCAGACGAAATCAAGCATGCAACGGATTGCATGATCAAGCGCTTCCCTCAAGTGGCGAAATGGGCACAATCCAAGGAAGCGGCCGATATGGTGTTATTGAAGATTACGCCTCAAGTCATTTCCGTACTGAATTACGAAAAAGGATTTGGCCATACCGACCTGGTGACCGTATAGCGCAGGTCCATACCCATGTCCCCGCACAGGCTTTGCCATTCTCACTCCAGCGAACAGCATAGCTGCCCACTGCCGCGATACGCGGCACAATGAATACCTTGCCCGGCATGCGCCCCATTTTCTATGGCAGAGGCGAACATATCGATGGCAAGAAGCCTTGGTGGCGCTATCCTCTGGCGGACAATATGGCAGCGGCAGGAGGCCGCGCCGAGGGGCTGTCCGAGTCTCAAGTACGAGAACGGCTCATTCATTATGGGAAAAACAGTTTCCGCGATGCGCCTCCTCCGCACCTGCTACTGCAATTCATCCAACGATTTCGCAATCCGCTCATATTATTGCTGCTATTTGCGGGGCTTGTTTCCGCCGCGACCGGCGAAATTTCCAGCGCGGTAATCATCTCCGTCATCGTGACACTCAGCGTATCGCTGGATTTCATTCAGGAGCACCGTGCCGAAAAAACCGCGGAGCGTCTCAAGCAATCCGTTGCCTTGCGCGCCACGGTCAGGCGCGACGATAAGTTGCAGGAGATCGATGCGCAAGACATCGTGCCCGGCGACATCGTGGCCTTGCACCCCGGTCAGATGATTCCGGCGGATGGGCGCGTATTGACTGCCCATGATTTTTTCGTAAAACAGGCGGTGCTCACGGGCGAATCCTATCCGGTGGAAAAAAGCGCGGATGCGTTGCCCGCCAGCGATGAATTGCATCATGCGGCCAATGCGCTGTTCATGGGTTCCAGCGTGGTGTCCGGACAGGCAACGATGCTGGTCTGCGCAACCGGTACGCAGACCCAGATCGGCCATGTGGCGCAGGCCCTCATCGCAAGACGCGGTGAAACTGCCTTCGAGCGTGGCATAAGGCAGTTCGGCAATCTTATTTTGCATGTGACGACAGTTCTGGTCGTGTTCGTGATGGTCGTTAATCTGTTCGCGCATAAGCCGCTACTGGAATCGTTCATGTTTGCGCTGGCACTCGCCGTTGGCCTGACGCCGGAATTGCTACCGATGGTGGTCACCCTGACGCTGACACGCGGCGCATTGCGGCTTTCGAGGCAGCATGTGATCGTCAAACGGCTTTCCGCGATCCAGGACCTGGGCGCCATCGACGTGCTGTGCACCGACAAGACCGGTACGCTCACTGAGGGCAATATCCGCCTTGAGCAGCATTTGGATATCCACGGCAGGAATAGCGAGGTGGTGCTGCGCTACGCGTGGTTGAATTGTTTTTTTGAATCCGGCATGCGCACTCCGATGGAAGATGCGGTGCTTGCGCATGAGTCGATGAATGCCGCCGGGTGGCGGAAAATCGACGAAGTGCCATTCGACTTTGAACGCAGGCGCTTGTCGGTATTGTTGGCGCATCAGGATCAAGACAGAGAACGGCGCTGGCTGATTCTAAAAGGCGCGCCGGAGGATGTCCTAGCCCATTGCACGACCTTCTCGGACATGCCGGTTGAGTCCGCCTCAAATGCAAGCCGGATAGATGAACGCGTGCGGGAAACCGTGCAAGCACAACTGACTGCATTGGGGATGTCCGGCTATCGCACCTTGGCCGTGGCAATCAAGGAAATGCCGCCGGACCACGATCATGCTCGCCTGGACGACGAATCGGAATTGACGCTGATCGGATTACTCGCTTTTCTGGACCCGCCCAAGCCGAGTGCGGCCGACGCGATACAGAAGCTGGCATCTTACGCTGTCGATGTGAAAGTCGTCACCGGCGACAGCGAGCTGGTCACGCAATATATTTGCCAATCGCTGGGGATTTCCACAGCGGGTGTTTTGATGGGACATGACATCGAGCAGATGGACGACGCTACGCTACGCGCGCGAGTCGAATCGGCAAACCTCTTTTGCCGCGTCAACCCGCTACAGAAAAACCGTGTGATATTGGCGTTAAAGGCCAATGGCCATGTGGTCGGCTATCTGGGTGACGGCATCAACGATGCGCCGGCCTTGCATAACGCCGATGTCGGGATATCCGTCGATATGGCGGTGGACGTCGCAAAGGAGGCCGCCGATTTGATCCTGTTGCGGCAAGACCTGCACGTGCTGGCCAATGGCGTGATCGAGGGCCGCCGTACCTTCGGCAATGTGCGCAAATACATCATGATGGGTAGCAGCTCCAACTTCGGCAATATGTTCAGCATGGCAGGCGCAGCACTGTTCCTCCCTTTCCTGCCGATGCGGCCGGTGCAGATTTTGTTGAATAACATTCTGTATGACTTGTCGGAGTCGGTGATCCCATTGGATGCGGTCGACCAACGCGAGATCATGACACCGCAAAAATGGGACATGCATTTCTTGCGCAACTTCATGCTGACATTGGGACCGGTCAGCTCATTATTCGATTTCGCCACTTTTTATTTATTGCTGCATGTATTTCATGCGGGCGAGCAGATGTTTCAGACAGGTTGGTTTATCGAATCACTGGCCACTCAGATACTGGTAATTTTTATCATACGCACCAGCCTGAATCCATTCAAAAGCCGTCCCCATCCAGTGTTGGCGCTGACGGCAATTGCCGTTCTGTGCTTTGCTGTTGCGTTACCGGTTTTACCGTGGGGAGTGTATTTCGGCTTTGAACCTCTTCCGTTGTGGTTCTACGGTGTGTTGATGCTGCTTGTGCTGAGCTACCTGCTGGTTGCGCAAATCGTGAAAACGGTATTTTATAAAACGGTCAATTCGAACGTATATGAAAAAACCAAACCTGTCCGGGCCGCTTAGGCCCGTGCTATTTACCGCACTTGCTTTATCGATTCCTGCGTTTTACCTGGTGTTGACCGGGTCTACTTCAACTTACCGGAGCATTGGCAACCTGCTCTATGGCGTCACCGCGATACTGATGGCCATTGACATTGGGATGCAAAGAAGACAGCCGAGGCACACCCTCTCTCTATGGAATGCGCCTTCATTGGATATCGTGATCTTCTGGGGCGCGCTGGCCAGTGCCTGGCCAACGGATCCGCCCTGGCCTCTGATTGAATGGCTATTGCGGCTCGGATTTTGCGTTATCGTCTTTATTCGACTGGCGAAGCTGCTGGCAAAATGGGTGGCGCCTCACCATTTATTCCAGGTCTTGGGGATCGCAATCGTCTTGTTGGCGATCGCAGGAGGCGGATTTTATTGGCTTGAACCCAAAGTTCTCACCTACGCCGATGGATTGTGGTTGGCATTCATCACGGGCGCGACGGTCGGCTACGGTGACCTGGTCCCGTCCACGCCAGCCTCGCGCATCTTTGCCATATTCATCGTGTTGCTTGGCTACGCGGTGTTTTCGGTGGTGACCGCCAGTATTGCAGCGCTGTTTGTCAGCGAAGATGAGAAACGCTTTGAGAAAGAGCTTCACGCGGATATTCGTTCTTTGCGCGAAGAAATTGCCGCATTGCGCGGTGAGTTGAATCGGTCGCAGGGAGACCCCACTCCTTAGCGCACAATCAAAACGGGAATATCCGTCGCGGCCAGTACTTTGGTCGCGACCGATCCCATCACAAGATTTTTAAGCGCGCCGTGACCATGGGAACCCATGACGATCATATCCATCCTGTTTTGGACTGCATAGGCATGGATTTCCTTTGCGATATCCCCCACCTTGTAAGTCGATTGAAATGGAATATTGTTCTTGCGCAAGATCTCTTCTGCGGGTGCAAGTGCCGCTTCCGCTTCTTCCTTGTAATAAAGGTCGACCGCATCCCCGCCTAGTATTCTTTCAGCTTGTACTACCGCAAGACCTACCGGAATCGGCAATTTGACATGGAGAAGGTGCAATTCCGGAGCACCTTGAAACCATTCAAAATGCGTGGCCAGATAATTCGCTGCCTTGATTGTGTAGTCGGAACCGTCCACCGCAAAAAGAATCTTCAAAGCCACCTCCGTCAATCCAAGCGCGGATTTCAATGAGACATCAATACCGGAATCGTCATGGACTCCAAAACGGTACGGGTGGCTCCGCCCAGCAGTATCTCGCGAAAACGCGAGTGTCCATAGCAGCCCATCACCAGTAAATCGGATGTCAAATTGGTTGCAAGCGATAACAGTGCATTGCCGATGTCGCCCTCTGTCTCCTGCTGTATGACGTCGACCTTGATATCGTGGCGCGCCAGGTAAAGTGCGATATCGGCTCCTGGTTGCTGACCATGCGCATCAGGCTGCGATGCGGGATTGAATACCGCCACCTCGACGACCTTTGCCCGCTTGAGCAGCGGGATTGCATTGTGAACGGCCCGTCTCGCTTCCATGCTTGCATTCCAGGCAATCAGCACTCTCTCGCCGACACTCTTGAACGAGCCGGCATGAGGCACCACCAATACCGGGCAGCCGCTATTCATGACGACGTACTCTGGTAAATCGGAATTGATCGAGGAAGAAGATTCCTCCGGGTCATATTGCCCTAAAACAGCCAAGTCACAGTAACGGGCTTGCAAACTGATGCCGCCTGCCGCGTCGTCATCGGCTAGCCGGATTTCATAAGATGCCACGCCAATTTTCCTGGCGATATTTTCAAATTTTTTTAGTGCCCCCTCGGCTCGCTGCCTCACCATTTCCAGGTAAGAGTCGATAACCGCTGGAGCATCAATATCGGAAGCGGCGGCTGCATAAAAAAACCTCGATACGCCGGTCGTTGCCACGCCAATCAAATGCGCGTTTTCAGTAACGGCAATATTGGCTGCGATTTCCATACGCGCATCAACGTGCGTGGATTCGTCTACATGCGCGAGAATAGTTTTGTAGGACATGTAAGCGCTCCTGCTTTCTCATTCGCGACCGCTAATTTTCAAGTTCGGAAATCAGCATTCCAAGCCTATGCTGACGTTATCTCCCGGTTCATAGAAGACCAATATATCGGAAATTAGTTTGCTTACATTTATCAAACGTCAAGCAACCGAATGAAGCGAAGATTCAACATGGCATATTCAGGCACGATGCGATAAATAGTAGCGCTTCCATTGATATTGAATTGACACCCGGCATGAAACTTCGGTTTTATCAAGCGATGGCATAGAAAATGCCATGACCGCACTTCGATTGAATAGTTGAAAGGAGGAAGCTAAGCCAAGAAAATCGGAGATAGCTGGCATGAGTATCAGAAACCTCGATTATCTGTTCAAACCGCATTCCGTTGCGGTGATTGGCGCTTCGCAGAGACCGCATAGCGTTGGCGCCACTGTGCTGCACAACATGATTGAAGGCGGCTTCTCAGGCATCCTTTTCCCTGTCAATCCGAAATACGACACGCTCGCTGGTCGTCAGGTTTACGCTCGCGTCGGCGATCTCCCAACGGTGCCGGAACTGGCCGTGATATGCACGCCGCCCGCGACCGTTCCCGGCATCATCAGCGAACTTGGCACATGCGGCACAAAAGCCGCCATTGTGCTCACTGCCGGCCTCGGAGCGATGAGAAACAAGCAAGGCAACAGCTTGAAGCAAGCGATGCTGGCTGCGGCAAAACCACATCTGCTGCGCATTCTAGGCCCCCAACTGCGTGGGCTTACTGGTCCCCGGTATGCATTTGAATGCCAGCTTCGCGCATACCAACGCCTTGTCCGGCAGACTCGCCTTCGTGTCGCAGTCAGGCGCATTGGTGACCGGCGTGCTGGACTGGGCAACGTCGCGCGGCATCGGCTTTTCAAAGTTCATTTCACTCGGCGATAGTGCTGATGTCGATTTTGGCGATGTGCTCGACTATCTGGCAAGCGATGCCGATACGCATGCGATCTTGCTGTATATCGAAGATATCCAGCATGCGCGCAAATTCATGTCGGCGGCCCGGGCTGCCGCGCGCAACAAGCCAGTGCTGGTGATCAAAGCGGGCCGGGCGCCCGAGGGCGCAAAGGCAGCGGCATCGCATACCGGCGCATTGGCGGGTGCGGACGATGTCTACGATGCGGCGATCCGGCGGGCCGGCATGCTGCGCGTGTTTTCGACCGAGGATTTGTTCGATGCGGTGGAGACGCTGGCGCGAGCACGTCCGCTGAATGGCGAACGGCTGACGATCATGACGAACGGCGGTGGACCTGGTGTGATGGCGACCGACGCATTGATCGCCAGCCAAGGACAGTTGGCCCCGCTCTCGGATAAAACGCGCGCCATGCTCGATGCGATATTGCCCTTCACCTGGTCGCACGACAATCCGGTCGATATCATCGGCGATGCGCCGGCTGAACGTTACCTGCAAACGATGGAAGTCTTGCTGCAGGATTCCCAATCCGATGCGATCCTGTTCATTCATGCGCCGACCGCGATCGTCTTGAGCAGAGATATCGCCAACGCGCTCGTGCCGCTGGTACAGAACACAGCGCGCAACGTTGTTGCCTGCTGGCTGGGCGGCGATGCGGTGGCGCAGGCGCGGCACATTTTTACCGAAGCCGGGATTCCCACCTATGACACGCCGGAGGAAGCGGTGCGTGGCTTCATGCAGATCGTGCAATATCGCCGCAACCAGAACCTGTTGATGCAAGTGCCGCCGTCGCTGCCGACGGACTTCATTCCAGATCGCGCCAAGGCACAAGCCGTCATACGGGACACGCTAGCCAGCGGCAGGCAGATGCTGTCCGAGCCGGAGGCAAAGACGCTGCTCGCGGCGTATGGCATCCCGGTGGTTGAAACGCGCATCGCTCATGACGCCGAAGAAGCGGTGCAAGCCGCACAGCAAATCGGCTTTCCGGTTGCGGTCAAGATTCTATCGCCCGACATTACGCACAAGACCGATGTCGGCGGTGTCGTGCTCGACCTGGAAACGCCCGAAGCCGTACGTGCGGCAGCCACGGCAATGCGCAAGCGCTTGCAAGAATTGCGGCCCGAGGCCAGGCAGCAGGGCTTCTCGGTACAAGCGATGGCACGCCGGCCGCAGACACATGAATTGATCGTCGGCGTCACGACCGATCCGGTGTTCGGCCCGGTCATCCTGTTCGGCCAGGGCGGGATCGCGGTGGAGGTCACCGCAGATCATGCGATCGGTTTGCCGCCGCTCAACATGGTATTGGCGCGCGACCTGATTTCCCGCACCCGCGTGGCAAAGCTGCTTGCCGGATATCGCGATCGCCCGCCGGCAGACATCAATGCGATTTGCCGCGCGCTGATCCAGGTATCGCATCTGGTGTCCGACATGGCGGAGATCGCCGAACTTGACATCAACCCGTTGCTGGCCGATAGCCAGGGCGTCATTGCGCTCGATGCACGAGTGCGCGTTTCCTTGCCCGCCACAGCAATTGCAGGCATGGATCGATTGGCGATCCGCCCATATCCGAGAGAGCTGGAAGAGTGGATCGCCTGGCAAGGCAAACCGCTGCTGCTGCGTCCGATCAAACCGGACGACGGCCCTGAGCATGTCGCATTTTTCAATTCACTCGATCCGGAGGATGTGCGCTCGCGCATGTTCATCCGCATGCGCGAATTGCAACCGTCCCAGCTTGCGCGCTTGACGCAGATCGACTATGACCGGGAGATGGCATTCATCGCCGCCAAGACACGGCAGGACGGCACATTTGAAACCTTGGGCGTAGCGCGCGCCATTGCCGATCCCGACAATATCGCAGCGGAATTTGCCGTCATCGTGCGCTCCGATCTGAAAGGACAAGGCTTGGGAACGATCTTGTTGACAAAACTGATCGACTATTGCCGCAGCCGCGGTACGCAACGGATGGTCGGTGAAGCGTTGAGCCACAATCGGCGCATTCTCAACCTGGTAAGCCGATTCGAGTTCAATGCCGAGACCTCACCGGATGCCGGAACCATGTTCTTGCGGCTCGATCTAGCTTCCGTGAAGCCTGTTCCAACAAGTGAAATTTAAGTAGGAGCAACCGCAATGGCGTTATGGCAGAAAACCATGTTGGCCAGCCTTGGCGTAGTCGGTATGGGAGCCGCGTCGGCGGTATGGCTCGGCTTCGCCCGCTGGAATAGCAAGACGTCTGAACGCATCGAGCAGCTTTTCCATGCCCTCCCCGGCAATCAACAACAAGCGGTTCATTTTGAAGAACTTGAGCAGCTCCCGGTTCCGGTCGCCGACTATTTCCGATCGACGTTAAGAGACGGGCAGCCGATGATCCGCTCGGCACGTATCAGGCAAACAGGCGAATTTCGCGCCGGCGGCGCGGATGCAAAATGGCAACCGTTTGAAGCAACGCAATACTTTTCAGCAGAGCGTCCCGGCTTTGTATGGGACGCCGGGATTCGCATGGTTCCTCTGGCCAAAGTACGGGTGCGCGATGCGTACATTGCGGGAAAAGGATCAATGCAAGCGAAGATTCTCGCGGTGGTGCCGGTAGTCGATGCACAAGGCAAGAAGGAACTCGATGCGGGCGCTTTGCAACGTTACCTGGCTGAGGCGGCCTGGTTTCCGACAGCGCTGCTGCCAAGCTCGGGCGTGCAGTGGAGTGCTATCGGTCACAACAGCGCGCTTGCAACATTGAGCGACGCCGGCATTACCGTTTCCCTGGAGTTCCATTTCAACGATCTCGGTGAAATCACCCGCGTCTTTACGTCTGGCCGCTATCGAGAAATCAACGGCCGATACGAATTGACGCCTTGGGAAGGCCATTTCCATCGCTACCAGGAAAAAGCAGGGATGCGTATTCCGCTCGAAGCGGAGGTAGCATGGCAATTGAGGGGAGTAAATGTCCCCTATTTCAAAGGACGCCTAGTCGACGTTATCTACGGTTTTACGAGGTGATGCAATGATGGCACTTGAAGGAAAAAAAGGATTGATCGTCGGCATCGCCAATGAGCATAGCATCGCTTATGGCTGCGCCAAGGCGTTTCGGGCAGCCGGCGCCGAACTGGCGATGACGTACCTGAATGAAAAGGCAGAGCCCTATGTGCGGCCCTTGGCCGAGTCTTTGGAAAGCCCCCTGCTCCTTCCCTGCGATGTACGCGAAGCCGGTCAACTGGAAGCCGTCTTCGAGCGGATTGCAACGACTTGGGGACGGCTGGATTTCGTGTTGCATTCGATCGCTTACGCCCCAAAGGAAGACTTGCATCGCCGCCTGGTGGATTGTTCGCAAGAAGGTTTTGCGGTGGCCATGGATGTCTCCTGCCATTCGTTCATTCGCATGGCCAGGATGGCGGAACCGCTGATGAAACATGGCGGCTGCCTGCTCACCGTGACGTTCTATGGCGCGGAGAAAGTGGTGGGACACTACAATCTGATGGGGCCGGTCAAGGCTGCGCTGGAAGCCAGCGTGCGTTACATGGCGGCGGAACTGGGCGCAAAAGGCATCCGGGTTCATGCATTGTCGCCCGGCCCGCTCAAAACCCGGGCGGCATCCGGTCTGGAGCGATTCGACGAACTGCTGGACCGTACGCGCGCCCGTGCGCCGGAACACATGCTCGCCAGTATTGAAGACGTCGGCAATGTCGCCGCCTTCCTGGTCAGCGATGCGGCGCGCCTGCTGACGGGCAACGTCGAGTATATCGATGCCGGTTATCACGTCATGGGTTAAAGCATGAAATTCATTGAAAACCATCCCTTTGACGAACTGAAATTGGGCGACAGCGCCAGCCTGGTTCGCACATTGAGCGACAGGGATATCACATTGTTCGCCGTCATGTCCGGCGATGTGAATCCCGCGCATGTCGATGCGGAATATGCCAAAAGCGACATGTTCCACAAGGTGATTGCACACGGCATGTGGAGCGGCACCCTGATCTCGACCGTGCTGGGCACGCTGTTACCCGGACCGGGCAGTATTTACCTGGGACAGTCGCTGCGTTTTCTGCATCCTGTCGGCGTGGGCGATACGGTGACCGTTACCGTCAAGGTGACGGAACTCCATTCGGAGAATCATCGGGTAAAGCTCGACTGCCAAGTCGTCAACCAGAACCACGAACTGGTTGTCACCGGTATCGCCGAGGTGATCGCGCCGACGGAAAAGATTTCGCGCCCCCGTGTCGAGCTTCCCGAAGTGAACTTGCATGAAAGATGAGTTTTCCTGGCACGGGATAGGGTACGAATCGCTCTGACGCTTGTTAGGAACATGATGGGCGGACAGGGAAGTTCGGGCAGCTCCGGAAAATCAACTGAAAGTGGCGCTGCCGGAATGAACGCCGACCAGCGCATGGATAAGATGGAAAAACGCATGGATATGATGCAGATGATGATGGAACAGATGATGGCTCGCCAAAACCAACGGATGCCGGCGCAATGACGCATCGGCGTTTATCCGCAGCCGACGGTGCAAAGTCTATAACGCACTCGGGATTCCGCTGGCGGCTGGGTTGCTCTATCCGTTCACCGGGCAATTATTGTTGCCTATGATCGCTGCGCTGGCGATGAGCCTGAGCTCAATATTGGTGATGTCGAATGCGTTACGGTTGCGTGGAACAGCGCAATGAATTTCCCATTGAAACCGGATGAAGGTGCGCGACATGGCCTTTCCGATCAAGAAGCCGCTCTGCAATTGAAGCGGGACGGCTATAACGAACTTCCTTCCAAAAAGCAGCGAACGGTACTGCGCATCGTCTTCGAGGTGATGCGCGAACCGATGTTTCTGCTACTGATGGGCGCCGGATCGATTTACCTGATTCTGGGTGACCGCAGCGATGCGTTCATGCTGCTTGGCTTTGTCTTCATCACCATGGCCATCACGATCTTCCAGGAGCGCAGGACAGAGCGCGTGCTGGAAACGCTGCGAGACCTTTCCAGCCCTCGCGCCTTGGTCATTCGCAATGGGGAACAAGTTCGCATTCCCGGCCGTGAAGTGGTTAAAGGCGATCTGCTGGTGCTTGAAGAGGGAGACCGAGTTGCTGCGGATGGCGTGCTTGTTGAATGCCATGATTTGCTGATCGATGAGTCGTTACTGACGGGAGAATCCGTCGCGGTGTCAAAAGAGACATCAAAACCAACGCAAGAAACCGAACACATATCTTCATCTTCAAGCAACGCCAATGGCCGTATCTACTCAGGGTCGATGATCGTGCAAGGTGGCGGTCTTGCGCGCGTTGTGGCGATTGGCGGTGCTACCGAGATCGGCAAGATTGGCCGATCGTTGCAAACGCTGGTTCCGGAAAAAAGCCCATTGCAGCGTGAAATCGGCACGCTGGTAAAACGATTTTCCTTGTTCGGCATCGCGCTTTCCTTGCTGATTTTTGTGCTGTTCGGATGGACACGTCATGATTGGCTGAACGGTTTGCTGGCAGGCATTACCTTGGCGATGTCTATTCTTCCCGAGGAATTTACCGTCATCCTGACGGTATTCATGGCGCTGGGCGCGTGGCGGATTTCTAAAAATCAGGTATTGACGCGCCATACCCCGGTCATCGAGGCGCTGGGTTCGGCAACCGTGCTGTGCGTGGACAAGACCGGCAC
>OBEQ012492444.1_pt1 | contig 11484 bp, 9 predicted proteins | sample 1670901 | NCBI WGS metagenome assembly OBEQ01 (sample SAMEA104232315, study PRJEB22302) | groundwater metagenome | biome: forest; feature: aquifer; material: groundwater | place: USA | collected 2011-08-07 | depth 5.4 m | reverse complement strand
TGCTGTATTCCATTTTCCATTGTAGGCTTGGCATGTAACCCTCCTTCCGGATTTGCCGGAATTTGGGTTACTTTATCTATTGCGTAACAGGGTCTCATAGGGTTACTTTTACAATTTCGCGGTGCGAAGCCTTCTAAAGTGCGGAATTTGGGTATATAATTTCAATCACATCATGCTCGCAACTAAAGCTGAACCCATGGAAGTTTTAAGACGCTGGCAAGAACGTAGCCGCGAGTCCCAGAAACTTCTCAAAAAAGCAAAAGGCCTTTTGCCTATGGGCGTTGGCAGCCACTTTAGAGCTATTGATCCCAACCCCATTTTTGTCGACCGCGCGAAAGGAACAAAAATTTGGGACGCCGACGGCAACGAATACATCGATTTTGCAATGTGCTTTGGCGCTTTGTTCGTGGGACACGCGCACCCCAAAATTGTTGAAGCGGTAAGCGCGCAAGTACGCGAAGGGACCATGTACACCATGCCGCACAAATGGGAAGCGGCCTTGGCTCAAAACCTCATCGAACGCTTCCCGATGGATATGGCGCGATTCACAAACTCCGGTACCGAGTCCACCATGCACGCCATACGCGTAGCCCGCTCCGTGACCAAGCGAAAAATTATTATCAAGTTCGCCGGCTGCTATCACGGCTGCCACGACCAGCTTTTAGCCAGCGTCAAGCCCGATATTGAAAAATTGGGCGGTCGCAATGCCCCCAATCTAGTGCCTTCCTCGACAGGAATCCCGGAAGAAACGCTCCAAAACACACGCGTCGCGAGCTTCAATAATTTAGATTCGGTAAAAAGAATTTTTAAAGAAAACCCCAATCAAATTGCCGCCGCGATTATCGAACCCGCGGGCTTGAATATGGGCATCTGCCTGCCACAAGACAATTTCCTAAAAAAACTTCAAGATTTGTGTCACGAAAACGGCGCGTTATTTATTTTAGACGAGGTAAAAACGGGAGCGAAAATCGCTAAAGGCGGCGCTTGCGAATATTTCAGGCTTAAACCGGACCTTATTTGCTTAGCGAAAGCCATCGGCGGAGGTCTACCGCTCGGCGCTTTTGGCGGAATCCAAAAAGTCATGTCCGCTTTAGAAGATTTTTCTCTCCTGCACGTGGGAACCTATAACACTAATCCTTTGTGCATGAGAGCGGGCTACGTCACCTGCGCTGAAATACTAACCGACGATGTTTACCCCAAAACTGCCGCTTTAAGCAAAAAACTAGCTGATGGCTATGACCGGATTATTAAAACCAACAAACTCCCCTGGCACACAAGACTACTCGGACCCATGGGAACCATATCCTTCACGCAAAAACCTATCAGCGACTACCACGACTGGTCCACGACCGATGTCCAGGTTTGGAAAAAATATTGGTTTGGCATGTGTAATGAGGGTGTCATTCCAACACCTTACGGTTGGGATGAGCAATGGACCATCTCGGTTCAGCACACGCAGACTGATATTGAAGCCCACCTGGCCGCCTTTGAAAAAGTGGCGCCCACCCTAAAAGACTAATTTTGAATTATCAATTTTTAATTCTTAATTATGAAGAACTTCTTTAATAAAAAATTCATAATTTTTGTTTTGATGGGTTTCACTCTAAAGCTGAACGCCGCCCATACCCAAGAAGCATGGAACAGAGTCCAGCAAACGGGAATATTGCGCTGGGGCGCTGACACCAGCGGTGGGGCGCCCTACGCCTACCAGGATCCCAAAAATCCCTCTCGAATCATCGGTTTTGAAGTCGATATTATGGACGCCATAGCTCAAGAACTGGGCGTTAAAGCAAAGTTAATAGACGTTGCCTGGGATCAATTGGTCCCCGCTCTTTTGAGAGATGATTTCGACATCGTTTTTAATGGTTTAGAAATAACGGAAGACCGCTCTCGAGTGATTCGTTTTACGGACCCGTATTACCTTTTCTCGGAACAGCTCACGGTTCGCGCGGGAGACTCGCGATTCAAGAATTTGGACGACTTAAGCAACCACCGAGTGGGAACTTTATCGGCTTCTCTGGCGCACACCATGCTCTTAGAGCACGGCGGAATTGAAGTCGTGCCTTACCCCGGCCCCACGGAACCTTACAAAGATTTAGAAATTGGAAGAATTGACGCGGTAATGCTAGACGTTCCCATTGCCTCTTTCTATGCCGGAGCTAACCCAAAACTTGAGAACCTAAAAAACCCCGTAGGGGAGGGTATTTACGCCGGCGGCGTTCGTCAAGACTCTCCCATTTGCAGGGAAAAAATCAATCAAGCCCTGGCCAGCCTTTTCGCCTCGGGCCGCATGGAAAGCATCTATAAAAAATGGAATATCTGGACCAAAAATCAAGAGAAACTACGAGAATCCCTGGGACAAAAACACGGCCGCGCGGGCAGCGGTTATTCTTTACGCAAATACATTCCCCTCTTGATCAGGGGCGCGGGAGTAACTATCGGACTATCATTTGTATCTATGGCACTCGCCGTTTTACTTGGCTTCGCGTTATGCCTAGGCAAACTATACGGATCCAAAATTATTAAAGTTCTCTGCGCGAGTTACATCGAAATCATTAGGGGCACCCCATTATTAATTCAGCTTTATCTTCTCTACTATGGACTACCCAATCTTGGTATCGAGCTCAATGCCCTCGTGGCGGCGGTACTGGGGTTGGGCTTGAATTACGCGGCCTATGAAGCCGAAATTTACCGCGCCGGACTGCTTTCTATCAACCAAGGCCAGTGGGACGCCGCGCAATCTATCGGCATGACAAAAAAGCAGAGCCTAATGCATATCGTACTGCCGCAAGCCTTTCGCACCATCCTGCCCCCTAGTACCAATGATTTTATAGCGCTATTTAAAGATTCTTCCCTGGTTTCCATTATCACCGTCGTTGAGCTAACCAAAATATACAACCAAGCGGCAACCGCGACATTCAGATTTCTGGAATTGGGCTTAATGACCGCGGCGCTTTATTTCGCGATGAGCTACCCGCTATCTCTATGGTCCCGCCATCTGGAGAGAAAAAATCAATATGGAACCGCATAGACCATTTATTGAAGTCACCCATCTTTCTAAACGCTTTAAAGACAATTGGGTCATTAAAAATCTTAATTTAGCTATCGAGGAAAAAGAAATCGTCATCCTACAGGGCCCCTCGGGTGTGGGCAAAAGTACGTTTCTTAGGTGCTTAAGCCACCTCACTACCTTCGAAGAAGGCCAGATACGCGTTGGCCCGGTCGAGCTCTATGGCGGTATGCGTGAGGGTAAAAACAAACAAACTATTCTGGAAGTCCATAAACAGTTGGGTTTTGTGTTCCAATCCTTTAACCTATTTCCCCATCTAACCGTTTTAGAAAATATCGCAATCGGCCCGATCAAAGTCCTGGGGCAACCCCAAGACAAAGTACTCAAAGAAGCCATGAGCTTACTGCGCCGCGTGAAATTAGAGCACAAGGCGCATGAGTACCCATCCTCTCTATCAGGAGGACAACAGCAAAGAGTAGGAATCGCGAGAGCCCTGGCGCTTCATCCCAAAGGCGTCCTATTCGATGAACCCACTTCGAGCCTGGACCCCTCCATGAAAAGAGAAATTGTGGATGTCATTGAAGATTTCGCTGACGACGGTTTGACTATGCTCATTGTGAGCCATGAAATATCTTTTTTTAAGCGTATCGCGACCCGCGTGATCGAGTTTGGGCCATATTGCAAAATTGTCTCCGATCGCAAAAAGAATCAAGCGCAGGCTGCCGAGGCAATGCCGGATTTATTTACGATAACATGAAGAAAAAGAAGGAGACATTATGCCAACGGTAACAGCTCAAAATCTCATAGAGGTTCGGAACAAGTTTAGCGATGAAGTTATCGGCCAAGTTCCCAAATCAAACGAGCAAGACGTTAAAGACGCCGTATCTCGCGCCCAAGAGGTTTTTAAAACTTATTCCAATCTCCCCGCTCATGCCCGAGCCAAAATTCTAGAAACCACCTCCGGTTTGCTCGCCAAAAATCGAGAAGAAATCGCTTCTTTAATCTGCAAAGAAGCGGGCAAGGCGTGGAAATATTCTTTAGCCGAAGTAGACCGATCGACTGAAACCTTTAAGTTTGCCGCGGAAGAAGCCAAACGCATTCACGGCGAAACCGTGCCCCTGGATGCCTCTACAAGCGGCGAAGGCCGATTTGGTTTTTATATTCGAACCCCCATCGGCGTTATAGCGGCTATCTCACCCTTTAACTTTCCCCTGAATCTCGTAGCTCATAAGGTGGCGCCGGCTTTGGCCGCCGGCAACACGGTTGTTCTAAAACCGGCGAGCGCCACCGCTCTGACTGCCGTCTATTTAGCCAAGCTTTTACAAGAGGCCGGCCTTCCGGACGGAGCGCTCAACCTTGTTTATGGCGGGGGCACAACGGTAGGAACCTGGCTCATCACTGATCCTAGACCCGCCATGATTACTTTTACGGGTAGTCCCTCCGTCGGTGAACAAATTACTAAACAGGCGGGCTTGAAAAAATTAATCATGGAATTGGGAAACAACGGCGGCGTCATTATTGAGCCCGACGCTAATTTGGAAGAAGCTGCCCCGCGCTGCGCGATGAGCGCCTTCGCCAACTCAGGCCAAGTTTGTCTTTCTTTGCAAAGAATCTATGTACACGAATCTATCGCAGAAAAATTTACCCAAAAACTAGTTGAAGCAACGTCCTCGCTTAAAGTCGGCAACCCTACAGACCGCGACTGTGATGTTGGCCCCATGATCAGCGAAGAAGAAGCCGTCCGTGCCGTGAGTTGGATCAAAGAAGCGGTCACTCAAGGCGCTAAGGTCCTCATCGGTGGAGAAAGAAAGGGGTCTACGGTAATGCCCACGGTTTTGTCTAACGTCAAAGCCAATATGCGAGTCATGTGCCAAGAAATTTTCGCCCCCGTTGTCTCGGTCGTTTCTTACGCTAACTTTGAAGATGCCCTACGTCAGCTAGGTGACAGCGAGTACGGCCTGCAATCCGGAATCTACACTAATGACATCCGAAAAATCCTCAAGGCCATCAAAGAAGTCAATGTGGGTGGCCTAATGATCAACGACACGCCGATTTTCCGCGTGGATCACATGCCTTACGGCGGCAACAAACTCTCCGGCCTAGGCCGCGAAGGCGTGCGTTACGCCGTGGAAGAAATGACCAACATCCGCATGGTTGTAATCAAAGCTTGATCCCCTATTGAAATATTGGCATGCCAATATTTCAATCATATGTTAAACTAGGGTTGTGACACGAAGTCTAACCCCACGGATTGAAAATGACCTCCAAGAGAAATTTGTCTTTCTAGCGGGACCCAGGCAGGTCGGCAAGACTTACCTTGCGCAACAAATCCTAGAAAAATTGGGAGGCAGATATTACAATTGGGATCTTGCTGAAGACAGGGCCAAGATACTCACCAAAAGTTTTATTCACGATCGCGCCGTGGTTCTCGATGAACTCCATAAATACCCCAGATGGAAGAACTTTGTTAAGGGCATTTACGATAAGTATCATCAAAACCTCAAGGTCCTAATTACGGGAAGCGCCAAACTGGATGTGTACAGAAAAGGTGGTGACAGCCTTTTCGGGCGTTACTTTTTATTTCATCTTCATCCCCTTAGCGTAGGGGAGGTGGAAAATCCCAGCATAATTGAGAAACCCGCGACAGTTTTCGAGGAAAGTGGAACGACTGCGAGCAAAGAAACCATGGAAAACCTATTCAAATGGGGCGGTTTCCCAGAACCCTTTTATAAAGCAACCGAAGAAAGGCACAATCGTTGGTCCCTGCAACGAAATGAACTCCTCATTGAAGAAGATCTGCGCGATTTAACCAATATTCACTTATTGCGTTTAGTGGAACACCTCATGCTTCTTCTTCCCAGCAAAATTGGTTCTGTTCTAAGCATTAATAGTCTCAAAGAAGATTTGCAAGTTTCTTTTAACACGGTAAAAGCATGGCTCGAAGTATTAGAAAGGCTTTATATCGTTTTTACGTTGCGCCCTTATTCCCACAAGCTACACCGATCAGTTCACAAAGAAAGAAAGCTCTACCTTTGGGACTGGTCCCAGGTAAAAGACGAGGGCGCCCGTTTTGAAAACTTTGTGGCCAGCCATTTGTGGAAAGCGGTTCATGTTTGGCGTGATATTGGCATGGGAAATTTCGATTTACTGATCCTGCGGGATCGCGACAGACGAGAAGTTGATTTTTGCGTCACAAAAAACCACGAACCCTGGCTTTTGGTGGAAGCCAAGCTCGCGGAAATTTTCGTGTCTGAGTCTCTGGTCTACTATGCCAATCGCTTCAAGGTTCCGGCTATACAAATTGTCAAAACGCCCAATGTTGACAAAATGGTCGGCGTTATCCGTGTCGTTAGCGCTGAACGTTGGTTAACAAAACTTCCTTAAATGGGAAATGCAAAACGGCGGCAACAAACTACCCGGTCTCGGCCGTGAAAAGGTTTTAACGCCTTTGTTGTTGGTCGTTTAGAACCGCCGTACCAGAATTACGTTGAATTTGAATGTTATTTTGCCGAACCCCGGACATTCCAACACCCTGGCTAGTCGCAGGGTTGCCCATACGATTATTCTTTCGAGACACCAATACCGCTCTTTCACGCAAGTAACCGTCCAGATTGTCACAACCAATGGCTAGTTGTCCCCCCACACAATCGGTATAGTACTCGCTTCGAGGAACAGCGATAAGACCCCCATTGCAGCCACCCTCCGGCATACCGTCCCCACTCTCGAGACCGGAAGGGTTCACAAGTGTTGTCATAGGATCAAGTACAGTTACCCTTCCTGGAGTGCCTGGCATTGGTTGGGGCCGCCCAGAACGAGGACAGGATATATCATCTCCGCCAAAACAATAATCTGTGGCGGTGGGACCACCCCTTGGCATACTGCCTTCAAGGCCCGTAGTAACGTGAAATGAAAGCGTATACTCACCTCCACAAGATTCCGAATAACCAAAATCGCAATTGGGCATATTGCCGGATGGGCAACCAGTCCAACCATTGCCGCCACAAGTGGCGTGCCACATTTCATTGATGGCACGATGGTGCTGATCGGCTTCGTAGTAATCTATGCCCAAAGTATTGGTGAGGTCGTCGGCGTAAGTCACATCACCAGTACCATCATATTCAACACCCAATTCAAACAAGGCCGCATGAGCGCCTTCTTCCGCGTATACCCTCGATTCATTCGCGTTTTGTGGATTTACTACTACAGTCTGCGTGGCAGGATCATAATAGCCCGCACACCCTCCACAATCAGAGACCTCCTGAGGTGTCGCGGGACGCGAATTGTTAATCGCGTTTATCCCAACATTGATAGCATTCTGTACTTGAGTATCAGAGCAACCATTGCAGACATTCTGCAAGGTGTCTCGTGAACCATTGCTATCAAGTACCTGCGCGGCCGTATCTTGGGCCTGTTGCTGCGTGTCCCCGCCGTCCATTGCCATATCATTGGGGTTGCCAACCATGGCATCTTCGGGATTCCCTAGACCGGTGGAAATCCCCGAACAACTGCCGATAGAATTAAGGATACTCCCACCGCTGTCGTCCCTTAGGCCCGACAAATCGGCTCGAATAGGACTCCCGAAAGAATCTGAATAGTCGCCGAGCCCCATAAATGCGCCCCACCCGTTGCCACTACTTGGCACAGACACCTTGCCAGCACCAGAACCCCCGATTGACCCACCACTACCTCCTCCTTGACTCGATCCGCTGTCTCCATAGAACCAAATCGAAACTCCCAGCCTATCTGAGTTTGGAGCCGGCCCTCCAAGACTGCCACCACCGCCACCTCGCACAACAAGGGTATCCATCATCCCGCCGCCACCGCAAGGTCCACTAAAACAACTATGCGTGGGTTCAATTTGTGGCTCGCAAAACTCGTAAAGCCTAATGGGAGCAGTGCTAGAGCGAGTATTACTAATGATGCTCCTGATCGCTGCTTCTTGAAGCTGGATAGTGTTTTGCTGGATTAACACGCTATTTTGATTATTCGCTTCTGCTTTAGTCGATGTGGCAAAAGCTCTTTGCGCTTGTCTGGCAACATCGTTAGCAAAAACGTTTGAGTTGACTACTGTCGCGTTTAAATTACCCGAAACGCTAGAACGGGTTTCAACGACGCCGCCAGCACAAAGTCCAACCACAGGCTCTAAGCCCGCGCGCAATCTACAGGCATTGACATCCCCCCGGCTCAAAAAAGCAAATGCCATGGAGCGGCTTACATTGCCGGAGCTCCGCACTGATTTAATGGCATCTCCAACCTTTTTCCCAAAGTAAATCTCTGGATCGCCATACCAAGACATGACTTGGCATGGCTCCATATACTCTTTTTTCACATCTTTCCTTAGAGCGAGAAACAATCTACCCCCAACTTTTTTAGCCTGCCAAAACCCTTTTGGCCAATTTTTATTGCTTTTGTTGCTAACCAATTTAGAATCGCGTACTCTGCCGACTGACCTACCACTACCACTCTGAACCGATTTCGAAGAAGATTTAGGGGATATTTTCGAACTGGAAGCCGGTTTCTGTCTGTCTCCAAAAGAGCGTCGTTGGCACTCAACATCGACATGGGCACCGCCGGAACGCGGGCGTACAATTACCATACAATCTGGTCCGCTTGCGTCCATGATTGGCGCGATAGCGTTAGCATCTTGCGCGTTGAGCACAGGTCTTTGAGCGGAGGAATTCTTACTTTTATTCCTCTTGCTATCGTCTTTGCTGCCTAAATTCGCAGCCGTCAGCGCTCCTGCCAACACGAGAGAAAGTAAGATACTCAACAAAATAGTCCGTCCTTTAATCATGGTAATTACCTCGACTTTGATTTAGCATTCTCGAAATCTTCGCACAATTCTTTGGAATCTGAGTCCTTGGGTAAGGTCACACCCCGAGCTCTTTGGCAATCCACCCACTTGCCGTAACCAGGAAATTTACTATCCAGAAAATCCTTCGCCGCCGCGGATATTTCCCTGGACGTGTCATAAATTGCCGTATACTCTAAAGCATTTATAACCACGTCTAACAGATTGTCATTCTCGATATTATTGTCACAAATCACTTCTAATTCTTTGATCGCCATCCTAGCGGGAACATAATAACCCCGTTTCGCATGATAATCGCTTTCTAATAGCACATCGGGATTCGGATGATCGGCCGCCTGCATTTCGGTGCGATCCGACTTGCTTCGCGGCCTTTTATTTTTTCCCTGCACAATCGCTATTAACGCTTTAATAGCCGCTTCCTGACATCTAAAGCCGGGGCGAGACGCGGCAACGCCGCCAATTCCCAGGATTACTTCTTTGGCAAGATCAACATCCAAGGCAACCAAACCCAACAAGTGGTCCATGCCCCCAATCGCGTCGCCATCGGAGACTTGCTCTGAAATCATCAATCTAGACGCTTTTCTCAATTTTATTCTCCAATCGTCTTCCAAAACTTGCCGACACGTACCACCCACGCACTCGCTGCGCGTAATTTCATTTAACAAGGTAAAGAGCTCGTCACGTCTGTTAAGTTTTTCCGCCAAAATACTTTCTGCGGCCAAAAAATAAAAAAGGGCGCCAACAACAGAAACCGTACGGTTGTTCATCTTCATCTGGTTAAGCCTAACATCCAATTGTGACAATTGCCAGTCACAATTGACCATTTGTGACCGAAAACGGTCATAAACCGCCGGGACATATATCAGGAAATCTACGGTTTGGATACGGCTGAAGGCGCTTCAAGCATGTAGCCCTGGCCTTTGACGGAAACCAATCTTTTAGACCATTTCGGACCCAATTTCGCCCTCAAAGCGGATATGGTTACCTCCAAATTGTGCAACGTGGAGGGCGTTCTATAGCCCCATATCCTTTGAAAAAGGGTGCTTTGGTCAACTACCGTATTGGGCTGTTTAAGTAAGGTTTGCATTAAATCGAACTGCTTGGGGGTTAACAAAACCGACTTGTTAGCTACGGTTAGTTCCTTCACGCTAACATCCAGTTTTAAATCTTCAATTTCATAAAAGTGATGACTTTCATAAAACCGCTCATCACGGCGCAACAACGCTCTAACCCGCGCGACAAGCTCACTGGAGCGAAAATTGTGTTTGACGAGGTAATCATCCGCTCCCTCCTCTAAAGCTCGAACCCTAAAACCGACATCATCAACCACGGTAAGCATCAAGACGGGAATCCACCTTAACTTTGGATCACTACGAATAAATTTCAGTACGTTCAGTCCCATCTCGCCCTGAGCGAGACATTGATCTAAAACAACAATGTCCGGACGTAATTCATGAATCTTATCGATTCCAATATCGCCATTGATGCTATGAAAGCACTCGAATTGAACGTCAGACTTGATCTCAAAGGCCTTCAGAAGAAGCATCGCCCACTCCGGCTCATCTTCCACAATCCAAACACGATACCGCACTTCTCTAATCTAATACGAAACCTTTCAACTTGCAACCCCGACTTTAGAATCTCCCCCTTGACTCCAACCAAAACGCCATCTAGACTAGGGTTATCGTGTCATCCAATGTGTTAATTGTGGAAGATGAACCTCAGTGGGCTGAGCTTATGCGAAAGGCCATTCAGCCTACCGAACAAAGCGGCTTTAATTGCTTCGTCTGCTCCGATGGTAACGCTCCCGCCAAAATTGTAAATAAGGCGGAACCAGATATTGTCATTGTGGATCATTACTTAGGAGAAGGTCCCTCGGGTTTAGACGTTGTGCGCTTTATTCGGACACATCCCCAATTACGTTGGATACCCATTATTATGGTTACCGTAATCGATGATATTCCATTTAAAGTTCAGGCTTTAAAGGAAGGGGCGGATGACTACATCGTCAAAGCGAATTTCCACGCCCAAGAATTCCTGGCGAGAATTCGAGCATTGCTAAGACGGGATGAACGAATGCACGAAAATCATAAGTTCTATGAAGTTGAAGACTTGAAGTTGGATTTAGATAAAAAAGAATTGCTCATTAGCAAAAATCACATAACGCTGACACCAAAGCAATTTGAGCTTATGCAAACCTTGCTTAAACGGCCAAACGCAATCATTGATCAACACTCCCTCTTTGAGCGAGTTTGGGGGTACAGCTGTTCTTCCGGCCTGCACACACTGGAGGTGGCCATCTCCTCCCTGCGTTCAAAGCTTGGCCCCAAATGGTCTTTGAGGATTATATCTGTCAAGGGCCAGGGCTACATGCTCGAAACCAAAACCCCCGTCTCTAAACCCTAAAATTGGCTCCACGTTAAAACCCTGTTTTACTTGAGGATTTCTTGAGGCTTTCCTGATACGCTTTTGTTATGCGAAGAATGCACGAATCACAAAAAGCAAGGTGGCTGGTTTTGAGCTTTTTCCTGGGCATCGCTTTCGGCGCACAAGCGGGAAATAGAAATAGCAGCAAAGACTCATTGGAATCCGCGTCCCAGGACTTTCCCACGTCCGTCATTCCCGCGAAGGCGGGAATCCAGAATCTAAAGTCTTCAGAGAG
>OBEQ012665750.1_pt1 | contig 11485 bp, 7 predicted proteins | sample 1670901 | NCBI WGS metagenome assembly OBEQ01 (sample SAMEA104232315, study PRJEB22302) | groundwater metagenome | biome: forest; feature: aquifer; material: groundwater | place: USA | collected 2011-08-07 | depth 5.4 m | reverse complement strand
CTCCCCTCTCCCGCAAGCGGGAGAGGGGAGCCGTTCATCGCATTGCCACCCGCTTAGTAGCCAGTCCGCCAAACTTCCATCAACCATTTTTTAGATTTTCGGATTAACAGCTCATGTCAAATTTGCTTGTAGTGAAAGCAGCAAACCTGATCCGCACCGGTGATATCGCCGGCGCCGAATTCGCCTTGGTCTCTCTCGCGGAAACGGACGGCGACCATGCGCTGGTCGCGGTGCTCGAAGAGCTGCCCCCAAAGGATTTGCTCGCCGTCATCCGCGAATATGACGCATCCAAGGAATCAGTGGTCAACCTGCTGGTGACACCGGAACAGTTCGCCCGTGCCCTGGTGATGGAAAAACTCTACAGCGACCATACCCATGCCCGTCTGCGCGGCATGATCAATGCGGTCCTGTTTCGCGACGACGAGCAAACCGGTGAATTCATCGAGGCGATCGGCGAGGTTGACGGCGGCTGCGAGGCCTTGATCGATTATTTGTCCGAGCATGACGAGGCCGTCGTTCATTTCGGACAGTTCGGCACCTTCAACCGCCATCACACTGAAGAGGGCGATGAAGTCGAACGATTCGAGGCGAACGATCACGACTGGCGCGAGCTGACGTGGCTGCTCAAGCACGATCATCCCGATATGTTCGAGCAAATCCTGCCGGACCTGAAAGCCCGGATGAAGAAACGCTTGCGGCAGGAAGCGGAGTTGGAGAACGAAGAACAGCAAAGGACCGAACTCGATGCGCCGGAAGAAAAAGCCGCCATCAAGGAAACCAGCGTCCGCGTGGAACCGTCCGAGGAATCCGCGTTGTAAAACGTTGCACCCACCCTGACAAACACATCCTTACATACCATCCACCCCTACCCTGCTGCTCATGACCGACAATAAACAGAACGTCGCCCTCATCGACAAGCGGCCTTTTTTCGAGAAGGCGCTTTGCTTTGGCGTGCGGCACGGCATCATCGACAGCGCAAAACGCCAGGCCATCATCAGCGACGGCGCCAAGGGCACGGTGCAGGTCGCCGATCATTTCGGCACCAGCCATCTCTACATCGATCTTGAAAACGCGCGCAAGCGGATTGTCAGCCTGGTCAGTCTTTATCTTGAAGACAGTTGCGGCGACGATCTGGAAAAAGCGGCGCGCTCACTGCATGACAACAGCTTCCTGTTTCATTCGCGCAGCGGCAACGACATGCTGAAAAAATTGCACGCGATGCCTGAATCCACGGTCTATGGCGACATAAAAGGACATTCACTCAAAGACTTTCAAAATGAGCGCACCCTGGCCAAGCCGTTTTCCCTCGGCGCCTATCGGAAGGAACTCAAGCGCCGGCAAGACATCGCGGCAATCATGGCCGCCGCGCTCTGGTTTGCCGATGACATGGGCGTGGCGCGATCGTCGCTCGATTTCATTGCTGTCGAAAGCGTGATCCGCACCGCGATACTGGTGCGTTTCGCAGGAGACGAGCAATGCGCAAGCCGGAGCCAGTTCGCCAGGCTGGTCGAGACCGTCCGGTCGAAGGTTCTGGCCGGCGGCAAAATGCGCATCCCAAAGACTGTGCTGGATGACGTGCCCGATGCCTACCGGGAAATCGCGGACGGCATCCGGCGCGAGATGGAAAAACACGATGCGCCGCTGATGCTCGATGCCACCATGGCGCTCGATGGTTTGCTGAATGTCTTCGAGTCGCGTTACTTCATGCGCGAAACCGGACTGGAGGACGTTGATAGCTTCGATGCGTTTGTGTCGAAGGAGTGGCGCGAAGCGACCGGCGGCAAGGAGGACCCCTACTCCCGCCTTACGCTCTTCATGTGCCTTGCCGCGGGCGAAAAACCAAAGACGACGGTGTCGGACGTCCAGGCGCGGGCGATGGTGCGCCGGCTCCGCAAAAACGGTTTTGACAGCGAAGCGGTTTCGGCTTTCATCAAGCAGTCGGCGCCGTTTGAGATCAAGCAAAACTTGCTGTCGCTGTGGGAAGAGGAATTCCTGCCGGAGGCGAGGGAGCGCTTGCTTGATGATTCAGATACGCGCTATGTGCGGGCGATGCGGTTTTTGGATGACAACTGCAATGTCAGCGTCAAGGTAAAAAAAACAAAGTCGGACGAGCCGAAATAGGTAGGGCAGGTGGGGCCGCCTCCAACACCGGAGCGCGAAGTTTTCAGCCGAGCGTCGCGTCTGGCGGGTTGACCGCAGCGCTGTTCTCGTCCTTGTCGGCCGGCGATGCCGGAGTGCGCGACGTTCTGCTGGGCGGCGCGATGAGCGAAGCGCTCGGGTCGAACAACTGGGTGGTGGACGGCACGCTGACGGCGAGCGGCAAGCCGCTGCTCGCGAACGATCCGCACCTGAGCGCGCGGCTGCCGTCGACGTGGTACCTCGCCCACGTCTCCGGCGGCGACTTCGAGATCATCGGCGCGACGCTGCCGGGCGCGCCGGCCGTGGCGCTCGGGCGCAATCGCTTCATCGCCTGGGGCGCGACGAACGTCGCCGCGGACGTCGAGGACCTGTACCGCGAGCGCGTCGATACCACAGGCACATTCGTCGAGTTTCGGGGCGCACAGGAGCCGATCACGGTGATCCCCGAAACGATCATCGTCAAGGGGAGCGCATCGGTGCACCTGGACGTGCGCGTGACGCGGCACGGTCCGCTGATCTCGGACGCGATCAACGCGAACAACGCCGAACTGAACACCGGGCCGAAGCCGGCGCCGATCGAGCCGCTCGCGTTCCGCTGGGTCGCGCTCGATCAAGACGACTCGACGCTGTCGTCGTTCCTGCGGCTGAACGAAGCGCGCAACTGGACGCAGTTCACCGACGCGCTGCGCGACTACGTGTCGCCGTCGCAGAATTTCGTGTACGGCGACGTCGACGGGCACATCGGCTACTACGCGCCGGGACACATTCCGATCCGCGCGTCAGGTGACGGCTCGATCCCGGCCGACGGTTGGACCGGCGCCGCCGAGTGGACCGGCTGGATCCCGTTCGACGGCCTGCCGCACACCTTCGATCCGCCGGAGCATGTCATCGTCACCGCCAACCACCGGCCCGCGCCGGCGAGCTCTCCGTACCTGCTCGGGCTCGAATGGCCGGAGCCGTATCGCGCGCAGCGGATCACGGATCTCCTTGGCCGCCGTAGCGTTGGCGGAGGCGGTCAGCCGAATCCGCGCTTCACACCGGACGACTTCGCGCGCATTCAGGCCGACACGGTGTCGCTCCACGCGAAGACGCTGCTGCCGATCCTCCTGGCGCACGTGAAACCCGAGAGCGCTTCGGATCAGCAGGCGATCGCGCTGCTGCAGAAATGGAACGCCGATGCGACCGGCGACAGCGCGGCCGCCGCGATCTTCGGCGCCTGGTTCCAGCATCTCGCGCCGGCGATCGTCGGCGACGAGCTCGGACCACTCGTCACCGACAGGTACAAGGAGCGCTTCAGCTTTCTCACGCGCTTCCTCGTCCGCACGCTCGCCCCACACGGCGTCCCCTCGGCCGACACACGGGTCGGCCGCTACAAAGAGGACGTCGGGGCCGAGCCGCGTGTCGCCCACGCCGTGAGAGCGGACCCGCGTGTCCCACCGGATGTAGGCGCGGACCCGCGTTCCCGCCCTGCGGACAGTGTCCCACCGGACGTAGGGGCGGACCTACGTGTCCGCCCTGCGGACAGCCCGTGGTGCGACGATGTGACGACTGCCGGGAAGCGGGAGACCTGCGACGAAGCGGTCAGCCACGCGCTGCACAGTGGAGTGCAGGAGCTGATCGAACGGCTCGGCGACGACATGACGCGCTGGCGCTGGGACGCCGTGCACGTCGCCGTCTTTCCGCATCAGGGGCTCGACGCGGTCGCCGCCCTTCGCCCGCTGCTCGGCCGCTCGGTGCCGAACGGCGGCGACTGGAGCACGGTGAATGTCGGAGCGGTCGCGGCGGATCGTCCGTACGAGCAGCACTCCGTCCCCGGCTACCGCGAGATCATCGACCTCTCGCCCGCCAACGACAGCCGCTTCCTCGACGCGGTCGGCGAGTCGGGACACTTCCTCTCACCGCACTACGACGATTTCTTGAAGGATTGGCGGGCGGTGAAGCACAAGAAAATGCGAATGGATCGCTCGGACATCGAGCGCGACGCGATCGGACACCTGCGGCTGACGCCGTAATTCACGGCTCGAGCGCGCTACCGATCGGGGCTGCCGCCCGGCCCGTCGACGATGACGGTCACGTCCGTCGGCGCGCGGAGAAGGCCGTCGTGCCCGAACGCGCGAAGCGTGTACGTGCCTGGCGCGGTAAAGGTTGCCTGTACCGCGACCTTGCCGTCCGCGACCTTCACGTAGCCGTCAGGATCGAAGGTCACCTTCGCGGGGCCGCGATACACCTGCCACAGCACGGAGAGCGCGCCCTGCACCGGACGCGGACGCTGCGGCAGCGGCACGTTCACCGGTGACGGCGGCGCCCCGCGCAGCGACGGCTCCAGCGTACGCGGTGGCCTCGGTTTCTGATTCAGCGTTGGGATGCCGTCGTCGGTCACCGACGCGGTGATGGTCACCGGCGTGCCGGCGCGCGGCCGCGGGATCGGATCGATCTTCACAACCGGCGGCTGGTCCCTCGCAATCAGCTCGTTGCTGGTCTGCGTGCCGCCGCCGGCGCCGCCGCCGTTCGAGACCTCGACCTTCCGGTCGATTTCCCAGATGTCGAGCAGCGTGGCGCGCGCGACGTCGGTCTTGCCGTTCGCGACGATCGTCCAGACGAGCTCCTTCTTCCGGTCCCAGTCCTTCGGCACGTTGACCTTGAAGAGGAAGTGGTTCTCGCGCGGGTAGAAATACGCCGGCTGACCCCGATCTGCGGGACCGGGGTCGAAGCCGTTCTGTGCGCCGACAGGGATGCTCAGCTCCTGAACATGATTCCGGTTCAGATACCCGAACACCATGTTGAAGGTGCCGTCGGGCACGCGCTCCCATCCCTCGAAGACGGGAACGACGTTCTGCCCCGAGTTGAACCGGACGTGGAGCTCGGTCGACTGCGACTGTGCGAGCAGCGGCGCGACGGCGATCATCGCCGCCGCAATCCGCAATCCGAAATCCGCAATCCGCATTACGGCTGTCCCGGCGCCGCCGTCGTCGTTGTCTTCTTCACGCCTTTGCGCGCGTCGAACTCAACCTTGTACTCCTCGTCGGTCATGTCATACCACGTGATCCACGCGAAGCCCATTTCGTCGATCGTCCGCTGGCCGCTGCCCACCCAGTTCCTCGGGTCGGGGTTGGCCTTGCTCGGGGAGTTGTCGTGCCACGAGATGACGTGGAGGACCGTCCCCGCCGGATAGATCGGCGCCACATCGTCGGCATACACGCTGACAAGGTGCCAATTGAAGCTCCAGTCGGCGCAGTTGATCTGCTCGGTCTTGTTGTCCGGATAAATCAACTCGATGCACTGCCGCTTGCCGCGCGTGTGCATGTGCGGCTGGAACGCGGTGATGCGCCCAGGTTTGTTGAAGCGCGTGTAGCCGTCGCTTCTCACGTAGGTCGAGCCGCCGGGAATGTCGAGCGGCTCGGTCGGCTGGCCGAGCTGCTTCGAGTACACGACATGCTTCGGCACGTACCCTTTCGGATAGAGCACGATGCCGAGCTGCGATTGATCGGTGATCTCCTGGCCGACCGCGTGATAGTGGAAATCGAACTTAATCTTCGAGCCCGCCTTCAGCAGACGTCCGGTGGCTTCGGGGAACAAGTCGCCGTTCTTGCCGACGGCGAACTCGTTGAGGAACTCGCCGGCATCGGCGCTGTCGTCGCCGTTGGTGTCGCCGGACGCGTCGGCGTCGACGGCATATGTGAGTAGGTGATGGACGACGGCGGCTTTGCCCGGTTTGCTCTCGATCGCTTTGATGTAGCGATCCTCGGTGAGGCCGGTGCCGACGTAGTAGCTACCCCACCAGTCGGACGCTTCCGCCGGCACCACGTGTTTCGGCGACGTGACGATCAGGTCGGGCTTGCCGATGTGCCAGCGGTCCGAGTCGTCGAACTCGCGCGGCTTCGGCATGTCGGCGGCGTTGCCCATCGGCGCGCCGGCATCGACCCACTTGGCGATCGTTTCGATCTCGTCCTCGCGCAGCGACGGATCGTTCTTGAAGCTCTGGAGGCCGACGTGCGGATCGATGCCCCAGGGCGGCATCTGGCGCTCGCTCACGCGCTGTTTGATCGAGCGCGCCCAGGGCCGGACATCCTGATACGTCAGGAAGGACATCGGCGCCATCTGTCCGGGCCGGTGACAGCCCTGACAGGACTTCTGGAGAATCGGCGCAATGTCTTTGGTGAACGTCACCTGGGACTGGCTCGCTTTCGCGGGGGCCTGCGCGCTCAGGCTCGCATGCAGCGCGAACGCCGCGACGGCAAGGATACCCGCGAGCACGCCGGCCGACTTGACCACTCTCGTCATACATCCTCCTGAGAAGTCGCCCGCAACGATGGACACAATTGTCGTTGTGAGTCTATCACGGCGCGCTAGAACTTCATCTGCAACGCCGCCCGGAAGATCCGCCCCTGCAGAATCGTCAAAGGCTGTCCCAGCGCGGATCCGAAGGTCTGATTCTCGGTCAGCACCACATTGGAGTTCAGCGCGTTGTACACGTCCAGTTGTCCGGTCACCTGATAGCGGCCCACTCTGAACGTGCGCCTCCCCTCCACATCGAGCTGTTGCCACCGGCTGAGGAATTTGGTGCCGGGTGGCACGAGGGGGACCGTCAGTCCGGCCACGGTCTGCCCGCCAGGAAAGAGCGTCGCCGGAACGGGCCAGTTCACCGCCAGGCTCTGCGTCTGAAGAACGAAGGGCCACACATCCGTTTGATTCGCGTTGCCCGCGAAGCTCATGAGCGTGGCGCTCGCCGCAAGGCCCCATGGCAGCGGATAGTGGCCCGCCATCTTGAAGTCCTGCCGGAACGGGATCTCGAGTTGCGTCTGGTCGCAGTAGCGCAGCTTGTTCGGATCGTTGGTATCGCACGAGATGTTGCGGATCCGATCGCTCGACCATCCGCCGAAGAGATTCCCGCCCTTGGGCAGCCGGGCGTTGAAACTGAGCTCGTAGCCGTCGTAGTACCGCTTGTTGATGGACGAGTTGCTGTCGACGAGGTTCACCTGACCGCGCTTGGCGCTATTGAGGTTGTAGACCGTGATCGGCTGACCGTCGACCGGGTTCGTCGCCGTGAACGGTGTGTAGTCGGCCAGGGTGAGCAGCGTGTTGATCGAGTTCTCGAGGTTTCTGAAGTTGCGGCGATAGTATCCCGCCAGGACCGACACGCGCGGCAGGAGCTGGCGCTGCACCCCGGCTCCATACTCGATGTTGTACTCGCGGCGCAGATTCGGGTCCGGGAAGCGGCTCTGCGCGACACCGAACCTCAGGTTGTTGCTCGGCCCGATCTCGTTGTCCTGGGCGATGTCGTCCTTGTTGGTATCGGTCCAGCTGCGCGTGTCGCTGGCAAACGTAAAGGGGTTGTAGCGCGCGGCCCCCCCGCCCCCCCACGACGCCATGTATTTGTTCGCCGTGAACTTGACGGCGGTCGTGGCATCGCCCAACAGGTCGAACACGGCGCTGAACCTCGGCGCCACGTCGTTCCAGTTGGGATAGTCCGTGACGGGCCCAAAACTGCGCGCCGGCAGGAAGCGGCTGGCCGGCAGACTCACTTGCTCGAGCGCCGCGTTGAAGTGCTCAAACCGGACGCCGCCGCTGAGCGTCAGGCGATTTCGCGTCCACGTGTCCTGCGCAAAGATGCCCCGGTCCGCGTTGAGAAACGTGGTCGCTTCCGTGGGGGTGTTGTAGACGTTGACGCTGTTGGGCACGCCGCTGCGATAGATCTGCAGGAGGTCCGCGTTCGCGTCGTACTGGTACCCGATCGATCCGAACTGCCACTGCAGCCCGACCTTGACATTGTGCGATCCGGTCACATACGAGAGGGCGGTCGAGACCAGGAACTTGTTCGGCAGGTTGTTGCTCTGAGACAGTGCCGCGCCCCTCAGCGTATTCAGCACCGTGTCCTGCCTGGCCGCCTGCGCATACCACGCGGGCGAAAAGCGGATCTGTTCGATTCCAGGCTGATACCGCTGGCTCAGTCGCTCGATGTTGATCGAGGTGCCAGCCTCCAACAGGAGCTTGCTCGTAATCGTCGACGTGTACTTGGACTGCGCCACGTAGTACAGCGAGTGCTTCGGATCGCGAATGTCCGATGCCGTCACCACATCGTAGCCAGGGTTCAATTCGTGCCCCTTGAACTTCCAGATGCGCTCGAAGTACACGCTCACCTTGTTCTTCGGCGTCACCTGCGCGGTCATTCGATTCAGAACGTCCCGCACGTACTGATCCACGATGGCCGGACTGCCGTCGGGATAGAACGCGTTGGTCACCTTCTCGTTCACCGAGATGTGCCGCGCGGAGGTGAACCACCAGAGCCTGTCCTTGACGATCGGTCCCGCGAACGAGCCGTTGAAGTCCTGGACGTGTTGCACGCCGTTGGGCGCTCTCACACCCTTGGCCCGCAGCTCGTCGTCGATGTTGGGGCTCTGCCACGACTCGGGCGTCGCGCCGAGGTACAGGGTGCCCGCCGTCCTGTTGCCGCCGTCTTTCGGAATCATGTTGATGCGCAGCCCGCCGGCGGACACGTCGGCATTGACGGCGCTGGTCTGGACGCTGACCTCCTGGTTCACCGCGTCGTCGTGGTAGGGCATGATGATGTTGTCGTTCATCGTGCTGTTGATGCTCATGCCATCGACCTGCATCGTGATGTCCTTGGTGGCCGAGCCGTGGGTGCTTTGCGCGATCTGCTCCATCATCTGCGAGCCCCCCACGTCGGGCCGGTTCATCTTCACGCCAGGCACGATGGCGCCGACCGATTGCAGATTACGCGTCACCGGCAGGGCATCGATGATGTCGCGCGTGAGCACCTGGTTGCGCGAGGCGGCTTGAACGTCCACAAGCGGTGAGGCGCCCGAGACGGTGACCGTCTCCTCGATGGCGCCGACTTTCAGTTCCACGCTGAGCGGCAGCGTCACGTTGGACTGCAGCTCGAGGCCCGAGCGCACCAGCGGGGCAAACCCGGTGAGCGTGAAGGTCAGCGTGTAGATACCCGGGCGCAGATCGACGATGGTGTAGCGCCCCTGGGCGTCCGTGACGACCGACCGCACTCTCTCGATGAGGGCCGGGCTCGCCGCTTCGACGGTGACGCCTGGCAGGATCGCGCCGCTCGTGTCCTTCACCGAGCCTGAAAACGCGCTCTGAGCCGAAGCCGCAAGCGGCAGCAAAGCGGCGAGCCCGAATGTGACGACAACGATCCGCGCGGTTTTCGAGAACATGGACAGCTCCTTCGCCCGGATGGCTTCCTCCGGATCACGTTCAGCGGTAACATCCTGGTCCGATCGTCGAGATCCTCCGCGTGGCACATATGTTCCGTGGCCGATGATGATGCGCCCACCCCCGTCCATTGGCAAGGGCCAAAGTGCTGCCCTCGTCGCGGCATTCGTGGTGATGCTGACGGCTGGCTATTCGCTGATCCCGCCGGGCGCGGCGGTCCGGGAGCTCGACGTCACAGGCCGCCCAATCCAGGTTCCGGCCGACGGTTACGTGTCGTCGCAGACGTGCCGCGCGTGCCACCCCAGCCAGTACGCGTCGTGGCACCGCTCCTATCACCGCACGATGACCCAGGTCGCCACGCCCGACACGGTCGCCGCCAGCTTCGACGCGGCACGGGTGGACGTGGTGCCTGGCGAGCCGATGGTCCTCGATCGACGGGGTCAGCAGGTGTGGGCCGAGTTCGTCGATCCCGATGACGCCGAGGGTCAGGCCCTCGGGGGTCAGACGGGGGTCCGGACCGGGGTCAGACCCCCGTCTGACCCCGGTCTGTCCCCCGTCCGTCCCCGTCGCATAAAACGACAGGTGGTGATGACCACCGGATCGCACAATCAGCAAATCTACTGGTATGCAACGGGCAAGAGCCGCGTACTCGGTCAGCTTCCGGCGATCTGGCTGATCGCGGACCGGCGGTGGATTCCGCGCCGCGCGGCGATCATGAGCCCTCCGGGACGGGCGCACTCCGAGACCGGCGCGTGGAACGGCATCTGCGTCGCCTGTCACGCGACCAACGGCCAGCCCCAGTTCGACACCCCGTTCGGATCGCAGCCGATCGTGACGCAGACCGCCGATACGCGCGCGGCGGAGTTCGGCATCTCGTGCGAGGCGTGCCACGGGCCGAGCGCGGATCACGTGCGCGCGAACGGCAGTCCGCTGCGGCGCTACACGCTGCATTTCACCAGCGCGCCCGATCCCACCATCGTTCAGCCGATGCGGTTGACGCCGCGTCTGTCGTCGCAGGTATGCGGCCAGTGCCACGCGTTCTGGGAGTTCGCCGATCCGCGGCGTGAGCGGGAAGCCAACGCGCATGGGCTGCCGTATCGGCCCGGCGACGAGCTCTCCGCAACGCGATTCCTCGTGCAGCCGACGCAGAACCTGGACTCGCCCACGACGCGCGCATTCCTCGCCGAGGACGCCGGCTTCATCCGCGACATCTTCTGGTCGGACGGCATGGTCCGCGCCACGGGTCGCGAGTACAACGGGCTGATCGATTCGCCCTGCTACAAGAACGCCACCGACGAGAAGCGCACGCTCACGTGCTTCTCGTGCCACTCGATGCACCAAACGGAGGGCGACGGCCGGCCGGTCGGCGACTGGGCCGACGATCAGCTCGCACCGCGCGCCGCCGGCAACGAGGCGTGCGTGCAGTGCCACGGCCCTGTAGCGCGGGGCTTTCAGCCCCGCGATAGCGGCCCTGAAAGGGCCGCGCCACAAGCGATCGAAGCGCACACGCATCACCGCGCCGATTCCGCCGGCAGCTCCTGCTACAACTGCCACATGCCGTACACGACCTATGGCCTGCTGAAAACGATCCGCAGTCACCAGATCAGCAACCCGTCGGTGCAGGCGACGCTGGAGACCGGTCGTCCGAACGCGTGCAACCTCTGTCACCTGGACAAAACGCTGGGCTGGACCGCCGGATACCTCGAGCGGTGGTACGGCACGATGACGCCGCCGCTCGGCGACGACGAACGTTCGGTCGCCGCGTCGCTGCTGTCGCTGCTCAAAGGCGACGCAGGCCAACGGGCGATCGTCGCGCAAAGCATGGGCTGGGCGCCGGCGCAGCAGGCCTCGGGCACCGGCTGGCTCGCGCCCTATCTCGCACTGCTCTCGAAGGATGCCTACGACGCCGTCCGCTACATCGCGGCGCGGTCGATGACCACGCTTCCGCCGTTCCGCCGCACCCGGCTCCCTCGGGGAAATCCGCAGCTGCTGATCAACGCCGACGGCACGTTCGACGCCGCCGCCGTGAACCGTCTCGTTCGCGCGCGCGACAATCGGCGCGTCGTGTACCGCGAGTAAGCGTCGTGTACCGCGAGTAAATGGATTACGCACGACGGCATCTGCGCTTCGGCTGGTGGTCGCTCCTGCTCTTTGCGACGCTCGG
>OBEQ012920982.1_pt1 | contig 11486 bp, 12 predicted proteins | sample 1670901 | NCBI WGS metagenome assembly OBEQ01 (sample SAMEA104232315, study PRJEB22302) | groundwater metagenome | biome: forest; feature: aquifer; material: groundwater | place: USA | collected 2011-08-07 | depth 5.4 m | reverse complement strand
TTTTTGCCAAAGCAGACTTTCCTAATTTGAGCCCGAATTTTAGACTCAGTTGGTATTTGATTAAGCAACGCGATCATATGGTAAACAAAGGTTAATGAACTACTCTTAGTCTAACCTTGTTCCAACTGACCTAGTATACCCCTAGCTGACTACTTGAAAAAAATATAAAAACATGCTATAGTTTGATGTCAAAATAAATCTAATTACAAAAAGAATGGAGGAAAAAATGAAAAGAAATATCTACGGTCCACTTACCCAGCACGCAGTTGGTTTTATTCTGCGTTCGCTCATGCGCAAGGCAATAGAAATAATTAGAGCCGAGCGCTTTGTGCTGGAAGTAGAAGGTAAAATGGGCTACTCCGGTAAAATGGATGATGTAGTGAGTAGCGGCGACAAAAAGGCCCAAAAATTGTATGAGCATTATTTACGTGAATGCTTACCTTTGCTTGGAAACGTGGGCGAAGAAAACGATTTAAAAACCAGGTGCCGTGTTAAAGGAAATAACATTTGGATCAGCATTGATCCTGTAGACGGCACAAAAGCCTATGTGCGTATGCAAAGCTTTGGCGTAGCAACCATGATTGCATTAGTAGTAAACAGTAAAGTAGTAAGTGCGTACATTGGTGACACTAACACGGGTGAGATGTATGGCTTTAGACCTGGTTCGCGCAAAATGCACCGAATTATTGGTGATGGTATCCCCCATCAACAATTAGTTATCAACCCCAACAAAACTCTGCTTGAGCAGTATGTACTGCTACGCGATAGTCCGTACGAATATTCTCCTCTGGTGCAAGAAATGGTAGTGCCTCCGCGTATGGCTGGTATGTTCAAGAATATGGAAGTTAATGGCGGCAGTATTGGCATTACTTTTACCCGGCTTTGGAAAGGAGAATGTGGAGCGGCGATCTTGCAACCAACCAAGAATACGCCATGGGATGCAACCCCTATTGTAGGCATTAGTTTGCACATGGGGTTTAGGTTTTTTAGAATCAAACCGAGCATGCGTGAGTTGGTACCCTATGAACCGCGGATTAGTAGTACAACTACGTATGAAAGCTACGAAACTCTAGTTATTCATAAATCCCGAGTAAAAGAGCTCGCAGCCTGGTGTGCAAAACGCGGCGTGAAATTGCACAGAAACATAGAACGCTAACCAAAAACCCGAGGAGGGAAAAATGCTTTTTAATCCACGAAGAGTTGACTGGTCAAGTAAACCTACAGAACCAGTTATAGACCATACTACTAAAGTAATGACTGCTGCGCTCAGAGTTGGAACAGAAGTATCATCAGAGGGTTTATATCGTTGTCCAGAATGCAGCAAGCTGTATCCTCACAGAAACCCAGACCCCACTGGAGTTATTCGCGAAATAGAGATTAAGCTGGGTGATCACGTAGAACCAATTACCATAAGCAACTGGGCAGTGCACTTGGTTGCATTTCACCGATCAAGGCTTGATCCGAAAGTTCTATTTTCCGCAGTAACACTTTTGGAACAGTTCGGAGAAGCAGAACCAACACCAGAAGAATTGCATTAGTAATAGCAAGAGCCAACCCCTCACGTTGGCTCTTTTTTTTATGTCAAAGGGAATCTTTGACATTTGGAGGTTCAAGATACTTTTTATTTTTTAATTCCACTGGTAAATAACTTTCATTGCTATATTTTTTATACCCCTTGCCATAGCCTAGTTCTTTCATAAGTTTTGTAGGAGCATTTCTTACATTTAGTGGAATAGGTACATTTCCATGCTTTTGGACATCTTCTAGCGCTTTAAAATAAGCGTCACAGCTACTGCGATCTTTCTTGCAGGTTGCCAAATAAGCCACGCCATGAGCTAGGTTAATTTGACACTCGGGCAACCCAATAATTTCGCACGCCCGGAATACTTCGTTTGCTACTACCAGTGCAGTAGGAACAGCCAAACCAATATCTTCTGATGCAAAAATTACCATGCGCCGAGCAATAAATTTGGGATCTTCGCCTGCATTAATCATGCGAGCTAAATAATACAACGCAGCATCTGCCTGACTTGCGCGCATACTTTTTATAAATGCGCTAATAGTATTATAGTGCTCCTCCCCTGCTTTATCGTATCGCAAAAACTTTGACTGAAGCGTATTTTTTAGAGTTTCTATAGAAACTGCTTCGTACAACTGTATAGTATTTTCCAGCATTGTTAAGGCTTGCCTTGCATCGCCATTTGCCATTTGAATAAGCCAATCCCTACTTTCTGTATCTATTTCAATACTAGTTCGCGCTACTACTTCTGCCATTTCTTGTGCTGATAACTCGTGTAGCACAAAAACTCTGCAACGCGAAAGCAGTGCAGGAATAACTTCAAAGCTTGGATTTTCTGTAGTTGCGCCAATCAAAACCAACTTACCTGTTTCTACATAGGGCAAGAGGAAATCTTGTTGTGCTTTGTTAAACCGATGAATTTCGTCTAGAAATAAAACATTTGGTTGGCCTAAAAACCCTGGCTGTTCTACAATTGCTCGCACCTCAGCTTTACCCGCAGATACGGCAGATAATTCGTAGAACGTAGCGCCAATACTTTGAGCATATATCTTTGCTAAAGTAGTTTTACCTACACCGGGCGGGCCCCAAAGAATAAAACTAAAAACGTGCTTTTGCTCTATTGCTTGCCTGAGGGGTTTACCTGGCCCAACCAAATGACTTTGGCCAATATATTCGTTTAAAATTTTAGGACGCAATTTGTCTGCAAGTGGTTGCATATACATATATATGCCTTATTTAAGGCCAATAAAATCATACAATTTAGTGAATTAAGCTGGTGAAAAAGAAATTAATAACTTTTACAAACAAAAAACCGGCTTTCCTGAAATTATTCAGTACTCGCCGGTAGCTCTGGGAAGCTATCACTTTTTGAACTTTGCTCTTACTAGAAACACAATAAGAGCAGCAAAAAGGATAGCAGGCCACAAAGGAGCCAAAGCCTGGACCAAACCGCTCACAAAAATCATTGTGACCATGCCAGCGGTTTTGGTGATCACATGGATCAGATTGATAATTGGCTGGGGGAAAATTGCAGCAATGACTACTGCAATTAACCCTAGTGTAACTCCAATTCTTCGGGGCGTCCCAAAGAAGAAACGAACCCAAGCTTGCATTCTTTCTCTCCTTGGTTTTCAGGTGCAAAGTTTAGTTATCAGAACAAAATATAATAGCACAAATTTTATATTTTGTCAATAAAAAATGGGTATAGTTTATACAACTATACCCAGCAAGTTCTACCCCCAAAGAATATCCGGATTAATGTTCGCATAATGTGCAAACATGGAATTACCACTCCATTCGTAATTACTGGACCAGCTGTAGCCGTAGTCCAGCATCAACCATACAGCCTTACCTGGCTTCCGTTTGTTACGGGCAGGCCGAAGGCGAGGAGCAGCCAGCACCAAAGCAATAGCCTGGAGCTGATTCTTTGAAACCGAACGAACCGTAAGCAGGGTTGGATCCTGACGAGAGAAACCATTAAACTTCTTAACCACGGGATAGTTACTGAAAATGGAAATTTTAGTAACCGCATGCTCGTAAGAAGTAGGCACCTTTTGGTACACTGCTTGGTACCACAGCCCGCCTTCATACACAAACGCACTGGTATGTTTGGGATGATGCAAGCAGTTAACCCGAACCTCTGCAAAGTTCTCTGGGTAACCAGTATAGCGGTAAGGTTTACCACTGTATTCCAGCCTGCCCGTGTGAGGGTGAACATAGTAGCCATACAGATCACTAATGCCAAACTCACCGTACACCAGAAACTTACCACCATGATCCACCACATTGGTGGTCACGTAACTCATGAGGTGACCAAGCGCGTGCTCCTGCGCCATACCACCGTTTCTGAACTCCTGCCGAATTTCGCTGTACACATTATCCCACAGTTCGCCCGTGCGAGAATGCAGGAAACGGCGAAGCGGACTGAGCATATCGGTAAACTCTTTGGTTGCCCCAAAAATTTTCTTTCCCCCGCGAGAAAAAAATCCGCGCTTTGCCTGGGCATTACTCACCACGCTTTCGGGGTGAGTATCGTACCAGTCTTCGCACTCTTCCGCACTTCCCGTGTGAGGACGAAAGCGGAGCGCCGTGCCCAAGCTTCTGTTAAAAGCACTAGACACCCCCCGACGAGGACGTTCAATAACAATGTTCCGAAAATAAGGTTTCACTTTTCCTCCTTACCTTTATAGCAGGATTAGAACTTACGCGTTTGCATAAGTTCTAGGCAGAATCTGCGGATTGAGCGAGCCGTAGTAGCACACTACGGTGAGCTCAAACGCAAAGATTCTAACAACGAAATTATGCAAACCCTTGTGGCTTATACCAGGAAGGACTGGGCTTTGCCCAGACTGTCTGGTATAAGCGCGTAAGTTCTAATGGAGGTGCGGGGCATCGAACCCCGGTGTTAACTACTATAGCCCGAAGGTAAACAGATCTACGTAGGATTTTTCTTGGACCTTTCCCCTACTCCCTGTCCTATAGCGCTAATCGAAGCCAGTTCACCCCCATATGGACAAATATTTTAAGTACGAGAGTTTCTATTACTCCCCGTTCTAGATCTCAACAAATTAAGAGCTAGAAAAGAGGCGGTGTTTTTTTGCACACCGCAGAAAAAGATTATTCTTCCGGAGAAAGCAGTCGCATAATTCCTGGCTCGCCGTTCTGAGCAAGCATCATAAGGAATTCTTTTTCATTTGCGCTTATAGACTGAAACTGCTGGCCAGTAGGATAAATCTCCACTGCTTGCTCCAGTCCTCGCTCTTTGAGCTGCGCAAACACATGGCTGAAAAATCCTATCACGCTCATGTCAAACATGCCACGCGGTTTTAAATACACATGTTGTTCAACATAATCTTCCTGCATTTCAATCTCTATATTCTCACCAAACACCTGAGACAAAAGTGCTAAAACCACACTCTGTCGAAGGCGAATCCACGTGATCTGCATTCTTTCTGTGTCAAAACCAATTTGCATACACACCTCCTCTATAGTTTTTGCCTAACTTTCCACGCACGATTGAGTATCGTGCGGGAAAAGAAAGTGGGAATTGTCTCTATCAATACCCAATTCCCAAAAATCTAATTCGGCTTCCCGATATTCTACTTCAACGCCTTTAACCAAAACTTTTTTGGTTAATCTATGTTCAACTTTTTTACCGTACCAACGTTTAATTGAGTTGCCGTAACCCCTGTGCGGCGTGCACATATTGCACCTGGGTTTGCTTCGAGGTTTTCTGCGTCTGTAGTGAGCCATGAAGCCTCCTATTCTTTTTCTGCAGCTTGGTCACCAAGCTTTATTTCGCCAAACCGCTTTTGCAGTTTGGATTCTGCATCTTGCAAGTCCCTTACCACTATTGGATCTCCATCTTCGAAGATCATTAGTTCCCATCTCCATCTCCGAAACACGGAATGGAACAGATGAGCAACCGAAGCTGTAGCTTCAGCTTTTTCATTTTGGTGGTACCAGTAATGCACGCCGCCTTTAGCTGCATCTTCTGGCAAGGTAATGTCTCTTCGAGTGAGCATGTTGTCTCTCCTATTTTTATCTGCAAACTTTTTTACCACCACGCAACATAGCGTGATGCGAAAAAAGAAAGGGGAACAAAATGTTCCCTAATTGAGCGCTTTGATTCTTTGGTGGCCGTCACGCGCATCCCAAAGACCGGTTAAGCCCACAAGCACAAGCAAAGCTACAAGTGCATTGCCTGTCCAGTGGTGAATGTTCTGGCCCTTGGTGCTTGCCCCAAATGGCATAGAAAGCAGGGCTCCAAAGAAGTCTGCCAGGCTATAACCAATGGGATCTTTTACAGGCACCAGCGCAAACATTACGGCCAGAGCAATTGCGCATACAAACAGTGCAATGCCGGTAAACCGCTGCTGCTTGGCATGAAAAATTTCTGTGTTGTGCATAGTCCTCCTTGTGTAAAAAAATGTGTGGATATGTCCGCCTTGGCTCGTCTGTTTAAACAGACGGCCTCCACACACAAGCGTTCCGGTGCTTCCCCGGTACGATGCATGCACACCGCAGAACTGCATGTACGGCGAAAATGGCCGTCCAACCAGTTCAATATTACAAGTCAGTTTACGAGATGACATGCTCGCCAAAAAACTTAAGCAGACTGGTTATACTGTTTAACCATACGCTTAAGATCTTGTTTATTTGCCCGTGCTTTGCCTTTTTCTGTGCGGCGCACAGCACGGTTTGCAATCTTTTTCATGGCGCGGTCTCCGTCTGAGACAACCATGGAAATTTTCTTTTCGATTGAACGAGAAGCCATATTTTTTCCTCCCAGTCTTTAACACGTCTTACATTTAAAGACTAAGAGAAAAGTGCCACAGGATGTGACACTGATGTAACAACAGGCAGGAGTTAGTAAGCGCTAACCACGCACGAGAATTTCCCACTCTCCAGTGGTAACCGGTAAGGGGTAACTGTCTCGTCTGCAGTACGATATAGGCTTGCGCTCTAAGAGAGCTTCCTATTCACGGTGTCGCCCACCGGTTTTATTGTCTCGCAGTATATACTCTGCTCTTATAACCGGAGATAAGATACCCGCTGCACCACACCTCCCTTGTAGCAGCTAAGGGGCACTAATGTGTCACACCACATTAGTCCGGCATCTCGATTGCTTCCACGGCCGCAAGTTGGCTGGCGCCATCTTGCATTGCCAATGGAATAAACGAAATGACAGATTCACTCCATCCGTAGACGAAGTGGACGCTATCGTCCCACACGGGAGCTACCGCAGATGAACCTGGGTCAAGCGTAATCACCACTGCCTGCGCCTTAGGGTTAACTACTCGGCGATACTCCTGCCAAGCGTTATACCAAGACGAGCGTGCGTAATACCCATGACCATAGGCCCACTCTTCGCTATCGGTAATTCCAATGTACACATCTACTTTAACCTTGCGATCAAGTAAATGCTCCACTGGAAGCGACAGCGAGGTTCCACCACCGCCAAAGCCTGCAATGTGACGCGCAATAGTCATGAGACTATCGGTCACAGAGAATTGGGGATGATGCAACCGGGTATCTACCGGAAGAACTAAGCAGTCTGAGCCTGCCTTCTTAGCCAACGCGCCCGCAATGATTCCGGCAATATCCACATAGGTGTATGACCCCACGGCTGCTGGATTTCTCCAACTGCCGCCAAGCATACCACCCATGGATCCAGAAACATCCGGCGACACGCATACCTTGGTTCCGTGCGGAAAGTCGGGCATGCATGCAAAGGACAGGTCCAGAGCAGTAGTAATTGCTTCCGCAATTTTCCTGCTATAGCCTTCCTCGCGCGTGTAAGCTTCGTGAGCAGACTTAAATCTGAACGGGAAAAGCTTACTCCGCTTTACCCGCCCCGGATCTGCTAAAAACTTTGCCACATACTCTACCAGTTCCGGATTTTTGAACAAGCCGTTCTTTTGGAACGTGTTCAACATCCGAAGCAAGTTAAAGTAGGGCGCATTTTTCAGCAGCGCTTCCCAAATACCTGGGGTCATCTTGCTCACTGCAGGCACGACAGATTCAAACGGCAAACCAAACTCTGTTACAAGTCTGATTACTTCCGCTTCGTCCACCGTGCGCTTCAGTCGCTCGAGTGCCCAAATTTTGGGATTCGTCGGAGACGGATGCTCACCAATCCACCGCCAGCCTCGCGCCACCCAGCCAAGACGCTCAAAAGTAGCAGCGTCTTCTGCTTTGGGGTGCGAAAGCTGGAGAATCTTCCGGAGATTCAAACGATCTTTTTCCACCGTGTGAGCGGCGTACTTAATCGCATGATATTCCGAAAGACCGGTAAACCAGTCTGCAACCGCTTTCACGCGACATCCACCAAAGCTCTTTTTGCCGGTCGCACTCCCGCTTCTCACCATCTCAACAAAGGTGATGAGATCAGAAGGAATACGGACAACCCGGTTAAAAGCAGCTTCAAAGTAGACGCGTGAAGCCCCCGACAAAACGGCCAAACCACGAGCCGGCAAGTCGCGCATTAATCCCTTTTCACGGGCATAAATGAGCGCTTGCGCCAAGAAGCGTGGATCTGTTTTTGCAAACCATTTGATGACTTGCATTGCAGAGTCCTGCACTTCTTGCCCCGAGGCGTAGTACGTGTTTCCACCTGTTCCGCAGGTGAGTACACGAACTAATTCCTCTTTGGGAGGCCTCCGAAAGGAGGGCGCTCCGGCTTTGTTGGTGTGCGTGTACGGATACGAAACTGTGCTGTTGTTCTGCATTGTTAGCCCTCCTTTTTGGCTTTCAAAGTTTGATCTTCACCCAGCAACACAGAATTATGCTGCTGAGGCGAGATAAAACAGGAACCACTTCCCTTTCTATAAACAAACAAGTTCTTTGCAGAAAGGGAAGCTGATTACGTAATTACGAGTAATCAGCTTGGGGCTGTTAAAGAAGCAAGTTCGCGGCCCAGGGTTTTTAGCCCTGAGTTTCGGCGGTTTGTGAGCCTTTTTCACAAACACTGGCCGCACGCGGACTACTGCTTCAACAGTTACATTTATTCATAAAAAAACCTCCTATACATAGTGGCGAAAACTTAAAGACTTTTCGCTGTCTTTTTCTTTTTGCTTCTTTTTTTTTTCCGAAACCTGGAGATCGTCATGCAGATATCTCGAGCTCTCTGCATTCGTTTTCTCTTTTTCCACACCACATGGGTTTTTCCTTAGTGTTAGAAGTATCCTCGTCTTGGGATCCTCATCGGGTTACAGGCGCGCATCTCACTCGAGCCAAGAATTGAACCAGTAACTTGCCGAATCAATGGATAAAAGTGACAAGGCTTGGGAAAAGCATAACCTTCCCCTTACGAACCACGAACGCGTCACGGTGTATAAGGGGAAGCCAAGAGAATCTTGGCTTGTGCCAGAAAGTAAAACTTTCTTTTACATTTCCCCTCCCTAAAATTTGTGTTCAGAGCTTTTTAGGCTGTGAACAAATGTGAGACCGAAGATTTTGATCTGGCTCGAATTAACCAAAACTCAAGTCTCTTACTTTGCCTGATAAGAAGTATCCTCGTCTTTGGGATCCTACCGAGCTAGCCGTATATAGAAGAATCGAGCTTCTCTTATATACAATGGTTTCCACTCGGGTGCACATTTTGCGGATAAAAAATTAGACAAGGCGTGGGGTACACATATGCATGTGTCTCATTCCCCTTACGAACCGCAAAGCTTGCGGGCCGTAAGGGAAAGCCGAAGTAAAAACAGAATTGTTTTTATTACTTCAGCTTTTTGGAAGTTGTCTTACATACTTCCTCCTGTGTGAAGGGTTAGCTGTCTGGCTTAGCCTCGAGTTCGGCCAGGAGCGTCACCCTTTTTCTCTGTGTTTACATAAGAAGTATCCTCATCTTTGATCCTCACTGGGCTGTACCCGGGCCTTTGTCACTATGCTTCTCGAGCAAACGTAGTGTCATTGGTTACCGATACAGCTGGTCAGTGTGACGGGATAAAATGGATAAGGCGGAGTTTCCTCCTCACACTCCACTTGTCTTACCACAAATGGATTGTGAGGAAGGGCTGAGGTATATACATTTGTACGTGGTATATAACTCAGCCTGGTTAGGTGACGCATGCGTGCTTTGCACGGACGCGTCACCCCTTAAACAGAACCTCCTTTGTTTTGCAGTGGTACGGAGCGCAACCCGTAACTACCCCACTGCGGTACGAACTCTTTGTTCACGCGACTTACAAAGAATCAAAAAGTTTTGTTTTCCAAAATGCACTCGAAACAAACTATAGTTTTGGAATTCTCAACTTTTTCGCGCAATACCAGAAGCCTTCTGTTGCCTTTACATTTAAAGTATAGAAGTAACCTCGTCTGCGGTCCTTGCTTTGTTCTGCTTTTACTTTGCTGTTTCGAGTCAGCTCCATAAAAGTTTTACAAAGGTTGTAGGACAAAAGTGACAAGGAGTAAAATCTGCAAAAAACAAGCATCGCTTGCTTCAGAAAGACCAGTCGCGTGATCTTTCTGAAGAAACGCACAAGCACAAGGCTTGTGGTATAAAATGTGCCGCCGGATCTTGTTTAGCCCGTGGTACTACTACTTGCGGTACCACGTTCTAGGCCGGGTCATCCCGCCGCAGGCAATTAGAACGTTCTTGCGTTCAAATTCGCACTGCTTTGGTTTAACCTCGGTCTTAGGCCGACCAGCTGCAGTGAATCCTGCTTTGCGCAGAATTCGATTGGCGCTGGCCTCAAGCTTCCGACTTTCGGCATCTGTCATAGGCAGTCCTCCTTTCTATAAATTTTGGCGGCTGTTTTTCTCCTTTCTTAAAAACCTAGAAAGACTTTCAAGAAAGGAGAACCAAGTCACATTCTTGGTTCGTTTTAACGGAAATAAAAGTTTGCTCGCCACCGAGGGAACATAGAGGAACTCTCAATACTTTCGTACGAAACGAGTATCATATGTCACACAATCAGCCAACAGCCGTTACTGTTCTAATTGCCCCTAATACCGTGGGCTTAGGACCTCTCTGTATCAATCCCGTCCACCAAAGCTTTCCAGGCCAAGGCTTAAAATTGATACAGTTGGAAGCGGTCGAGCAAATTACAATCTTTTCCTCCTATTTTCAAAAATTTATTTTTGGCGAGCATAAGCTCCCTGCTCCAGCCAAAAAGTTGAGAGGAAGGTTCAGTCCGAAGACTAAACCTATTAACGACTTCCTCTCAAAGCCGGCAAGGTTATAGGCACGTCCCTTGCTTTCCTGATTCATTCCCACTACGTGGGAACTGCTGCCACCTGGTTTGCACAGGTTCAGGAATTTGACCGCACGTTTTCGCTGTTGTTACAGCAGGTAACTTACGTACAACCCTTATCCGGAATGCGTTTATTGAGGTTTGGCTAGCAAGGCTTCTCCCCATGACAGTGGTTAGCTGTCTTCCCCTGAAGGGCTTGGCCCTACATGCATTTCCTTACTCCCGCTTTACCATTCAAAACGCTTATCAAGAGCTTTGATATGGGCACGATGTCGCAAGCAGGAGAGCTGGTTTAGCAGTTAGGTCCCCCCAACTACCTCCAGCGGCAACTTTCCGCGCCCCTTGGCCTGCCAAGGCCAAGTGGAACTTCTGACTACTGCAGCATTGGCATACTACAGCTACATGTTGGACGCATAAGTAGAGTTGCCTGCGGCCTGGCGGACCGCCCTCTACATACTTGTTTACCATGCATGGAGATTTGGGTCCGCACCCTGCTTAGCTTTGTGCCCAACTAAGCATTTCATCCCTTGCGGGACTTATTCGCTCTCCAGAGCGGAAGCGTGAGTAAACTAAGGCAAAAAAGTTTACGCACGATCCCGCACTAGAGCAGCGAAGGGTATTAGACCTCCCACGTAACCTCAATTTCATTATCTTTTCCCAGATTCTGGCTGCAAATGTTTCAAAAGTACTCACCGATATATCCTATATCGCTTCCGCTTTTTTCAACATTTTCGCTCAGAATCTGAAAAAATCTAATTGAAAGCAGG
>OBEQ012330512.1_pt1 | contig 11486 bp, 15 predicted proteins | sample 1670901 | NCBI WGS metagenome assembly OBEQ01 (sample SAMEA104232315, study PRJEB22302) | groundwater metagenome | biome: forest; feature: aquifer; material: groundwater | place: USA | collected 2011-08-07 | depth 5.4 m | reverse complement strand
TGCCGGCCACTTGAAGCAAATGGGCTTCCAAGACGTAATAACAGGCAAAATCGCAGGGCCAGCTAAAGTCATGCCAATAGAGGAAGCAAGAATGCTTTTGAGGGCTTAGTAAATGTTCCAAGCCATTCTTTTTGACGTTGACGGCGTGCTTCGGGATTCCAAGGAGGCGATTAACGAGAGTTACAGGAAAGCTTTTTCTAGCGTTGGTTTGCCTTACTTATTCTCCGCGGATGAAACCTGGCTGCTTCGCGGCTTGTCAGGCTCGCTTAACTCGCTTTACAAGACGCTTTATGCATTGCAAAAAAGCAATACCGACTTCAAGGCACTATTAGGTGGTTATGAAAACTTTGAGGACAACCTCTTGGAAATGCAAAAACGTTTTCCGCTTGCTGAAAAAAACTTCCCGGAAATGAAGAAAGTAATGCGTGCAGAGTTTCGCAGGCACGATGTGCCGTTTTACCCAAGGGTAAAGGGAACGCTCGAATTTTTGCACAAGAAAGCAAGGCTAGGAATTGTCACTGACGGCAGCGGCGAGACTACGAGGATTTGGCTTGAAAGGCATGACGTAAACTATTTCGACGCAATAATCGGGAGTGAAGACGCACTGCCAAAGCCAGACCCAGAGGGGATTAACAAGGCACTTGCCCTAATGAAGGTAAAACCAAGTCAAGCCTGCTATGTTGGAGACTGCCACACCGACATACTCGCAGCCAAAAACGCAGGAGTAGCCTCAGTTGCCATAACAACAGGCATGGTACCAAAACAAGTTTTGGAAAAGTACAAGCCCGATTACATTATCAACGACATTAGCGAAGTTAAGAAATTCGCCTAAAAGCAAAAGCCTTTTTAATTTATCAACCGATACATTTATCAGTTGATACATATGGAAATGCTTAGCTTCAAGCCAAAAAACCTCGACCGTTACCCAAGGCTAGATACCGTGCTAATGGTTGAAAAGGCGCTTTACAAATACAAAAGCGACAAGACTATTACCGAAATCTGGAAACTACTTCCCAAGAAAGTAATGTGGACTACGTTCACTACAATAATTGACTACCTGCAATACTCTGGCAAGATAATCCTTGAAGACGACAAGACGATAACCTGGATTTGGGACCCGATAGGAATTAGGGAATTACATAAAAAAGGCCTCATAATTGCCCACAGTAAGAAAGAAAACCTTAATGTTGATTTGTTATCAACCGCATATCTAAAAGCATGAAATAAAACACACCAGTTGTGGAAGATAAACGGGCCAGAAAAGTTACATTCGCGAGCCACAGCCTAAGTGAAGATTTTCAAAAACTCCAAAACGGTTCGTTTGAAGAAAAACAGCTAGCACACGAGGTTCAAAACGCAATCGACGAGCTTTACACTAACCCAATGGCGGGAATTAAAGTTCCAAAACAACTCTGGCCAAGGGAGTATTTGAAAAAATACAGTATAAACAACCTAAGGAAATACGACCTGCGTGAAGGATGGAGGCTTATTTACACACTGAAAGGAAATGAAATAGAGATCATAGCTATCATGCTTGAATGGCTTAGCCACAAGGAATATGAAAAGAGATTCGGCTACAAAGTGCAATAATCTATAGCCTGAATACCGTGCCTATCACGTCTTTTCCTTCCAATGCCTTTTGAACCCTTCCGGGCTTCAGCGCATTGACAACCACAACAGGGCACTTGCGAGACTCTTCATACAACTCCATTATTTTTCCTTTCATCCCGCCTGTCACGTCAACGGCCTTTGAGCCTTCAAGCGAGGACAGAACCGCGCCTAGGTTGTTTGAATCTACTCGCGTAATGAGCTTTGCCGACTTGCTGGTTTTTGGGTCTGCAGTAAAAACGCCGTCAACGTCAGTTCCAAGGACAATCACCTTTGGCTCAAGCATCTTCGACAGGAAGGAAATTGCCTTGTCGCCAGAGCAAATCGAGCCGTGATTTACCGAATCAAGCGTCACGTCGCCAAACAGCACAGGCACAAGTCCTTCGCGCAATACCTCACGGACCAACTCTGTGTTGAACCTTGAAACGCGCGAGTTCTCCTGCCTGACTATTGACAAGGCAGGCAAGCCAACAGCGGGAATTCCCCTCTTTACCAGCTCCTTACATACAAGCTGGTTCAACTCTTTTGCAAGCAGGTGCGTCTCGGCAAACGCAAGTTTCTGCCTCTCATCGTAAAAGCCCTTTGCCAAACCATGCTTCTTAGCAATGACGTGGCAGAAAGAGCCAGCGCCGTGGACAATTACCATTTCAACCCCATTTTTCCTGGCTGAAGACAACTCACGCCCAAGCCGTTCAAGACATTTTTTGTTCAACGAAGCAAACTTGTTCTTGTTGGTAATGACGCTCCCGCCAAGCTTTACGATGACTAAATCAGACATGTAAAGAATTACGATAGAGGTGTTTAAAACAAGAACGCAGAAAGCTTTGAATGATTAAAGCACCAGACCCTTGGCGAGTGGGCGCAGTTCTCTACTTTATTCGCAAAGGAAAGCCTCAATTCTTAGTTTTCGACAGGGACAGCAAGAATTGGGGAGGCACTTTAATGTTTGGCTGGGGAGGCAGGATAAGGCCAAGCGAGAAAAGGCTTGCACATGAAAAGGACGTTAGCATTAAGGCATTATGGAGGGAAAAACGTGAGGAACTAAATACACTACTGCCCCACAAAGACATTTTAGAGGCAAACCCGCTTTTTTCAGTCCTTCACGAGAACGAAAAAGCTAAGGAAAGGTCAGCAGGTACGGCAGTCATGGTGCGCATTACCGAAAAAACTGCAAAACACATTATCAAAAACCAACATTTGCTCAAGGAACTAAAAAACCCAAGGATTGCAAGCTTGAAAGAGCTTGAAGCAATTCACAGCAAATATCCCGAAAGAATCCAGCCGCATTACCGGCAGTTTTTCCCAATCGTCCGCGACCACTTCGCTTCCCGCCGTCTTTCCCGCACTTAATAAAAGCCTTTTTTCCTTAGTTTAAACATGCCTGGCGAGAAGACTGTTTCAAGGAAGGGCGAGCATGTGAACACTGTGCTTCAGAAGGATGTGGGTTTTGCCACTAGCACCGGCTTTGAAAAAATGCAGTTCTTGCATTATGCCTTGCCCGAGTTGGATTACCACAAACTTGATATCAAAACTTCTTTTTTAGGCAAAAATCTAAGCGCGCCTTTTTTCGTCACTGGAATGACAGGAGGCTACGACGATGCCGAGAAGATTAACACCGAAATTGCCGAAGCTTGCGAAGCGGAAGGAATTGCATTTGCGTTAGGCTCGCAGCGTGCCATGATTGAAAAACCAGAGCTTCTCAAGACTTACCACGTGAGGAGGGTCGCGCCGAGTATTTTCCTTGCAGGAAACTTAGGCGGCTTCCAGGCCAAGAAGTACACGCCAATGCAGGTGCAGGAAATGCTTGACGCAATTGAAGCCGACGCGCTTTGCATTCACTTAAACCCAAGCCAGGAGCTAACGCAACCAGAGGGGGATTGCGACTGGACTGGCGTTTTAAAGGCGATTGAAAACCTATGCGCTGAATTAACACTACCAGTAATTGCCAAGGAAGTAGGCGGAGGCATAAACGGCGAAGTGGCTAAAGAGCTTGCCAAGGCAGGTGTAAAGGCAATTGACGTCTCCGGAAGCGGTGGCACCAGCTGGGTAGCAGTAGAGCATCACCGAGGCGGAAGGAGCGGGGAAGTCTTCTGGAACTGGGGAATCCCAACTGCCGAGGCGTTAAGGCAATGCTCGGAATCGGTTAAAGTGCCTTTGATTAGTGCAGGCGGAGTCAGAAGCGGCTTAGACGTTGCCAAAGGCATTAGGCTGGGCGCAAGCCTAGGGGGAGCCGCGTCGCCATTCATCAAGGCACAGCAAACGGGCCACGTCCAAGGCGTGGTTGACTACATAAGAAAATGGAAGCACGAACTCAAAGCCACAATGCTCCTCACACGGTCGAAAGACTTGAAGGCATTAGGCAAGGCTAAACTTATTTAGAGTTGACATAATGTTTCAAGTGATCACCAAAGCCATCATAAAGAAAAATGGCAAATTTTTGGTTTTGAAAAGATCGCCTGACGAGATGATTTTCCCAAACTACTGGGACTTTCCAGGCGGAAGGCTAGAGCAAGGCGAACAGCCGTTTAAGGCGGTCGAGCGGGAAACGTTGGAAGAGACGAACTTGCAGGTAAAAGGCGAAAAACTCGTTTCTGCATTCGTCCTCCACCACCAAGACACTCACCTCGTTTTTCTCTCATTCAAAGTGAAACTAATTTCAGGCAAGGTGAAAATAAGCGACGAACACACGGAGTGGAAGTGGGTTAACAAAAAATTCCTGCTGACGGAAAAGTTCCTAGAGCCGTTCATCAACGACTTGGTGGAAAAGAAGGCAATCTAGCGCTTTTCGGCAAGCATTTGCACGTAACCTTTCCCCGTTGTTTCGAAAAGGCTGAGTGAGTGCAGTAGTTTCTTCAGCTTGGCAAGAGTTTTTTTCCCTTGGCTTGAAAATGCTTCCACTTCCACGAACTTACCTAATCCCTTTACGTCATCGAGGCAGTAGTTTACGTTCGCAAGCGAATATTCCTTGCGTGTTTTGTTGACTGAAAAAGCCTTTTTGAAACCCAATGCACGAAGTATTTTTTCCATTTGGTCTGGGTTCCCAATGGCTGTTTCAAACTCAAGCCAGGCGCCTTGGTTGGCTGACTGTTTTTTATACGTTAAGAAAGTCTTGTTGCCTTCCCGTCTTAAGCGCACTGGAAAAGGCCCGTTTTTGCTGAAGCGTTTAAAGTTTTCCGGCAGGTAGTAATCAGCGTTCTGCACGACTTTTTTTACAAGCCTCGCGCCTTTGCCTTTGAGCTTTTTTTCAACCAGAGCAAGGTCGCTTGCCTTTGCTTTTACCTCTACTTCCATCCCGCCACCTTGTTGAGCACTGCCGCGGCCTTTGCGGCTTTTATCGGGTCGGAGTACTGGGGGAGGTTGTTTTTGCGCAGCACGTCAATGCTTTTTTGGCTGTATTTGCCTCCCATGAAAACCGCGATTATTGGCTTTCCATGCTTCTTTGCATTTGCCAGCACAAGCGCATCTTCAACTGAATTTGTCATGGTCTGAAGAGTTTGGGCAACAATAACGCCTGAAATATAGTCTTCATTCATTAGCACATCAAGCGCGGCCTGGTAACGTTCGGGAAGCGCGTCGCCAACTAAGTCCAAGGGATTTCGCCGCGAGTAGGCAGGGTGCATTTTTTTCGACGCGTCGAGTTTCTTTAGCGTGCTTTCCTTCAGCCCCACGAGATTTACTCCAAATCGTTCGCAGTAGTCAGTAAGCAATACCGCCGCCCCGCCTGCGTTTGACACTACAGCCCACGCGTTTTTCTTAGGCAGCGGGTTTTCGTCTAGCACGGTTGCAAAGCCAAACAATTCCTCAATTGAGTCAACTGAAATTGCCTTGCATTGCCTCAAAGCCGCGTCAAACACAATAGAAGAGCCTGCTAAAGACCCGGTGTGGGAGGTTACTGCCTTTTCACCGCTTTGGCTACGGCCGCCTTTAAGCACTAAGACAACCTTGCCTTTAGCCCTCGCGTTTTTAAGCGACGCCATGAACGCACGGCCGTCCTTTAACCCCTCCAGGTAGCAGGCAATTACATTTGTCTTTTCGTCTTCGGCAAAGTGGTTGATGAAGTCAGACACGCAATAATCGCTTGAGTTTCCAAGGCTTACAATAGAGCTAAACGCGTACTTTTCGCCAATTGAACTGTCAATTACCGCGTCGGCAATTGCGCCTGATTGGGTGATGAAGGCGATTGAGCCTTTTTCAGGGGTGGTTAAGCCAAAAGACGCGTTCATCCCAGCATGTGGGTTAATCAAGCCAAGCGTGTTTGGGCCAAGCAGGCGGACGTTACTAATTCGGGCGGCGTTGACCAACTCTTCCTGCAACGCGTGATTACCCGCTTCGCCAAATCCAGCCGATACTACAATTGCCGAGTCAATTCCTTTTCGCCCGCACTCGCGGATAACCTCAGGGCAAAGCTTGGCGGGAACGGCAATTACAGCCAAGTCAACAGCCCCCGGAATTTCCAGCACTGACTTATTGCAATTTATCCCAAGCACCTTGCCGTGGTTTGGGTTTACGAAATACAGCCTGCCGGGAAAAGGCTTTGCACCCTTCGACGGAAATACCCCGCCTTTCAGCAAATTCAGGGCAATGCCGTTGCCAACTGAATTAGGCTGGCTGCTAGCGCCTACTAGTGCAATGCTTTTTGGTTCAAAAAAGTGTAACATATCATTAGTCATGCTTTCACCACGTCAAGCCTCGCGTCAACCACCCAAGCGTTATCCAAGGAGGCAATCACTGGGTTGAAATCCAGTTCAGTAATGTTCTTGTTTTCCTCAAGCAGTGCTGAAGTCTTCATTAGAAGGGAGAGTATCTTGTGCTTGCTTGCCTTCTTTCCCCTAAACCCTTTGAAAAAAGCCGCTGCCTTGGTTTCTGAAATCAAGTCAAGCGCGTCGGATTCAGAAAGCGGGCAAACCCGAAGGGAATAATCGCCAACGAGTTCAGTTAAGATGCCGCCAGAGCCAAACAGCACAGTTTCGCCAAACACAGCGTCTTTCTTCCCACCTATTATGAACTCGACGCCGGTTACCTGCTCTTGCAGAACAAGCGCGTCAATGGCAAGACCAACTGATTTTTTCCTCACCTGCTTAAACGCCAACACAAGCTCATCTAAGTCGGTAATTCCTAGCTGAACCAATCCCCGCTCGGTTTTGTGGGAAGCCTGCATGCTCGCAACCTTCAGCACAAGCGGAAACGACATAGTCGAGGCGTTTTCAAGCAAAGTGCCAAGGCTTTTGGCATAACGGGTTACAGGCACGCTAATGCCATGCGAACGCAAGAGCTCGGCTGTTTCAAAAACGTTTAGCATATTTACGGTAAACACAACACGGGCAACCTAATTAAAAACTTGGTTTCTTAATTAAAAGCACATAAGATATGAAAATAAACTTCCTAGGAGCCTGCCAAGAGGTAGGCAAAAGCAGCCTGCTAGTCCAAGACGGTGAAGTCAAGGTAATGCTCGACGCGGGATCAGCGGTTCACGGCCAAGTGCCAAGCGCGCAAGAAACCGCCACACCCACCCAAGCCCCAAGCCCTGACGCAGTTGTTATAACCCACGCCCACCTCGACCACTGCGGAGGATTGCCTGAGTTATACAAGCACAGGCCGCTTCACGCGCTTGCAACCTTCCCAACCATTCCCCTTGTCAACCTATTAATTGAAGACTCGGAAAAAATCGCCCTGCTGAAAAAAAAGCCGCTTGCTTATGGAAGGCAGGAAATAAAAAAGATGAACGCCCACTTTACAGCCCTCCCTTATGAAATCCACTACGAGCTCTACGACTAGACCACTATCCAGCTAACCGACGCAGGGCACATCCTAGGAAGCGCAATGGTCTTGCTGAAAAACAAGAAGACAATGCTTTACACCGGCGACTTTAACACCATAAGGACTAAACTCCACGCTCCTGCGCAAGTGCCCGACGAGAAAATAGACGCCCTAGTAATCGAAAGCACTTACGCGCTTCGCGAGCACCCGGAGAGGAAAAAACTTGAGAAAGACTTCTCAAACGAAGTCAAAGACGCGCTCGGAGAACACCAAACAGTTCTCATCCCCGCATTTGCAATAGGAAGGACGCAAGAGCTCTTGACCATACTCTCAACAAACGGCGTCGAGTCTGACATTTACATAGACGGCATGGGAAGGCAGGTTCTTGAAATAATGGCGGAATACTCAGGCTACATAAGCGAATACAAAAACCTCGCAAACGCAGTGCAAGAGGCAAAGATAGTGTCAAGGAACCAAGATCGGAAAAAAGCCCTGAAGAGACCCAGCGTGATAATCACTACCGCGGGAATGTGCCTGCATCCTGACACTTTTGTCCAACAGGCAGACGGCGTATGCAAAAAGATAAGCGAAGTCGAATCAGAAGTTTATACCGTAAACAACTGCAAAGTAGTCCCAGGCACAGTGTCGAGGCGGGTTGCAAACCCAGCCCCCAATAAATTGCTTGAAATAAGGACGCAAAGTTCTTCATTAAAATGCACATATGAGCACGAATTTATGGTCCTTGAAGGCTTGAAAACCAAGTGGAAGCACGCAAGCGAACTCAAGAAAGGCGATTACATTACTGCCGCCAGTTATATTCCATTCAAGGGAACTGAACAGGAATTGAAAATAAAAGTCTCGGTTAAAAACCAGCCCAACGTAAAAAAAGCTTATTTGCCTGAAAAAACCAACCCCAAAATGGCCCAATTCCTAGGTTATTTCACAGGCGATGGGCACGTTAAGCAGCATAAGCTAGTTTACATTACCGATAAGGACATAAGCAACCTAAAGTTCTATTCAGCATTGGCAAAAGAAGTTTTCGGAGTGGCGGGAGTCATCCAGTTAAACGAAAGGAACAGGCTTGCAATTTATTCCACCCTGGTCGCAAAATTCCTTGAGGCAGTAGAAAACCGGCGCTCCCCTAAGCGCAGGATTCCTGAATTCATACAGAAATCAACCGAAGAAACGGCGTCAGCTTTTCTACGGGGGCTATTCGACGCCGAAGGCACGGTATCCAACTCAACAAACAAATCAGTGTCAATGTACTCATCAAGCACTGACATCGCGGCAGTAACCCAAGCGCTTTTACTCCGTTTCGGCATCCGTTCAGAAAACAGGGAAGTAATCAAGCACGCGGGTGAAAAAACATTCACTGGAAAAATGATCCGGATCAACAACCCCCATGACTTGCTGAAATTTGCAAAAAAAATAGGTTTTTCATCTGAGGATAAAAAGAAAAAACTAAACCACCTGCTAACCATAGTCGGCGGCGGGTACAGCCATGCTGAAATATATCCCCTAAAAAGAAGGGAACTCTATGAGATGGTAAAAACCGCCTTAGGGCTTAAAAAAATACCGCAAGTTTTCGGAAGGAAATACGAACTGTCTTCTTCATGCAAAAAAAACTGTACACGCCCCGTGCTTGAAGGGGTTATAAAAGAGCTTTTGGACCTTCGAAAACACGGGGCAAATGCACTCGCCGCAGAAATAAAGAACTTGCTTGATTCTGACCTCGCTTTTTCAAAAATACTTGGGGTAAAAAAAATTGAATCCGACGTAGACAAGGTTTTCGACTTGACAATTCCCGGGACTTCAAACTATATCGCAAACGGCCTGGTTGTCCACAACTGCGACGGCGGCCCTGCGTTAAGCTACTTAAAGGAAATGCAGGCTAGGCAAAACGGCGTAATCATGCTAACCGGTTTTCAAGTGCCCGGCACAAACGGCGCGTCGCTTTTGAAAGGCGAAAAACTCCGCCTAGGCGGCCTCCAGCAAAAAATCACGCTTCCCGTAAAGCAATTCGACTTCAGCGCGCATAGCGGCAGGAAGGAATTATTCGAATTCGTTAAGCTTGTAAACCCAGAGAAAGTGTACTGCATGCACGGAGACCAGCAATCCTGCTTAACATTTGCAGACGAATTAACCCAGCAAGGATTCGTTGCAAAAGCACCCGCACTAGGGGAGACGTACGAGGTTTAATCACATGGCAGAAAGACTAGGAGGAAGAAGACTTTTCCTCCAACACAGTGAAAACGGTAAAGAGCCTGGCGAGCCTTTTGAGGTTCACCCGGAGAAATTGCCAAAGACCGCACCAATACCTCAAGCAGGGGTTTCCCACGATATTCACGGCCAAGGAACAGAAAGGCCTGAAGCCTACCGAATCCAGCACGGTGAAGAACACGCAGTAATCTATCTCGACACGAAAGGGCAAATCAACCTCGAATATCCTGAAACAAAGCAAAGTCTCGGACAATTCTACAATCCAATAAACGGGAATACCTTTCCAATTGGAAAACACAATTACAAGTTCATCATAGTACAGCCAGGCGAGAAAGTACCCCATGGAACACAAGGCGATGGACAAACTACTGAAACAAACGAACAAAAAATCTTGAGGTTAGGAAAAATCTTTAAGCAAATAGACTACATGCCAATGAATAAATGGCCGGCTGCAATCCAAGCGCTAAGGGAAGCTAATAACTCGAAGGACTTTCTTATTCAAGCAATCAGGCAACACGGCCCTGCTAACGAAAACGCAAAAAGGCTTTTGATTAGTGCAGTAACTGCCCTTAAAAAATAGTAAAAAATAAAAATTAAAAAAAAAGCCTGTTTGTGTTTACAGGCCTGGCTTCTTCTTTTTCTTTGCCATGAATACCCACGCAAGGCCTGCTATTACCGCGACAACCACAAGGTAAACCAGCCAGTTTGTTCCCTCGGCTTTTTCTATAGCCACAACGGTTGGCGCAGGAGTTGCCTGTTCAACTACAGGGGTAGCAAGAGGCGGGTAAGGCGTTGCATAAGCAGCCTTGGCAACCAATTTTGGTTTTTCAAAAGACTTCAGCAAAGTTGAGTTAAGCTGCTTTGAAACTTTTACGCTGACGTTGAAGTACTCACCAGGCTTTATCGACACGTCATCCCAAGTGGCAATCACGCTTCCCTCCCTAACGCTTGAAGGCGTCGGCATTATTTTCACCAAGCCAGAGACGTAATCACGGTAAGCAAAGGGTAGGTGGTGAGTTACAGATCCGCTAAAGCCGCTTGAACCGCCGCCGACTGAAAGCGTGAAAGTAGAGGAAGTTGGCGTAAAGGAAACGCCTACACTTGAAGGCGAGTTAGGGGAAGCGTCAAGCACAAAGCTTTCTTGAGACGCAGTATTACCACTTTGACTCGAACCACTTGTAGTGGCTGGGGCAGAGGGGGCTGAAGAGCCTGCAGAACCGCCGCTTCCGCTGCTTACGAAAAAGCCAGTGCCTGAAGATCCAGCAGTGCCGCCAGTTACTGCACCGCCTGAAGTGTCAAAGGTAAAGTCGCTTGAGTGGTTGCAGTTATTCGCCCTGTCGCAAGACCAAAGCATGACGTGATACGCTGTTCCCGCGCTCAAGCCGGTTATTGAAACAGAGTGCGAAGTAACGTTTGCAGTGTCAAGCGTTGAGTTTGTGCCGTACGAGCTAGTAAGGCCGTATTGAAGCAGGGTGTTTGCAGCCACGTCAGTAGTCCAAGTAACAGTTGCAATCTGGGTGCTTACACCTGAAGTAGCGTTTGCGGTTATGGTAGGCAAGGTACGGTCTGCAGTAATCGTTGCTGTCGAACTCGAACCGGAGCCTCCTCCAATATCACTACAGTTGACGTACAGGGAATGTGAGCCTTCAGTTGGCGAAGAGACGTTAAAGGTGGATGATTCCCCGCTTGTAACAGAGGAAGTGGTCGCGTTATTGCCGCTGTCAAGCATTAAGCTGCACGAGAAATTCGAGTAAATTGTGTTCGTCGCCGAGTAAGTCACAAAAAAGCTAGTCGAGTTCACGAACTGGGCATCAGCAGGGTTGCTTACAGTTATTGAGAAAGTACCCTGTCGCTGTACCAACACTGAAAAGTTGCCGCTTGAATTACCGCAGTTATTCGCC
>OBEQ011501154.1_pt1 | contig 11486 bp, 1 predicted proteins | sample 1670901 | NCBI WGS metagenome assembly OBEQ01 (sample SAMEA104232315, study PRJEB22302) | groundwater metagenome | biome: forest; feature: aquifer; material: groundwater | place: USA | collected 2011-08-07 | depth 5.4 m | reverse complement strand
TGCTCCCCTTCCAGCTGGCCGATCTCAAGGCGACGTCCGCCGCTAGACCGGGGGTTGATCCACCAGCGCAGGACGCGCGCCGCAAACGCTGTGCGAATCTGCGGCACGCGCAGGCCGAGCATCATTTCCAGCGCCGCTTGGAACGGCACGGCCTCGGGCGAGTTGACGCGCGCGGGGCCCAGCGCATTCAACTGGTCCACGAACTTGGAGAGCGGAAACAGCCGAGGCGCCTCACGCAGGATCAGCTGCCGCTGATAGGTCAACGCCCGCGGCGTCACCACCATGCCAAGCCACAGCGCGCTAAAGAGCCCGAGGCCCGCGTGATCGTGCGGCGCGGACCACGCCGCGGCCGCGTGCCGCAGGACCGGTTCGATCCACGGCAGCCACGCGCCATGCGTCATCCACAGCAGGACCGCGGCCGTCCCGACCGATGCGCCCAAGGCCGCCAGCGGCAGCCCCATCAGCGTGAAGCCGGGATGTGTCCGCGCAGGCTCGGGCTCTCGGATCGGAGAGAGATCTTTTCGCACGACCGCGACGAGCTCTGCGCCGATGGGCAGACGAACACCGCGCGTGATCAGCCAAACCTCAAGGCGGATCAAGCCACCCAAGAGCGCATCGATCGGCCGAGGCAGCTGGAGAACGGAGTGGATCTGGTCTGTGCGGCGTCGCGTCCAGGCGATCAGCCACCGCAGCGCACGATACGCGAGCACCGCTGGCAATGCTGCGCTCACGGTCGGGCTGACGAACATCGGCTCAAGTCCTGCCGCGCGCAGCTTCGCCGTCAGCTCGGCCTTCGTGTAGCGACGGTAATGCGCCAGCGCCTCGTCATGCTCACTCCAGAGCCACGGAAGCGCAGGAACGGTGATCACGCCGAAGGCGCCCGGTTGCATGACGCGGGCCAGCTCCGCCAGCGCCTGCGCGTCGTCAGGCATCTGCTGCAGCGCATCAAGGCTCACAACCACGTCAAATGTCTCGCCCGCAAGCGGCAAGGCCTGCAGGTGGCCTTCCATCACGTGAGCGCGAGAGATCTGGCGCGCCGCCTCGCGCACCCATCCGTGATCCGCACCGACCACGACGAGCTCGGCCTCGCCGAACTCCCCCGCCTCACCCACCACGCCGCTGGTCCTATCTCCCGCGATGAGCACGCGTCGTGACACGTGACCCAGCCGCGGCAGAAACCGGCGTAGCAGCGCGCGGGCCAACACCAGCCTCGTGCGATACCACCAGTAGCGACCCTTCAACCAATAGACCCGCCTCGCAAACTCTTCCTCAAGCGCCCGGATCTCGGCTCGACGCGCATCGAGGATCTCCACGGTTCGATCCCATTCATCTGTCACATCGACTTGTTGGATCGATTCATGGAGTCGCCGCCGCACGCGCTCAGTCGGCGGCTCTTGGTTCTGCCGTAGCGTGGCGAGTGTCTGCTCGATGATCCCCGGCAGCCGATCCGCCTCGGCCTGGAACTGCGCGAACACATGCAGCAGATGAACGACCTGCTGATATCGCGCAGGATCGGCGTCCAGCTCATGCCGGCGCAAGAGGAAGCGGCTGCCGAACTCCCACAAGAATGTGCCGCGGATCACCTCAGGGATCGCATGGATCTCTTCTGGGGTTAACGGAACGTTGACCTCCCGCTGATATCCGATGAGCAACTGCAGCAGATCTTCTCGACGATACGTGCGGCCCTCGGCCGGGCTAATGTTCATCGCCGGATTCTTGAAGTCTTCGATCCGCGCCTGCACGCGGGCGCGGTCGAAGTCGGTCACTTCCCCGATCTCGCCGCCTAAGAGAACGCGTACGTTGTGCAAGCTGATATCGCCGTTGACGATCGCCGTCGGCAGCGCCTCATACGCCGACACCGGTAGCCGGTCGGTCAACAACCGCAGTTGCGCCTCGAGCAACGGATAGGTGCGCAGGTAGAGCCATTCGCTGCGGGTCCGCTGAGCCTCCGGCTTCGCCGTCACTTGATCGCGCAGCGCCATGAAGTCCGGCAGCCGGTCGGCGATGGCGATCACCGGCAGTTCGGCCTTGTGCCCATCAGGTTGGAAGCCCCGGAGCGCGTCCTGCAGACGCGCGATCATGCGACCCAGCATCTGAAAATGCTCCGCGCGGGCCCGACGGCGCGGAATCACCTCGCCCCAGCGCAGACGCCGCTCCAGCACATAGACCCCCCCGGGCAGCTCCACCAAGTAGTTGTCGATCTCGGCCGCGTGCGTCTGTGTCGTCCGGATCACGTCGGGCACGGGCACGCCAAGCCGCCGAAGCTGTCGCATGACCGACACGATGAAGCGCGCCTCCTGGCGGCTGCGGCCGATGCGCTTAAACACCAGCTCAGCCCGGCGGGTGCGCACCGCAATGGGGCGCTGCACCCCACCCGACAACTCCTCGTAGCGATGCACAATCAGCCCCACATTCGCCGGGTCGTAGGAGCGTCGGATGGCCTCCAGCTTCTCGCGCTGCGTCACGGGATCGCGCTGCACGTCGCGGGCCTTGGTGCTGCCGGTCAACGCACCGGGCACCGCAGAAGCCTCCTGCGTCGGCGCCACCCGCGCGGCCTGCGCCATGCGTCGGAGCATCCCGCGTTGCACCCACAGTCCAGGGACCATCCGGGCCGCCATCTGCAGCAGCCGCTTGGGCGAATCGCGCAGATGCCCCACAAGTGTGGGACTGAGGAAGATGATCGGCACTTCCGTCAGCCGGTACCGCGGATCGGCGGCGCGCAGCCATACTAGTGCGCGGCCCACGAGATTGGTGTCGAAGGCGTGGTTGTAGACAAAATCCGGATCGTACGCAGTCAGCGTCCCCGTCTGTGGATCGAATAGCAACCGCGGCAGGATGATGTTGAGTAGGTCGCGGTGGAACGCCTTGAACGGGGCCTGGGTGTCCCGAACGCCCCAGAAGATTGGCAGGACCGCCCAAATGATCGATCGGTAGATACGGCTGGTCACGGCACGGATCAAGGGGCGCTCCACAAGCGCGCCGCGGTGCTGGCGCGAACCGATGACCATCGGCGCATCGTGCAGCACGATCGGGCCGATCGCATTGCCCAATGTCTGCAGCGGGACCGACAGGTTCTGATCAGTGAAGAAGACGACTTCGGCCCCATCGTCGATGGCCCGCTGCAGACCGTAGACAATCGCCCCACCCTTGCGACTGTCCAGCACTGCCTTTGCCGCCTGGGGCAGCGTGATCGCCTTCAGGCGCCCAGCCTGCACCAGCGCCGGATACTCGCGCGTAAAGAACGCCTGGGCGATGTCGGCCGAGGTGCGCTGGCGTCGAGGGTCTGAGTCATGACGCCGCCGATCCTCGCCATCATTGACCGCGAGCAGCCGCCAGGTGACCAGCGGGTTGACCCGGCAGAGTTCCTCAAGTTGGGCGATCTTGACGCGCAAGTCCTCTTCGACGTCGGTCTGCCGACCGTACATGGCGAACACCACCGCCACCGTCACGGGCCGCTCGATGCGGGCCACCTGCAGAAACGATCGCAGCACGAGGTAGGTCTCGCGATGCCACAGCGCTGGCACCCGACCTAAGCGTGTCCGTTGATCCAGCTCTTCGACGAGCGCGGCACGATCAGGCCGGGTGAGGGCCGTCGCCAGCAGCCGCGACAGCCGTTCCATGCGCTCATGCGGACGGACTGGCTCAAGAAACCGCCGAGACAAATCGGCGCCTCTGGTGATGCATCGGATGACCAGATCTAACGGATCAGCGGCCTCGTGGAGTTGTGCGAGCAACTGCTCAAAGGCGACTTCATCCCCTGGCTCGACCGAGACCCTGGGAGATAGGCGGGGCCGAACCAACGAATTCGTCCAGACCGCTAACAGCGCCAGGTAAAATGCCAATGGCGCTGAGATCTGCAGCAGCTGTGCAGCCACCATAGTGACAGCAGCCGTGGCCGGCACATCCAAACTGAGGACCAACCTCCAATCGCGCGCAAAGAGGGCGCGCAATGATCGGACGACCAAGAAGGCTGTCGGTGCGATCGTTGGCGCCAGACTTGCCGGCAGGAATTGCCGTAGCCACAGGTGTGCCCCAAGGCTGAGGAATACCTCGCCCCATGCCAGGCTGCGGCGTATCCAAGGCCGACTTGCCAGTGGCGCCCGCGGCGTATGCGCCACACGCCGCCATCGAGCAAACATCAGAGTGCTGACCAGGATAGTCAGCACCAGCGCAGCCACCAGTGACGCACCAACGGGCAGCCGCCATACGGGAGGCACAATGACCAGCGGCACCAGCGCGAGCGCAGCGGCCGCAGCTCCGCCGGCGATGAGAAGCGCGTCGCGCAGCGTGAAGCCGTAGTGGGTGCCGCTGGGCGCGGGGGGCGGCCCGTACTCTTGCGCCAACTCGTGCTCGCGCTCGCGCAGCTTCTCGCCCAGCCGCGGCAGCGCCTGGCCCATAAACGCGGTGACGGCGCCGGCCGGCAGCGTATCATCCGTCGATGGTGATATCGCGCCGCGCCACTCGGTCTGGCCTTTCACATCCCTCTTGATCAGCCACGACTCGCCCAAGAGCGCGGGCAAGCCGATTTCCACGACTTGCGCCCGCGCGCGGGACTCTTTCGAATGCAGCGCGTCAGAGGCCTCGTTGACCAGCGCGTCCACGGTCGTGATTGGTCCATTGCGGTCGCCGCCATTTCGCTGCCGATCCTGGTTGCTGATCTGCATGGAGTCGGCGTGACTGTAGTCATCATTAGAGCCGATGGCCGACAGGCCATGCGCGCCGATCTCGATCGCCTTGCCGTCGAACGCCTCGGCCACGCCCCACACATTCAGCACGCGCAGCATGCGTGCCACGCGGCGGACGTACTCATCGCCCGGTTTCCAATACTTTTCATGCCGCCGCCAGGCGGTCTGATACTCCAGATCGCCGGGCACGCCTTCATAGGCGAAGTGCAGCGCGTCGATGCGAATGCGGCCCACAGGATACGCAGTCAGCCAGTAACGCATCGGATCCAAGAGGAACCTGTAGTCATCGTTGGCGATCTTTTTCCACCGATAGCGCCGCAGATCGCGCCATGCCTGGCCGTGCACGCCGGGATGTCCCTCGTCGTAGAACATGCCAGGATATTTCCAGTACTCGACGCTGTCGAGCGTGGAGTACATCGGGAAATCGATGCCGACTACGCCGCCGGCGTCGCGAATCGCTTGGCAGGCGGCGCGGAACTGGCGGCTGCCGATCCACTGGATGAAGGCATACATGCCCTCGGTGTCGTGGTAATCCTGATGCTGAGTCTTGGCTGACGCGATGTCCGCCGGCGTCCACTCATAGGCCGGCTTGTTGACGCCGAACTGCGGCAGAAGATCGTGCAGCGCCTTGAACTCGACATAGTGCCGTAGCCACACGCGGGTGTAGTCCCGCGTATCGGCCTGTTCATCCGCGTATGCTTTGAGAAACTCATTGAACGCGCCGGCCAGCGGATGGTTCGGATCGGCCTTGAAGCGCTGGTACATCTCCCACCAGACCGACCGCTCGCGTCCCCACACCGCGCCGTAATTCACGTCCGGGCCGTTGCCGTGGGCGATCAGACGTTCCAGCCACCGCGTCGTCTGCGCATCGCCGCGCGCGCCGTTGGGCAGAAACAGTTCCCGGATCGCCGCGGCGGCATCGACGAGCTGCTCCTTGATCGCGAAGCGGCACTCGGGCGCGAAGGGGCTTTCGCCGGACTTCGGCGGGCTTTCGCTGCCGGTTGGATGCAACGGCAGCAACGTGACCACCAGATGCACGCTCTCTCCGACCAACGCGCGGACGCGATGAAACCAATCCGCCAGATCCGTCAACTTGCCGACGCCGGGATCACCGACTGGCCGTCGCAGCGAGAACACGGGCGACAGCACCGCCAGGCCTGTCTTGCGCGGATCTTTCCACCATATGACCGGAGCGTCGAACTCCAGGACTTGGAAGCGCCAGTCGGCGGGCAGGCCCATCCTCCACTCCTCGCGCAGACTGTCGGCATCGTGCTGTTTCTGATAGTAACTGCCCAGGACATGGTCATAGACCTGCGTGCGTTCTGCTCGGATACCGAACGCCGCAAGGCGCTCCGGCGGAATCGCCATCCGCAGCCACGTCTTGCCCGCTTCAACCAAGCCGTCGGCGGTCAGATCGATCGGCACCACGATGCGGCGGGTGCGGCGCTGGCTCGGCGCGTCGGGATCCTCAACGTCCAACCACTTCGAGAAGAGCACGACGTTGGCGCGGGCGTCGCTGTGGGCCTCTTGCGCCTCGTGGAATTCCACGCGGCCCTGCGTCAACACCTGCCGATTGTCCTCGATGACCGCCCGCAGCACGTCGTAGAGCTCGGGCTGCCACTCGCGCAACGACTCGACAAACAGCTCCGGCGTCAGCATCGCGATCAGGCCCATCATCGGCGCCAGGCGCTGCCGGCCCAACAGCTGTTCGGCCTCCGCCCGACTGAGCCGAGTGACCGGCTGCAGCGCCGCGCGGCGTTGCGCGGGCGTCGCTTGCGCCAGCCACGCCTGCACGGTCAGCGCGTCTTGTCGACGGATTGCTTGGAGCAGATCCGTCGTCTCTCGAGACAGCGCGTGCACGAGGGCGGCTCTGGGCGGAGGGGCGCGGATCGCGGACGGCTGCGTAAGGGACACCGGGCGTATCTGATCTTTCGGCCAGAACTCCAGCACTTGCATGCGCAGCGCCAGCGGCAGGCCCACGTGCCATGATTCGGCCGACAACGTGGCGCGCGTGTGCACACGCTCGTAGGTTTCCCGCTCGCCGTGCACAAAGTAGTCGTGCAGCCGCACGCCCTCAGTTGTCACGCCCAGCAGGTCCAGCAGCTTCGGGTCCTGCGTCGGAATCCGATACCACATCTTGTCCTGGCCCGGCGGGCCTTCGGCGATGCCGATCGGAATCGCCAAGGTCCGCATCTGGCCGCCGGCATCCGTCCAGCGTCGCACCACCAACAGGCTGGCCGAATCGCCGGGCAGCACCGCCAGATGACCGTCGGCAAACGCCGGCGCCAAGCTGGTATGGATCAACGGAAACAGCCACGCGTGCACCTCGGGGCTCCATGGGCCGATGCGATCTGCCAACGTCGGTGCCATCGTCGCGATCAGGCCTGCAAGAGCCGCCGCGCCGCCTCGGCCGAAGCGCGCGTCGATCCGTTGCTGGATCAGCGCCGGACTGGGCGCTTCTTCCTCCGATTCCTCATTGGCGTCCTGAGCCTGCTCCGCCGCCTCCATCACCCGCGTGAACCATCGCTCGAGGAAGCCGCGCTCGCCGCGCTCTTGCGCAAGAGCGGCATCAAGAACCTGGCGCAGCAGATCGGTCCAGCTGGCCCCAGGCGCCGACGACGATTGATGAACCGATCGCTGCATCAGCCCCACGACGGCGTTCGGATCCGCCTCGGCCACCACTCGGCCCGCCATGCTGGGATCACGGACCATCGCGTCGATCAGCCGCTGCCGCAACCACGGGCTGCTCAACCGACGGATCGCCTCAGGATCGTCCTGCAGCAACCGTTGCAGCAGTTGCTCCGGCCGCTCGACAGTCGCCGCCGCGTCACGCGGCGCGCCGGTGTACGGATCGCGGCTCAGATCCTCCTCGGGCGAGCGGCTGCCGGGGCCGACCGTGGGCGGCTTGTCCGCCGGCGTCCCAGGCGGCGGCGTCAGGTGCGCGCGGCGCAGCTCCTGCACGCGCGCTACGAACACGTCCCGTGCCTGGCCGACATGCGCCTGGCCGTACTGCTGCAGCAACTGCGCCAAGAGTGACGCCAGTTCCTCGATGTCTTCCAACGGCAGCGACGCCACATCCGCGTCCAACTGATATTGGATCTTGTTGGCGCTTTTCGGGGCCGGCCGATGGTCCGCTGCGCCGACGTCGGCCAGGAGCTTGAGCGTCTCGGCGACCTTCGAATTGGCAGCGGCTGAGTGCGCGTCCTGCCGCAAGATCGACGCCAGCTCGGTGCTCACGACCCAGGGCTGCCGACCCGGGATCGCATTCCCCAACTGATGCAGCTTCCGGAACACACGACTGATCAACGGATCATCCGCGCGCTGCCCGATCCACTGCGCGCCGGCGCCATCCAACGGATGCTCGCGCTGCTCGGCCTGCGCCTGCTCCCACAACGACTCCAGGTGCTGGCGCTCTTGGTCAGGATGGCGCAGCTTGAAGAGTTGCAGGCCGCGCAGGATGGCCTGAAACTCGTCGGGCGTCGGCACGGCCAGGCCGTTCTCAATCTTTGACATCCGACGCAGAGGCAGATTCGCTTGCATGGAGAGATCGGCCAGAGTGAAACGCTTCTGGTGCAGTTGACGGATCGCCTCGCCCAGCGCCTTGGCCACAGGCCGCTCCGGCTCGGGCGGTTGTGCAACGCGATCCTGGTCACGCGAGGCATCCTCGCTGGCCATCATCTGAATCAGCGGGCCGCCGGCGAGCGCGGGCGTCAAGACCGTCGGAATCCCGAGCAGCCGCCGCAGGCGCGACGACGTGCTCAGCCTTGGTCTGACCCCAGGCACGACGCGCACGACCAGCCGCGTCAGCAGCCATCCGCCGAGGGCGATCGCGGTCACCTGCCCGATCCACAGCCACACCGCCGGAGACAAGAACACGACCGCTACCAGCGGCGTCGCGAACGCCCCCACCGGCGGCGTGCGACCACGCAGCGCCTCCAGGAGATCCCGATACTGACGCACCACGCGCTCGCCGAGCTCGGTCATGACATCGTGACCGATAAACGGCTCCAGGTAGCGCAAGACTCGGTCAACCGCCCCTGACCCCGTTCGGACAATCCGCTTGGCGCGGAATCGTTGGAGCGGACCGCCACGATCGGCCAGACGGACCAGTAATCGGAGACCGGCCAGCGCGCCGCGCAGATCCATCGTGAAATGCACGATGTTGTGCCAGTCATGGGGAGTCACCAATGGCGCATCAGGACTCATCGAATTGCGATAGGTCACGAGCTTCGAACGACTCGGTCCTGACCAATGCCATCGGTGATGGTCGTTCTCTTCCAACAGAGTCCCGGCCAGCTCTTCGACGCTCCCCAGCCACGGCCAGCGGATCCTTGTCAACCCAGGCTCATTGGGATCTGCGGACGCCGATGGGCCACCGATCGTCAGTAAGAAGCCGACGGTCTGATGCTGCAGGGCCTTGAAGTCTTCCGGTGAACGCTGCCGGATCAGCTCCAGCACTTGCTCGAGCAGCCGCGCCGCCCGTCGGCGGCTCTTGCGACCCACCGCGGCGCCAAGCAGCAGCATGCCGGTGGTCCCGATCCTCGGAGTCCAGTGATACGCAGCAATACCGTGCTGAATTTCCTGCGAGAGCCGCGGAGCCAAGGAGCTCAGTGGACCACCCGGGCCAAGCGTCATCAGATGAAAGTGCCGGGCCGTGACGGGCCAGCGAGTCAGGATGAAGTCGCGTTCCGAAGGACTCAGCGCGCGCAGGTGGCGCTCGATCGCCAGCCACTCTTGCCAATCGGATTCATATTGCGGATAGCGGTGTCGCTGCTCGTCGGCCGCCCGGGTAATGGCTTCCACATTGATCGGCCGGCGAGTCTCCCTCACCGTCAGCGCATCAATCTCCCGGACGATGGTTTCAAGTGCCTGCGCGCCTGACAGCTTGGCCGCCAGCAACCTCGCAGGCACTTGCGCCCTCCGCCTGGCGAGCGCCTCGCCAATTGCGTCAGCCAGCCCGCTGGCCCGCGCGATCAGAGTACCCGTCAGCGATCCGAGGATGACGCCGCACCCCAAGCCGAGGACCAGGATCGGCAGCAGCCCCGAAGAGACCACGGCTCCGACGATTGCTCCCGCCAGGCCGCCGACCGTCGCGCCGATTCGCGCGGCGCGGATCTCGTCGGGCGCGACCACTGGCGCAGGCCGTCCAGAGTCCCGATTCCGCCGCCACGCGGGCACGACGATATTCTTTATATAGTGGTAGCCAAACCTCAGCACGAGGTACGCGATGAAGACCTTAGCCACGATGGCGGAAAGGTCCGAGATGTTGCTCGAGGCTTCCCGAACCGCCGGTGCCCCTTGACCCCGCCCCCACGCCGCGCCCGAGGCGGCCAGCAGCAACGCCGCACTTGAGCCAACTGTTGTCAGTGCTCGGCGCAGAGTCCGCGACCTGGACCACAGAGAAGAGTTATCGTCGGAACGGCGGCGCTCTTCGCGTCGGAACGCTTTGGCCGTGGCGAGCGCTGCTGCCCTGCCAAGGTCTAACCAGAGCGACGCGACGCGCGGGATGGCAAAGTCGGCAAGATTGAAATAGATCTGTTTGAAACGGATCTGCGTGGGGCCTTCGCGCCTGGCGATTTCCAGTCGGAAGATATTGATGCCGTGGCCGAACAGCAGACTCGTCAGCCCCGTGCTGATGCGCGCTCCCCCGATCAACCCCAATCCGGCGAACACAAGTTTCACGTACTCCGCACCTGGATGGCCGTCGAGCGCGACACCAAGAATCGCCGTCGCAACGACGATCTGGACGCCGACAAGCAGATTGACTCGGCCATGCTGTCGCTCGAATGAGGGATCGCTGGACCAGGCGTGCCATGTGTGTGCGAGCGCAAGACGAGGGATGGACTCGATCGACGGGAACGAGGTCGTGGACGTGGGAGCCAGAGGATGGTCCGCATCGACTTCATAGATTTTCCGACTCACGGGCAATCGCCAGGCGATCAGCAGTTTGCTGAACTGATCGCAGGCGATGAGGCCCAGCGCCCCGGCCAGGACCCAGCCCTTGAGGCCCGCTTTTGCCAAGCTGTAGATGGGGCCATACCCCTGCCCCCACGCCGCGCCCGAGGCGGCCAGCAGCAGGCCACCGATTGCGCCGAGGGTCGGGCCGATTCCAACACTCGTTTCGACTCGCGCCTTGACAGCCATTGGGCGCGGTGGTAGCGTCAGGTTCGCGGAGGGGCGAACCACTCCCGCCAGCCGGCGCTCCGTCTTCAGCCCTCCGCCGCGCGCTGTCCGTCGACCGGATCGGCGGATCACCAAGACCGGCTCAGCTCGACCGCGGCCGCCTAAAGCCGCGAGGATTGATTGGAGGAATTCTCCTATGGCTACTATTCCCGCACCCGTCACCTTCGACCAGATCAAGTCCCTGTTCGACGCCCAGGACCAGAAGTTCTCGGCCAAGTTTGAGGATTTCTCGGCCAAGTTCCAGGATCTTGAGAACAAGTTCGAGACGAGATTTTTCAGCCTTGAGACGAGATTCGAAGGCCTGGAGACCAGATTCTCCGGCCTGGAGACGAGATTCGAAGACAGATTTACCAATGTCGAGACGAAGCTCGTCGCCCACAGCAAAATGTTGTCCCTGATCGCCGACGCCGTCGCCGACCTCCATGTGAAGTTCGCCCGGATGGAATCGAAGATGGACGCCATGGCCTCGGACATTCGGCTGCTGCGGGCCGTCACCGAGATCAACACCTGGGATATTGCCGTGATCAGGGCCGACCTGAAGGGGATCCGAACTGACGCGCGCATGAGCTCGATCGAGTCGCGTCCCACCTGAGCTGACCGCCGCCGCGCCGCGCCGCG
>OBEQ012981330.1_pt1 | contig 11488 bp, 12 predicted proteins | sample 1670901 | NCBI WGS metagenome assembly OBEQ01 (sample SAMEA104232315, study PRJEB22302) | groundwater metagenome | biome: forest; feature: aquifer; material: groundwater | place: USA | collected 2011-08-07 | depth 5.4 m | reverse complement strand
GTGTGGATATTCTACGGAGTGAGTTAGTTAGACTTGATGCCTACCATAAAAAAGGTGATCTGGTCACTTGCCACGAGGTACTGAATTATCTTGATAAACGAGACCATATTATTTTTTAGTTGAAACGCCCCGCCCACATCTGCAAAGTTGTGGCGGGGCGTTTTTGATTGGAATTATGATGTTTGACGGTTAGGCCGATATCTGCTAAATTAATACATATTATTTTAACCATATTTATATGAAATTGATCAAAAATATAAAACCGGAATTTGTTGACGAAAGGGGCGGAATCACTAAAATTTTGGATGACGGTAAAACCAATATCAAGAGTGTTTTATTAATTACATCCAAGGCTGGCACGGTCAGGTCTAACCATTATCACAAAAAAGACACACACTATCTTTATGTTCTTTCGGGTGTGATGGAATATTATGAGAAGCCGGTTAAGGCTAAGGACAAGCCCAAAAAAGTAGTCGTAAAAGCAGGCGATATGGTTTATACGCCAACAATGATGATTCATGCTACTAAGTTTTTGAAAGACACTGTTTTGGTTACTCTTTCTACTAAGTCCAGAAATCAAAAGGCCTACGAGAAGGATACTGTTCGTATTAAACTAATTTAATATGGCAGACGAGCTTACTAGGAATTCAAAATGTCGTATATGCAACTCAGATCAGTTAGAGGAGTTTTTGTCTTTGGGGGAGACTCCCTTGGCCAATGCCTTTTTAAAAAAAGAAGATTTTGATAAAGAAAAAACTTACCCTCTCCGCGTTTATTTTTGCAATAACTGTCACTTAGCGCAACTTTTGGACATAGTTGATAAAAAGGTTCTATTCTCAGATTATGTTTATTTTTACTCTGTAATGCCGCAGGCTCCCCAGCATTTTATTTCCTACAGTAATGATGTCATTAAGAGATTTGTTACTGATCCCAAAAAAGATCTTGTTGTGGAGTTTGGAAGCAATGATGGGCTTTTGTTGAAGGCTTTTCAGGAAAATGGCTGCTCAAGAGTTTTGGGAATTGATCCGGCCGAAAACATAGCAAAAGTCGCTAATGAGCGTGGCATACCAACTATAGCTAATTTTTTTAGTTCAACGCTGGCTTCCAAGATCTCGGCTGAGCAGGGCAAAGCAAGGGTGATAGTTGCAAATAACGTCGTTGCACATATCAACGACATATGCGATATGGTAGGAGGCGTGGAGAAGTTCTTGGATGATAAGGGAGCTTTTATTTTTGAAGCTCCTTATTTGATGGATATGTTTGAAAATTTAGCCTATGACTCTATTTATCATGAGCATGTTTCTTTTCTTGCGGTAGCGCCACTCGTTTTTTTGTTTAAGCAATTTGCCATGGACGTTTTTGATGTCCAGGAGGTGAATAGACAGGGCAATTCCATACGGACATTTGTTTGCCGTTCCGGAGCATATCCCATCTCATCAAATGTGAAGACTCTTTTGGAAAAAGAAAAGTCCATGGGATTGGATAAAATAGATAGCTATCGGGTCTTGGCCTCCCGCATCGCGCAGTCCAAAGTCAATTTAAATAATATTCTGGGAGATTTAAAAAAACAGGGCCTTACTATCGCTGCTTATGGATCGCCAGCCAGGGGCAATACCCGCCTGAATTACTGTAAGATTGGTCCTGATGTTTTGGAGTTCACTACAGAAGAATTAACTTCAAAGGTTGGATTATATACCCCGGGAACTTATATTCCGGTTGTGCATATAGATGAAGCAAGAAAGAATCCACCAGATTATTACTTGATGTTAGCTTGGCCCTACAAAGACGCGATTTTGAAAAAAGAACAAGCATTTTTGAATAGTGGAGGCAAATTTATTATTCCAACCGGCGATAAAATTGAAATTATTTAAAATGGCCACTCCTCAAATAAAAAATCCCCTTAAACTTTTAATTACTGGAGGAGCTGGTTTTATAGGTTCAAATTTCGTTCGTTATATTTATAATAAATATCCGAGTTACACGATATATAACTTTGACCTTCTGACGTATGCCGGCAATCTAGATAATCTGAAAGACATTAAAGAATCAAAAAGATACTTTTTCATCAAGGGTGATATTTGTGATACTAAGCTGATAGGTAATCTTTTTAAAAAGCATAAATTTGATATTGTCGTAAATTTTGCCGCTGAGAGTCATGTTGACCGTTCAATTAGCAATGATCATCATTTTTTTAGGACTAATTTAGGCGGAGTCCATAACCTTATTGCTCTGGTTAGAAAATACAAAATTCCCAGATTCGTTCAGGTATCTACCGACGAGATCTATGGAGATGTCAAAAAAGGTACCTCCAAAGAATCTCACCCCATGCAGCCCTCCAATCCCTACGCTGCCTCTAAGGCCGCTGCTGATCTTATGGTCCAATCCTACATGAGGACACATAAGTTGCCCCTGCTGATTGTCCGAGGGTCGAGTAATTATCGCCCATAAAAATATCCGGAAAAACTCATTCCCCTTACGATTACAAACTTTCTGGAAGATAAATTGATACCTATTCATGGAGACGGACAACAGCTCAGGCGCTGGCTGCATGTCGAGGATTTTTGCCAAGCTATTGATTTGGTCATGCACAAAGGAAAAGACTTCAGCATCTATAATGTTGCCGGAATTGAAACATCAAATGCGGATATAGTTAAAAGAATCGCGAAAGCATTGAATAAAAATCCGGATGATTTTATTTACTTTATAGACGATAGACCAGGAGGAGATCGAAGATATGCGCCAGATGCTACCAAAATAAAAAAGGAATTAGGGTGGTCGCCGAAGTATAAAATTCAGAAAGACTTACCCGGAGTCGTGAAGTGGTATTTAGATAATAATAAATGGTGGCAAAGGGTGAAAAAGAAGAAGGATTTTAAAACCTATTACGAAAAGCAATTCCGCTCCGAATATTAATTTAGAATCTATCCTAATAACACCTCACCTTGAAGTTAATTTATATTGTCAATCAGAGATTGCCGATTGAGAAGGCCTATAGTATTCAAATAGTTAAAATGTGTGAGGCCTTTGCTCTTAAGGGCTTAGACGTTGTTTTATTATTTCCAAGTAGAAAAAATCCCAGCGGTAAGACAGTTTTTGAATACTACGGAGTTAAAAATAATTTTAAAGCGGTAAAATTGCCGACTCTGGACTTCCATTTCCCCGGGCGACTGGATAGGTGGGCGGTGAATATAAAAAATCTTATCTCGGGCCTGACCATTTTTTTATACGTTCTTTTTAAAAAGTCAGATATTATCTTCTCACGTGACGAGCTGCCCCTTTATTTTTTGAGTTTCTTTAAGGAAAACTTGGTTTTTGAAGCTCACAAGTTTTCTTCCCGTCGAATCGGATTTTATAGGAGATTTAAAAAGGCAGGTTTTAAGATAGTCACGATCTCTAAGGGCTTGAGAGATGAATTCATCAAGTTTGGATACGAGCCCGAAAGAGTTTTGGTTGCTCACGATGGTGTGGACCTACATCAATTCAATGTTTCTTTGAGTGAAGGTGAATGCCGTAACAAAGTCGGACTACCAAAGGATAAAAAGATAATCGGATATGTCGGGCAGCTAAAAACAATGGGTATGGAAAAAGGGATTGGAAGCTTGATCCAAGCGGTTGGTGGTTTAAGTGTTAATCATCCCGATATATTGCTGGTGATTGTCGGCGGAAGTGATATTGATTTAAAAAGTTACCAATCTTTTGCCCAGGAAAAAGGCATGAGTGATAAAGTTTTATTTTTAGGCTGGAAAAAACACGAAGACATCCCTTACTATTTGGGTGCTTTTGATGTTCTTGCTATGCCTTTTCCCAATAAACCACATTACGCCCTATACATGTCACCACTAAAACTTTTTGAATATATGGCTTCGGGGCGTCCGATAGTTGCAACTGACCTGCCAACAGTTAGAGAGGTTTTAAATCCGGACAATTCTGTATTGGTTGAACCTGACAACGACGGGAAGTTTGCTAGAGGAGTAGAATTAGTTTTAACAAACCCCGAACTATCAAAGCGAATAAGCGCCCAAGCTTTAAACGATGTCGAAAACTATACCTGGAATGCCAGAGCCACAAAAGTTTTAGAATTTATAAAATGAAAATAGTATTTCTTACAATCGATACTAATCCTAAAAACGGCGGAGGACGTTTAGCCCATGATCTGATTACCGGTATAAGAAAAGCCGGACATCACGTTGTCATATTAAAAGAAGAGAATGACGGGCTAGAGGGGATTCCAGTTTTGAAAAGAGGCCTAGGGATGATATCTTCTGCTATTAAGATCAGAAAATATCTAAAAGATTGTGATATTGTTCATGCCTTTGATATATATCCCCAAGGAATCATTGCTTGTTTGGCCGGTATGTTTTTGAGAAAAAAAATTGTTATATCAATCCTGGGAACTTACTCAATAGCCCCTTTTTATAATATTAAAACAAAATATTTGTCTAAAATAGCCTGTAATTCGGCAGATGCAATAATTGCTATTAGTAATTATACAAAGAATGAGTTTTTTGGGCGGGCTAAGGCTAGAAGAATGGATGTTATTAATCCAGGGATTGATTTTGATAAGTTTTATGGCAAAAGAAGCCAGACAGTTGGCGAGGACTACATATTAAGTGTAGGCGCTCTTAAATTTAGAAAGGGCTATCACGTTTCTATACCAGCCTTTGCATTGGCGAAGAAGCAACTCCCAAATTTAAAGTATAAAATCGTAGGTAGTCAAAAAGATAAGAATTATTTCAGTAAGCTAAAGGGGGTTGAGGGGGTAGAGTTTTTGCAAAATATTTTTGATAATGAGCTAAGAGACTTATATAGCAAGGCTAGGGCTTTTGTTTTGACATCAGTTAATCAAGGGCACCATTTTGAAGGATTTGGTCTTGTTTTCCTTGAAGCTGCGGCTGCGGGATTGCCGGTGATTGGTACCTCGGGGAATGGAATTGCGGATGCAGTGGGCAGAGATAATGGCATATTGGTTTCCCAGGGCGACGTTGAGATGACGAGTAGGGCGTTGGTTACTATTCTCAGCGACCATGATTTGTACCAAAGGATGAGTCAAGCTAGCTATGAATGGGCGAAAGAACACGATTTGAATAACATGGTAGACAAATACCTTTCAATTTATAATCAAATTTTGAAATGAAAACAATATTCATAACTGCATATCAAGGCTTTGTTTCACGCAATATTCTTAATTCCGATGTTTTAAAAATATTGCGAGACGTAGACGATCTTAGGATTGTTATTTTTGTTCCGGCCGCAAAAAAGAATTTAATCGAGAAATTTTACGGCGGACACAAGGGAGTGGTTGAAGGCGCTGATTTTGATAAGGTAACTTTTGCTAACAAATTTTGGTACCGACTTGCTTTTATTCTTGAAAATACCCAATACACCAAAGATCAGAGAGGAGAGCGCTTACAGGAGCATAGGAATTTATTGGGGTATCTAAATTATTATTGGGTAAGTTTTTTGGCCGTTGTTTTGAGTAATTTTTACCTCGCCCATAAGCTTTATAGATTGTTGGATTATAAATTTTCTCCAAAAGATGCATTCAAAGAATATTTTGAAAGGTATAACCCAACGCTAATTTTTTCTACTGATATTTTTGGAGAAACTGACCCATTGTTGCTTCGTGAGGCGAAATCGAGAAATGTTCCAGTTGTGGGGATGGTCCGTTCTTGGGACAACACTACTACCAAGGGCCTTCTGCGCATAATTCCGCAAAAAATTATAGTCAACAGCCCAGTTCTTAAAGAAGAATTAACAAAATTACATGATTGTATGGCCGAGGATATCTCTATAGTAGGCTTACCCCAATTTGATCACTGGCTTGTCGGCCCAACCTTGAGCCGACAGGAATTCTTTGAAAAGATAGGAGCCGATCAGAATAAAAGATTGATTTTATTTGCTCCGGCGGGCTATAATCTTTCTAGTACCGATTGGCAATTGTGTCAGATTTTGAAGGACGCTCTTGATGACGGATCTTTGCCCGGTGATATACAGTTTTTAGTACGCAATCATCCTCAGCATCCCGCCGACCTTTCCAAATTTGAGGGGGATGTAAGATTTATAATTGAAGTCCCTGGTTCACGCGTGAACCAAGAGTATAAAAACGCAGAATTGTCTCCTGACGAGAATAATCACCTTCGTAACTCTGTTTTTTATTCTGATATTGTAATGTATGTAGCGACAACCTTGGGCCTTGATTCAGCGGTTTTTAATAAGCCCCAAATCATAGTGAGTTTTGACGGATGGGAGAGAAAACCATATATTCAGAGTGTTAAGCGCTACAATCACGAAGATTGTCTGAATAATTTAGTGAAATTAGGTGGTACTAGGGTGGTGGAAAATAAAGGAGATTGGATAAATTGGATAAACAACTATCTAAAAAATCCCAAACTTGACCAGGAGGGGAGGAATAGGATTGTCGAAAGCCAATTATATAAACTGGATGGTAAGGCCGGGGAAAGAATAGCATCATTTATTTTAAATGAATTAGCTAGGACATGAATATAAAAGAACATTTTAGAAAAATGCGGGGCATATTGAAGAACCACGGATTAAAGGCCGTAATTTTGATTTATCTGACTAAGATTCCCCTTTTTGAAAAGCTGACAAGATTTTTCTTTGGAAGAATACTGATTAAGACCAAAATTATTGGCAGTGTCATGTATTTGGATATTTTTGACAAAGGGTTGCATCGCAAATTGATACTCAAGGGTATTAGAGAGGTAGAGCATGTAAATCAAATCAATGGAAATATTAAACCCGGAATGATTGGTATTGAACTGGGAGCCAATATTGGTTACTTTGCTCTCATTGAAGCCAGGCTGGTAGGCGAAAAAGGTTTAATATATTGTATTGAGCCAGAACCGAACAATGTAAAACTTTTGAAAAAAAATATTGCGGCAAATAAACTGGGTGATAGGATGAAGGTCTTTAGATATTTGGTAGGAGACCACAATGGAATGGAAAAATTGTATTTGTCCGAGTTTGCCAATGTTCATAGCTTATCTCCCTCTAGGGGCAAGGAAGGATTCGCGGAAGTCCCTATGGTTACGTTGGATAATTTTATTAAGCAAAACAATATTCCTCGCGTAGATTTTATAAGGATGGATATAGAGGGATATGAGGCTATTGCTTTTAAGGGTATGGAGGGGTGGTTTCGTTCAGGACCGAATTTGAAGATATTTATGGAGTTTCACCCTATGTATTATCAAGAATGGGGATGGACCTTTGAGAAATTATTGAGATACTTAGAATTATTTGGTTTTAAAGTCAGAGAGATATCCAAAGGCAGAGAGGTTCTTAGAGATCCAACCATCGAGGAGATATTAAAGATGCATTCAGATAACAATGGAAGCCAGGCCTTTTTAGAAAAGATATAATATTGCAATAATAATTTAATGTTGAGGTTATTTAACCCTAATTCAATAAAATTGGCCAAGGAAACGATAAAAGTATCACCCAGCGGTTTTCGCTATGGTTTTATTGCCAATCTTTTTTATGAGGATGCCTTTAATAGACTTACCAATACCTTTCCGAAGATTAAGGGCTTTTCTTTAGTAGACAAACAATCCGGCGGAGGAAGAAAAAGATTTTATGTAGGGCCGGTTTACGATACTAATAAGAATCAAGATTGTGCATGTCATTTAGTGGATCTGCCAAAGGTTTGGAAGGATACCCTAAAGGAATCAGCATCGACCGAATTGATGGGGTTACTAAAGGATTCGACTGGCATTAACTTCAATTCACTCTGCACTTTTGGATTTACTTATGGCAATGAAGGCTGTGTTCAAGAGCCCCATGTGGATGGTGCAGTTAGAGAATATGATGTAAACCCTGTCCACTCTACTATTGCTTGTTTGATGTATTTTAATAAAGAAGAGGGTGGAATTGGAGGTACTTGTGTTTATGACATTGATCAAAAAACAATTCTATTTCAGGCTCCTAGTCTGAGAAATGGATTATTCTTTTTTGAACAACACCCTGATGCCTGGCATGGTTTTCCTATGATGCCCAAGGGTGCTGAAAGAAGATTAATCAGTTTAGCTTACAGCCAAGAAAAGAATCCTATTGACCTAAAAACATCATTGGCTCATCAAATTGTCTGCGTTAACCGCTACAAACACTTTGTTAAAAAACTAGTCGGAAGAAGATAGTCTTTTGAATTTTATTTCGGCATCTGCCCATTCTTCGGGAGTGTTGATGTCAGCTTCATAGAGCGTACTGGTTTCGTAGAGCTCAACCTTTTTGCCATATAGGTTGGGCTTTTTTTCAAAAAGATTTTTCGGTTTTAAAACATAGATTAAATCGTTGCGGGCGTAGCATTTTTGCGGGAAATCTTGTCTGCGAGTAAGAATATTTTTTATATTTATTCCGCCAAATAATTTAACTTTACCATTTTTAGATCGGACCAGTGTCCAATAAGGCGTGTGATTAGCGGGTGTAGGATTAACAGCAACTACCGAATCCGGTTTTTTATCAATAAATATTTTTATAGCTTCGTCTATGTGAAACGGTTGGCGTAGTGGACTTGTTGAATGAAGCAAGGCTACACCATCGGCCTTATATTTTTTATTTTTAAGATACCATTCGTAGGCATGTTTAAGCGTTGGTTCTATTCCAATTGTTGATATGGCTAATTCTGCTGGCCTCAAAAAAGGTACTTCCGCGCCATATTTTTTTGCTACTTTGGCTATTTCTGGACTATCAGTGGAAACAATGACCCTATCTAGTATTTTTGATTTTTTTGCGTTCAAAATCGCCCAAGCAATTAAGGGTTTTCCATTGAATATTCTCAGGTTTTTATTAGGTAGTTTTTCCGAACCTGCCCGAGCAGGTATTATGCCAATAATTTTCATTCCTCTTACTATACATTATTTCCGCTAAAAATCAATTAAAAACCCCGCCAAGGCGGGGTTACATATCTAAGATTTTGAATGTTTGGCCGGTATCAACATATTCTCTGGCTTGTAGGAATTGTTCTGTCGGCATATCTCCAAAGTTCAATGGCTCTCCTGTTTCTGGATTCTCAAGAACTTTGGTGGCGTCGTCAAGTTCCAGGCAATATCTATGGAAGTTTTCGTCACAGACTGGTTCAAATGTAATGGGATCAAATTTCAGTCCAAAAACCCGCGATAGTTCAGTATGAACCTTGGGATGCCTTATCATTTCCGTTCCGGGATACCAGGTTAGAGTAAACATTCGTTTATTTACCGCGTCTCGCGATACTCCCAAGGTTTGATAATATTCTTCTTGCCATTTCATAAAAGCTACTGTCTGTTTTAATTCTACGAGTGTTTCGGTGGGTGAGGCCAAGATCCAAGTACAATTGGAGTGGATACCCACTTCCATAGAATGTTTTATTCCACAAAGCATGGCTTTTGGGAAGTCGTAAGTTATACCATTAACTTTTGTGGTGACTAGGCCTGCCTTAAGAGTAAATCCACCCTTACCCAGAGCCTCCAGGGTTCTTGGGTGGGCACTTTCAGGTCCAAAGCCGATGTAGATGCATCCGGCCTCAGCCATCAGTTTTACCCGGAGAGGATCTTCGAATCCGAATTCTCCTTTGCCTCCGGCTCTTGGGACCAGGCCCCCAGCTTCATCTAGGCGGGTATGGGTGCCCCAGCGGATGCCGAGGGGCTTTAGAAGTGGAACGAGATCTCTTATTCGCGCCACTGTAACCGCGAAGTTATCATCTGGATAACCGTGGAAGTCTACCCCGTAAAGCTCAATATTGCGTATTATTTCTTGGGCGATATGTTTTGCTGAGCGGATTCCCCAGTCACGTTCACCTTGCGCTCCACGGTAGCAATACTTGCAACCATATGGACAACCACGGGATGAAACGGAGGTTGTGCTTTGATTCATCGTAAACGAAGTCGCAGAACTATTATTAGCCCCCGCACCCCATACTGGTGTATCGAGGTATCTTCGAAGAATTTGATATCCGTGGACATCTTCTCTTATGAGTTCAAGGTCTGCAAAGGGCAACCCGTCTAAATTATTTGGCCTGTCACCAGCGTACATAAAGCGGTGTTTTCCATTTATCTCACCTAAGTAATAGGGTGCGAGTTTCCCCGAAGCGATCGCACTCTTAATGCCGCGTTCTTTAATTATCTTAGCATCGTAGACAATTTTCAGTATAATATCGTCGCCCTCGGAATGGGCAACCCCATCAAGTTCCGGTATAAAATTGAATAATCCTAATTTTAGTTCTGTAGCCAAGCCATTTCCAGAAACTAGAAATGCCTCTGGCATGATTTTTCTTATCATTTTTGCTACCGCTTCCTGCCAACGTAATGTAGTGATGATTCCCGAGAAAGCAACCACGTGTGGTTCGCCATGGAATCGAACATGATCCTGTATCAGCCGGAAAGTTTCTTCGTAACTGATATATTGTCCATTATTCCTATAAACGTTCAGATCTATAATACTGGCATTAACCCCGTAATTACGGATAAGATTAGTAGCCATTAACAATGGACCTTCCGGAGTGGTCGTCGGTTGAGCTGATTGTCTGAGGGGCATATTAATAAAAACTATTCTTGCCCCTTCAATTTCAGTCGCAGTAATTCCTTTGACGATTTCTTCCGGATGAATATGGGCCGGATGTTTAGTGGAAACCGATGGCGGCTCTTTGATTATTGGAAATGGCGCAGTCATATTTGCTCCCTGACCTCATATTTTAAAGGTGCAATTTGATGCTGTAAATTATACATTTTAAGAGCCAAATCGTCAACTACTTTGACAAAACATAGAATTAATGATACAAATTATTTAGAAATTTTTGAACTTTTAAAACTAGGAGCATTATGATAAAGGATTGGGGAGCTGCGTATAATGACATAGTACAAGGCTGGTTTAGTAATCGAATGGCATTAAATCTTAAATTATCTTATGACAGGCCCCTGAAGGCAGCAATTGCTCAGGCATGTATTTTAATTTGCAAAGCCATAAGGGAAGAAAAGAAAATTCTAATTTTTGGCAACGGCGGCTCAGCGGCCGAAGCTCAGCATTTTGCAGCTGAATTAGTCTGCAAATTCGAAAAGGATAGACCTGCTATTGCTACCATTGCTCTTACGACGGATGGCTCTATACTAACCGCGCAATCTAATGACTACGGGTTTGAATCTGTTTTTGCAAGACAGATAGATGCGTTTTGTTGTTCAGGGGACGTTGTTATCGGACTTACCACTAGCGATGCAGGTATTTCTCACTCCAAGAACATCCAGTTGGCATTTGAGATGGCGAGAAAAAAGAAAGGTGTATCTATAGGATTGTTTAGTCAAAAGACAACTAACCTTTTAGGTGTTGTTGATGTGGCAATTATTGTGCCCGACAATAACACAGCTTTAATACAGGAAGCTCATCTGGCTATTATTCATTTACTTTGCAAATTAATTGAGGAGGAGATATGAAAACAGAAGAAGCTACAAAGTTACATTGTTTAGGTAGTGTGATTGAGAATAATTTGGACTGGGCGAAAATAAAG
>OBEQ012385774.1_pt1 | contig 11488 bp, 8 predicted proteins | sample 1670901 | NCBI WGS metagenome assembly OBEQ01 (sample SAMEA104232315, study PRJEB22302) | groundwater metagenome | biome: forest; feature: aquifer; material: groundwater | place: USA | collected 2011-08-07 | depth 5.4 m | reverse complement strand
TTTCTTTTAAAATCAGCCATAATTACCTGTAAGGGATTTGTTTGATGCGTAGAGATGCCAGCAAAGCGTCAACTTTTTAAACCCGTATTTACTTCCGGTTTGTTCTCTACAATGTCATTAACTTAAGGACTTATCCATCATTTACAGTAGACTTACTGAGTGCTAGCCTGTGTTGGAATTCATTTTTTAGAGAATAGTCAAATGAGCTGTTCAACATTCAATTCAAATAGTACAAGAGCTAAGCAATAAAATTCACTCATCAGAATTTTTAGAAAAACATCGACAAAATCCTAGTGATTTTACCCGTAAACGAACTCTTACTTTTCCTCGCCTCATTAGCTTTATGCTCAACGCATTAAACGGTTCGTTACAGGCAGAACTCAATCGTTTTTTTAACGTTATCGATAGCACGGCAATATCTACGAGTAGCGTTAGTACGGCTGCGTTTTGCAAAGCAAGAAAGAAGCTTTCACATCTGGCTTTCAAAGAACTCAATAATGATTTGGTTAATTGCTTTTACGAGTCATCAAAATTGAATCGCTGGAAAGGTTTTAGATTACTTGCGGTGGATGGCTCGGTTACCCAATTACCTGTCTCTAAGGAACTACTGTCCCGCTATGGAAAAGCTCGTTCTCATGCAGGTATGCCATCAGTTCGTCTTTCTCAGTTGTATGATCTAAAAAATAAAATCACTATTGATCTACAAGTAGAAAGTCATACTACTGGAGAGCGAGAATTAGCGCTCAAGCATTTGAATTACGCCCAAAAAGGCGATTTAATTATTTATGACAGAGGCTATCCTGCTGTTTGGTTTTATAAGCGTCATATGCTTAGGAATATAGATTTTTGCATGCGGGTAACGTTGGATTCATCAAATATAATAAAAGAGTTTATTGAAAGCGGTGAAGACAGTGCAATAATGACATTCCCATGCATCGAAAAATCTCTACGGCGTTGTAAGAAAGATGGTATTCCAACAGCCTCTATAGACCTAAGGCTTGTTCGGGTTGAGTTGCCTACGGGGTTGACGGAAGTATTAATTACTTCGCTCATGGACGAGATAGAATACCCAACCGACTTGTTTTCTGATTTGTACCGCCAACGTTGGAGTGTTGAAGAAGATTATAAAGTGATGAAAAGCAGACTCAACATAGAAAACTTCTCTGGCATATCAGTCGAAGCTGTTTTACAGGATATTTATGCCAAGCTATTAATGAAAAATCTAGCTTCAGTTACCTTGTACGAAGCGCATGATCCCACTGATACGTCACGCAAGAATCGAAAATACGCATATAAACTAAATTTCACATTTGCGATCAATATGCTTAAAGACAATATCGTGCGATTCATGATGCGCATCGCCACCGACAATCTTTGCATCTTGTTAATAGAAAAGATATCAAGGGAAACCAACGCCTATCGACCCAATAGGAAATTTGCCAGGAAAGATAAAAGAACGACACCCAATAAATATCCTATGAACTATAAACGTATGTGCTAGAGGCTTAAGTTAATGACATTGTTGTTCTCTATGCGGAAGTTAAAGCGAGGGAAATTAACTTCCGGTTACGACACGTTGCTGTCATTCGAGAGCACCATGAAATCGCTATTCTTAGACGGCAGTTGTCGAATTGCTGACATAGCGGAATTTATTCTGATTTAGTCGGCTGTCGGCCAAATGCGGACCTTAGTGTTTGATATTAGCTTATGCCAGGCTATCGCCAAGCCACTCAGGACTAAAACAAACATTCGATTTTCTTGGTTTACTCGGCTATATCCGGACTATCAGTTTTTTCAACCGCTTCAGGTTCAACCTCGACTCGAATTATCTCTGAGAGAAGCAATTTAGCAATTTGCTCGAGTTCATTTTTTCCATGTGCTGGCAACTGCTCCCAAAAATTCGTTTCGGCTAGCAGGCGAATCAACATTTTTAGATCTTTTGATGCGTGTCCAGCAGGCAGATAGGCCTCAAGAGTCCCCCGTTTCAAAATATAAATATTGTCACTACGTTTGGCATCGATAAAAGCATTCAATGTTGCGCGATCTTTCTCGCTCATATCGGGGTTCAGTTGCCTACGACGCGCTTTGATATATTCCCAAATTTGCTTCGCGTGATCCCAGTTGCCGTTGATAATCGCTTGTTCAATTGCCTGTACAAGCGCCTCGCCATCGAAGCTCTTCACGTTATCTATAACATCGACCTTTATTTCCTTTGCGTTTGTCTTAAATAACGCCTTGATTTCGGGCGTACCGATCTGCTCAACGTAATCAAGGTCAGAAATTACTGAGTATCGTATTTCGCTTGCGCGCAGTATTCTTGCGTAGGCTTCGAAGAAACCTTTGCCTCCAACGCTGATAACTTCCAATATCGATTTTGAAGATGATGAGCGGCCATGGTGGTCGAAAACGGCTTCAAAAAATATGCGGTCAGACAATCCTTCGACGAGTACAACCTCATCGGAAAAGAAGAGGCGTTCGTTGTTCTGACTATTCACAATATTTAGCAGATGCTTTGCCTCCGGCAGTGCTGCCGTGTTGAGCCGCAGAATATGGCTACGCTGATCGCGACTAAATACACGTGATACGTACTGAATAGACTCTGGCGAGACAAATGTCGGTGAGTGAGTGGCCAGAAGAAATTGGTTGCCAGTGGATTGGGCCAATCGAATGAAAAGCTGAAGCAGCGTTTTCTGCCATTTAGGGTGGAGATGAAGCTCAGGCTCATCAACGATAATCAACGCATCACGAACATTTAGAGCAAAAATAGCGAACAGATAAGTAAGCAACTCACGTTCGCCAGATGAGGCCGCCCCAACTAAAAATGACGACCCCTGCTTTTTCAAACGAACGTCGTATTGGTTTTTCAGCGGGTTGACCGTTTCTAGCGACCATTCGTATCCGAGTTCACTTAGCAACTTAGTTAGCTCTTTCAGATTATCGTCATTGTGAAACTCCTTTGCGGCGACGCCCTTGTCTTTCTCCAATAGCAATCGATATTTTTGTGCCAACCGCCCAACGGCAAGACTTACGATTGAGGTTCCGGAACGAGAGCTGGCCGCATCACTTTGACGTTTAGTCTCGAATTCATTGTATCCTGCGAGTTCAACTTTAGACTGAAATCCAGCCGCTGCTCGGTTTACTGGCAGATAAACCAGCGGTGTAGAAAGCGGTGCAAGTTCAAACTCTTCGCGTAGGCCCCCGTCCACTTCAAACATTTGAAGATATTGTAAGAACATAGTGCTAGAAGGCGTCTTGTCATACTGAAAACCGCCATTTTTAACGCAATATATGAATCTGTTACCAGCAGCTAAATTATCGAAATTCCAGTTTTTAGCATTCGCCAATTCGAAGTTGATGTATTTCTTGCTGGCCAGCTCTGTAAGACGATCCAAATCGTTCTGCATTGTTCTCATATTATCCAAATCACGGGCGGTGACTTCGACTTCCATTTCAACTAGTTGGTCAAGCTTTGCCCCTGCACTATGTTTTTCAAGGGTCATATTATTGAGCACATCGTTCGCTCGAAACTCATATCGGTTCGGCTCGTCAGGTGTCGGTGAATGCACTGCATACCTTGACGCAAAGAGATAACGGCGAAGCATAATCACCATAGTATCGAGAAGATTTGTCTTTCCTCCCCCGTTTGGTCCTATTACTATCGTAATAGAGCCGTCCAAAGTTAACTCGGCTCGATCGAGAAAGCTTCTAACGTTTTCAATTGCAACTCGTCTAACTAGCATTGTAAGTCTCTATATTATTTGCACTGGCCACTAATCTAAGAGATAGTGAAACTTAGAAAGGATAAAAAGCCCTTTCTCCACGAGTCGAGCTTTATGGTCTTGTTACCCAGATGGATATAGGCATTGATCTTCGGGCAATTTACGCCCCTAAATTTCTGAATCACGAATTCAGCAAATCAGGATAATTCGGCCAAAGCTGTAAATCAGGACACGCATACTACGCGCTATTAAACAATCAAAAAAGCATTGTTATTTGGGTAGAGCTTATACAGTGTTAGTGCATATATCGGGAAAGCTTTAGTTCTTACATTAACGTCCGCTAAGCGAAAAAGACCGGCCGTAAACCGAAGCGAATTTCCCTCTGTGCTTAATTCTGCTTCCTCAACTTCTGAGAATTAAGTTTCTCACTCACGCGAACGGCAGCTTTTGGGACAAAGCAGTCACTATAAAATCATTACAAACGAACATAGCCCCACAAAGCTGAAGTCTGCATTGAGAACAATGCGGTCATCAGCCGCCGAGCTTCAATGTGATTGCCGGTAATATTTTTTAATGACTGCTTAGGGCGAAAAGCAGATATTTTTCCGCATTGCGTTCATGGAGCCGCAAACGTTACATACTTTGGATTACTCTGTAAGCAACGTTGAAATAGAACACTGATAATCACGATTATCGGAATTATTATTGAGCATGATCGTTCGCGAGAGATACGGTGCTGAATCCGTTCTTATATGCAGTGGCTTGATAACCAGCGGGATCGGCGTAGTGATGGTGATAACATCGACCTATTCGATGACGAAATCGATTTCTAGCTAGCTGAGCACCAACTAATGTTTCACGCTCCTTTAGGGTTTCCCCTCTAGGAGCGTTGGCTTTTTAGAGCGTGTTCATCTCGATTAGGTCGGGATGAAGTTCCTGGGAAAGCTTGGGACGTTACTAGGGTTATTGATATGCTGGATTTTGAATTAGGCATATAAGTAGATTACTAACCTTTTTGATTTTTAACAGCCTTCTTATCCTGCTTGGTGTTTTTACTGGCTACTTCTTTTACGTAATTCCTGATTTGATCATCTGTCATTTCCATATATTTTTTCATGCGATCATCCGAGGCGTTTAACAGCTTTAAGCCATTGGTAACATCAATTCCCAAAGAAGTTAAATTCTTATAGGCAATAATCATTTCTGCAAAAATTGCGTTGCCTTTAAATGACTCATCACGAAGGCACTTCATTATTTCTTTAGGCGTAGAACAGATAGCTGACTCTGGAACTATCTTGGCAGAAGCAATTCCTGTTATCGATAAAAATTTATCCTCCTGACTGGCAGCCCCCCCAGTAAGATAAGTCTTGATGTCAGTAAGGATGCTGTTCTTCTTGCCTGCCAGATAGTCATCACCAAACTCACACTGTTTAAACATCACAGACCCTGCAATAGACCCACCCCCATAACACACAAAAGAAACAGCTTGTCCTTTTTTTAGATTGGCTATTTTTTCTATATCCTGTTTTCCATTTTTAAAATGGATTTGTGGTGTCAGAAACATATCGCTTCCACCCATCATGCCCACATAAGGCTCGTTGCCAATGCCACTGTTAATGCTGGAAACTTTTCCTAGAACAAGCAGCTGTTTGTCAAAGTATTTCAGATCTCCTGCAACCTGATTCTCCTCGTAGACCTTTGCTACTTCAGATACCTGGACTATTGGAAGGTCGCCCCACCTAATAGACGTATTATCAATATTGCCTCTCTTAAACATCTCCATATCATCAGTCAGTATTGCATCTAATACAGCCAGCTCGTGAGCTGTCATGGTGTAACCTTTAGGTACTGGTGCTTCTTTTGGTTTCTCTTCTTCCTTTATGGGCACATTGGCTGCTTGTGGCAATTCTTCATATGCTTGAACTGCTGCTTGTGGCCTTTGTACTGGTGGAGTAACAACCTGTTTTTCACAGGAGCATAATAGGACAGTAATAATGGAAATTAAGAAACATTGGATTTTATTCATGGGATTACTCTTGTGTTGACAGGCTTGTGAGTGTGTCTATTTACTGAATACAACATAGTTGGGTTCTTTACGCAGAAGCGGGGCAATGTCCGATAGGGCATGGATTTCTCGGCTATTTCGATTGTTTTCACAACTGGCGTGATAGATTTATCAATATAAAAAGAATTACGATGACTTTAAAATTATCAATGGCTTAACTACACGCTGTCGGACATCCCCCGCTTCTCGTTAAGAACCCATGTGTGTGCTAAATCGTACTGAGTCCAACTATTTTTGAAGCGTGGGCCGGGTATTTCGCTTTAACAACAGATAACTCACTATCAGGTACAATAATGCGATTGGAAGCTGTCAGGATGTCATCTCCGTCAAATTGTTTTATCACCTTGCAGACCTCCACCACATTCTTAGGAGTGCTCGTAAGCATGGTAATGGATGCGCTAAAGTAACCTGGGTTAAACATCACCAACTGCGATTTATGAGTTGGATCCAGGTCTTCACATAATCGCTGTCCACTCATAATATTGCTGAACTCGTTTGTAATACGCCATTCTCTTTCCTGAAAGTATTCAAGCAAGCTATGTGGTGACGGCTCAGCCGGATAATAATAACAAGCCAGCGCATTGGTAAATAATGTTAATTGACCGAAGTCATGGGATTTCTGTTCGAACGCAGACAATAGGGTACTTAAAGTGCTTTCTACCTGCTGATTGGTAGGAATTCCTAGAGTGGTTATAAAGTTGGCTATATTTGACTTACATGAGTTTAAAGTACTGACGAGCACACATAGGTTATACATGCGATGAAGCATCGAAATTCCAGCCCCTCCAAGTTGAGCACCACTGCCTACTTGCTTGGCTATGTAATTAACTGGTAGAGCGCCATTTGTTCTCAATTTTACGACGTCAAATTCTAGGGCGTAAGGGCCAAAGCACTTAGCGTGCTCTAAGAGCTCGTCTGGCCTAATACCGGTAAAGCAAACTCTCTTTTGATAAATTGGGAAACCGCTGCTATAACTACCATCTGCTAATAGTTCAGGATCAACAGTGACTATTTCCGGGGTCAGCAACAAGCCGAACTGTGCGATCAAATCGAGGATAGCTTTTCCAGTATCTATGGCGCTAGGATCTGTAGGCCAGCTATCTGCTGGTCCCCCTTGATGTCGAGGAAAGCTATGATAGAAATATCTTTGAGTCATTGAAAGGCCCTATAGTTACAGTAATTAGAACGAAAACTATAGGACACGATACTAGTATTTCCATGCACTCACCCAAATTTTATTGTTGTTTTTACATTAAATTGCGATTTGTCTCTTTTGGTTAAGAGAAAAATGAGTGCGATCTTTGGGTAGGTGTGATGAATTGAATCCAGAATGCTTTCCGTTGATATTTCGTAGTATCAGCGCTAGAAATACGTTGACCCTATTCATATTCATACTATTTTCCGCTAATAATTGTCGCCATTCTGTTGTCAGTCAGAAAAGTGCAGAGCATTTTCAATAGATTTAGTAACATATCTCAGCTCTATTGGAATCTAGACCCGCTTTTACAACAACACCCCAAATAGGGATTTCAGTGTCTTGATGGTTGTTACTTGGCCTTCATCCAGCAATGGGCGTTCAGCATGGTCCGGAAGACGCAACTAGAAGTAATTCTAGATTCCCTCGGCGATACTCTAGTTTAAAGCCAGATTATGTTGGCTGTGCCGACTGTGGCGTATTAAATACGGAACCGATTCCTGATTGCCAAACCTAGGAGAAAAGTAAATATGAGTGCCAAAAGACTTTCGACAGCTGAAAGAAATTGCGGCCAGCCAAGAAACTCCGATATGTCAATTTCATTAGTAGTACTGTTTTCTGATTCGCTAGCATTTTTACTGCTCTGCTCATTTTTACCATAAAGTGATATAACAGCTGCAGTATCAACTTGCTTCACTGACACACTAAATGGACTCAAGTGATTTAAAGAAATCGAAGCTGCGAGTCTCCGTTTTTGATCACACGCTTTTAATTGTGCTTCGGATTCATTAGGTATAAAAAGTAAATTATTTTCAATAATACGCGGAGTAATAATTTTGAAAAGTTCGACCCGCAGCGTATGAATAGGGCATTCCTTGGGATTAGGAGCATTTATGTAAAAAAACTCTGCTGCTAGAAGCCAAAGTATGAATAGTGCAACGCATGGTCTTTTCAGGCTGCGCCCAAAATTGCTAAACCACTGATAGCAATAGCCCGCAATAAGCGATAAACCTCGTACGGAATGAAATCGAGAGGCTATTAACTCTTGACTAAAGAATTCTTGTTCACGCTCATGATCCTTAGCGTTAACAGCCAAATCTTTTAATCGTCTAAATCGGGCACTATCTTCGGGATACGTCGCTTTTTTACAAAAATGATGCAACTCAGTTTGCAGAGTAACTTTACAGTTTGAAAGAGATATGTGATGTTTAATTTCAGTATTGCGCAAATCAATTGTTGAATGGCATATCAGTTGATCTATATGAAGACCATTTAGAAACCGAGCACCCAGAAAAGAAGTCGGTGTTTTAGCAAGAAACTGGACACCAATAAAAAGGGCTGGCCCTTCAAAGGTTGCATATTCAAAGTGAACGTCGCAAATAAAAATGACTTGATTGAAATAATTTGCATGAGAACCAAACCGTGTCGCAACAAATCTGGCTTCTGTAACCTGATCAAATATATTTTTTCCTCGAAAGTCCACTGAGCCGTTCCCAAATTTGGAGTCATTGAAAATTACGACGCCTATGCCAAATTCGGCGTTAGAGAAAGAAACATCTCCTTCCCCAAATTCGACACAATTGAAAAATAGATCGCCTTTCCCGAATTCAGCACCCATGAAATTAACAGTTCCTTTCCCAAATGTTGAGTAAGTGAAATAAACATTCCCCTCTCCAAATTTGGCGCGTTCGAAAGAAACGTTTCCTTCTCCAAATGTGGCGTGTGTGAAATTAACTTCACCATTCCCAAAATTGGCTCGATTGAACACTACGTTTCCGTTTCCAAATTGGACTTCGATGAAGTCAACATACCCATCACCAAATATGGCATGATTGAACTCAACATTCCCTTTGCGAAATTTGGTTCCAGTAAATTCGACAGCTCCATTACCAAATTTCACATGACTAAAACTAACGTTACCTAGCCCAAATTTGATAAGATTGAAATATTTATTCCCATTACCAAATTCGGCATGTTTAAAATAAATATCCCCTTTTGGAAATTCAGCCCCCGTAAAATCTACATCTCCATTTCCAAACTTGGCGCGCCTAAAATCGACGTTTCCACTTCCAAACTTGGTGTTAGCGAAAGTGACATTTCCGTCGGAAAAGTCGGCGCGATTGAAAGTAATGTCCCCCCCTCCAAAATTGGCGTCAGAAAAATCAACAATCCCGCCCCTAAATTTGGCGCCTGTGAAATCAACCTTCCCGTCACCAAATTGAGCAGCTTGGAAAATAGTAGGGCCTAGAAAATGAAAGCCGCTAAAGTCATGAGTATTGTCATTATTTCTACAGCTAGAAAAATCAAAACCAGTAAAATCAATAACTGTTCCTGAATTTGCCTCAGTCCACCGATTCCAACAATCTTTCCCTTGCTTCAACAATTCTCGTAAATTTGACTGACTAAAAGTAGTCATTGCCTCATTTGATTGAGAGTTGTCAGGGTATTTCTCTATGTCATCTAAATTTTTATTCACGACTTTTACCCGGTTTTTTTAAACTAGTTTGCCTTTCTATCTCCCCACGCTGTCAGAATAGTTGTCGTATCTCCTGATTTGAAACCCAACGTATGGGTGCACAAGAGAATGATAGTTGAAACGTTATTCAGAAGAAAGAAAAGCGCTGTTGAAGTTGTTACCCCCGCAGAACATTAGTATCGCAGAGGTTGCAGGTCAGAAGGGCATTACCCAACAAACCCTGTATAATAGGCACCAGAAAATCATTGAAAAGGGATATGTTACGTCAGGTAATAAGAAGAAACGGAGAAGTGGTTATCGGCAGGCAAGTTTGCCATCGTGCATCGGTACCTGGCTCGGGTTATAGCGGTTATTGAGAAGTTCTTCCTGCGCGCCTGTTTTACCCAAAAACCAGTGACCGCCAGAATACTTTCTCCAATGTCCGCTCATTTCGCTTTGCAGTCATTCGGTTTTTTAGTTGTCGTTATAAACAGGCCACAAATTCAATGACTCCTTTCGACACAAAGCAGTCGTTCGAGTTCTCCAATGGTTTGTCCCCAAAGTAAACGAAAATCGCATTGCAGACGCTGATTTGCGACCTATAATTGGTCGATATGGAGGCAAGATAGGCGCTGGGATATATCGATTGATAAACCCCCTCGCCGAATAGAAAAATATTGGATTTGAGATAATATTTTGGATATAGCCTTTAATAAGGAGATATCTTTCTACTTGACACAGAATTAACTGTTGGCATCTTGAGGCAACCCCGGTTATCAATCTAAATATCTTGGTGAATAAAGTGTTGGATAAAGAATTAATCGTAGAAAATTTAAATAGCCTACATGAACATAAAATGGCTAAAGATATTTTTGTTCCCGTACTTAAAAAAATGGGATGCAAAGGGGTGAAGTTTACTGGAGGGCCAGACGAAGTTGGAATTGACATTGAATATTATGAACTTACTCAGCCGGAAAATTCTAAAAGCTATGTAGGGGTTCAATTTAAAAAAGGAAATTTAGTATATAGCAGCGGTGGCTCAAAAAACTCAGTGAAGGAAGTCAAGAATCAAGCTGAAGAAGCATTCGACAAGGAAATACATGATATTGAAGATCATGCCACATACTTCATATCTAGATTTGTTGTCGCGACAACTGGAGATATAAATGAGAAAGCACGATCCTTTATTGGGAAAGCCCGTCAAAAGGGAAATGATAGGCGCATTGACTATTGGACAGGTGATAGACTCGCAGAGTATATCCAAGATTATTGGCTCAACGAGTTTGTGGATTATTTCAAAATTGAAGAGCCCGAAGAAGAATCTACTGACGATCCTATCGTAGACGTCGAATATATTGAAGACAACTATTCAAAGCTTGTCTCAGCATGTCAAAAAATGCGAGCCACGGTGAATACAGTCGAGTGGAATATTATTGAAGAGATACTTGATCTCAAAATTGGAAATGGCGGAGGCAGTATACCTTTAGCTGATCTGCTCATGGAGTTAGGCCACACAGAGGAATATTATAGCGAGGATTTCCGACATCTTCGAGAGCTAGGATACTTGTACGTAGATGAAACGGGATTTTCATTAGACGGTCACGCATCAAAACTGTGGGAACTGTATAGCAGTATCTTAGAGGAATTGACGGATGCCGAGGAAGATCCCGATGACGCAAAAGAAATACTAAAGGAATTACTAAGCTAAAATGCTAACAAGGGCAATCAGTTCGCTCCCTTCGGTCTTTAGGGCTCCCAAAACGCCACGCTTATTTGTGCGCCTCTGTTGCCGACGTTAAAGTGAGGTTGCGTATCTAACGAGACGCTACTCCATATACTTTCATTGGGCGTAGTATTGGACAACTGACGCGGAGGTCGGTTCGAATGACTGACAGACAGGATGAAATTTTGGCTCAACATGATGGTAGGTACTACGCCATCGACAAATTCAATACGGGCCTCGCATTGTTAATGAAGTCCGAGAAACTGGGAAAACGTGGTCATGTGGACTTCGGTGTACCATCAAGTCCCGCGTTGTTCCTTAGTGCAGCGCG
>OBEQ013038915.1_pt1 | contig 11489 bp, 7 predicted proteins | sample 1670901 | NCBI WGS metagenome assembly OBEQ01 (sample SAMEA104232315, study PRJEB22302) | groundwater metagenome | biome: forest; feature: aquifer; material: groundwater | place: USA | collected 2011-08-07 | depth 5.4 m | reverse complement strand
TGTCGACGGGCAGCTTTCGGTAACCGATCTCGTGGAGCTCACGGGTCTCGCTCCGCCGCAGGTCGAGCAAATCATTTCCAAGCTCGCGTCGTGGGGCGCCATCGAAGTCCGCGAAGAATCGAGTCTGCCGCGCCTGGACGAGCTCTTGGCCGACGCGCCGCTCGCCGATGCGAACGAAGTTCTGGAGGAGCTGCCGGGCGAGACACCTCGAGGATCGGGGCACTGGATTGCCGACTCGCTGCCAGAGCCTTCGGAGGCGCCGGAAGACGACTACGCGGTCCCCGTGCAAAAGCCGCACGCGTCCGCCTCCACCGCACCGCAGGCGCCACACGCTCCACCGGCAGCAGAGGCTTTGCCGGAAGCCGACGAGAACCAGCCTTCGCTCGTCCCGGCGGAAGGTGACATCACCGATCCGAACGAGGCCCATCCGACCGAAGTGCAGAACTACAGAAAGCTCTACGAAACCGAGCTTCGTGAGCTCTCACTCCCCGAGCGACTGGAAAAGGCGCGCACGGAGTCCGGTCCCGTGCTCTTCGCGCTGTGCTTCGATCAAGATCCGCAAATCGTCAAAGGCATCCTCGAGAACGACCGTATGAACCTGGACCACGCGCGTCTCATTGCCGCCAATCACCGGAGTCCAGTAGGACTCGAGGCAATTTGCCAACGCGTGGCGCTCGTCAAAGACGCGCGCGTGCAGCGCATGCTCCTTCGAAACGTTCAGCTTACCGAGGCGCTCATGAAGCGCCTTCTCACGCCGAAGCGCCTCCTCGAAATTTACAAGGCTTCGGTCGATCGCGATATCCCGGACAAGACGCGCACGGGAGCAAAGAGCCTCTTCAAAGCCAAGTTCGGTCATGCCGCGCCGGAGGAGAAGTTCGAGATCATCTGGAACACCGAGGGGCGCGTGCTGCCCCACCTTTTGGGGCAAACCCTCGACCAGAAGACCGCCGCGCTTTTTTGCGCGCGGAACTTCGCCTCGGTGGTGCTGATCCAAGCCTTCGCGCGATTCCCGGCAACGCCTCCCGGGATACTTGCGCACATGCTCAAACAACCGCTCGTCAAACGGCAGGTTCACCTCCGCAACTTGATTTTGCAGCACCCGAACGTGCCCAGCGAAGCGAAGCGGAAGGCGTAACGGAGAGCGCCTTCACCGTTGGTCAGAAGGCCATGACCGGGCTGCCCACGCTGGACCAACTCGACCAGCATTTTCCGACCGTCTGTTGGCGAATGGAATAAAGCGTGTTGTCGGTCCAGCGCGCGAACACCTCGAGACGTCCATCAGCGTCTTGTCCGACGATCGGATCCGCGGTGATCGTACCGCCCAGCTTCGACCAATCGGACCAGTCCATCCCTCCAGCGGTCTTTTGCGAGATATGGAACAGCGCGTTGTCGCCGCCGCGGAGGAAGACCTCCAAACGCCCGTCGAGGTTCTTGATGACGACGGGATTCGACGTAAACGAGCCACCGAGAGTCGCCCAATTCGACCACCCTCCCCCTGCTTGCTGAACGATGTGGACGAGCTCGTTCTTGAGCCCCAAGCCAAACACCTCGAGCCGGCCGTCCGCGTTCTGCCCGATGGCGATCTTCGATATCAGCGGGCCATCCGGAAAGCCGGCCCACGTGCCCCAGGTTCCCATCGGCGCATCCTGCGTGATGTGGACGAGCCCGTTGTCGATGCCGTGCACGAACGCGTCGAGGCGACCGTCTTCGAGACGAGCCACCCCAACGTCCGAGGTGATGATGCCGCCGAAGCTTTGCCAACCGGCCCACGCCGCGTCTCCGGGTTTCATTTGCCAGTTGTGCCAGAGGGCATCGTCGACTCCGCGCGCGAAGACTTCCAGCGTGCCGTCCTTGTTCTGGCCGACGGCGATGTTCGACGTGTGGGCGCCGCCCAGGCTCGTCCATGGGGACCAGGTCCCGCCGGGCGCGCTCTGCGAACTGTGCCAAAGAGCGCTGTCGGATCCACGTGCGAAGGCCTCGAGGCGCCCGTCGAGATTCTTGGCGATGACGGGCGCCGACGCCAACGCGGTGCCCTGATCGGTCCAACCTGACCAACCTGCCCCGGGCGATCCTTGCACGTTGCGTTTCGCCTTGCCGTCGGACCCGGCCACCATGAGCTCGAGCCGGCCATCCTTGTTGGCCAGAGCCGAGCCGAGCGCCGACGGCGGACGCTGATCCAGCTGAAATTCGAATTGGCTGATCCACGCGTGCGCAGCAAAGTCGCGGCCGCGGATCTGGACGCGATCAGGATACACCGAGACCTGCACCCCCTGGTACCACTCGTTGTGTCGATTGTTCGGAGTCGCGTTGTCCCAGCAATACTGTACGGCTCCCGTGTGAATCTGGCGGAAGGCGCGCGAGGTGGTGAACAACGCGGGATCGACGGGGACCGAATGCAGGTCCCGGTGGTAGTGGCTCCAGAAGAAGAGCACGTTGGGATGGGCGCCCAGGATCTGTTCGAGCCGCGCTGGGTTTGTCGTGTCCCAGGTGCCTTGGTGCAAGAACACGAACGAGGGTCGGGTCGGGCTCGCGAGCGCGGTGAGCCGCTGGTCGAGCCAGTCCAATTGAGCGTCGGAAAGCACGGCGTACCAGGCCAACGTGTTCCCCCCTGCGATCCAGCTGGCGGCGTCGCCGTTTTCGCCGGCTAGAAACAGAAATGGATAACCGTTGATCGCGTACTCCCAATAGACCGACGGGAGGCTAGCGAAGTTGAGATACCGCTGAAGCTCGGTCGCCGAGCTGTCTGCGCCGTGGTAGTCGTGATTCCCCATGTTGTGGAGGCGGTGCGGGGTACCGCCGGAGAGAGCCTGGTTGAGACCGTTGTATTCGCTCTGGTAGCCGTGCTCCGTGAGGTCGCCATTGATGATGAGCGCACTCACGTTGCCGCCGGTGGATCGGAGATCGGCCATGGCACTGACGATGTTTGCGTTGGACCCCAAATCGGCATGCGCATGAACGTCGCCGATCACTTGGAAGGTGAACGGTTCCAAAATGGGTTGCACTGGGGGCGACGCCTTTTCATCGGTCGCACACTGGACCACGCGCCCGTCTGGTTCACGAAGCGCGCTGCCATCGGGATCGTTGCGCCCAATGCCAGCATCGTTCTCGCCCGTCGACCCCGGAGTGTTGAGGGCGTCGGAGTCCGTACTCTCCCCGCAAGAGCCGACGGCCAGACACACCGCCAACGCGACGTAAGACGGAGTTCGAAGCCGCATGACCATTCTCCTTGAACCCACCTGTGGACCCATGAGCGAGGAGCAAGCTGCGTGCCCTGGCCGGCAGAACGCGTTTTTCATTGGTAAACGAGCATTTGTGCGCGCAAAGGCGAACGACTGGGCCCACCGCGCGGCCCTTCGATTCGCCGTCCATCGCGGGCTCATTTCGCGAGCCCGTGACGGGTCGCGAGACTAACCAATTCGGTGACGCGGCGCGTTCATCCGGCGGAACGCTTCGTCAAGCTCCGCCCGCGATCCGCGGCTCGTTTGCGCAGAGAAGCGGGCAGGCGATCTCGATTTCCCCTCGCTCGATGCCTTGCGTCGCCACGTCCGTACGCCGGTCAGCGGCGCGAAACCGATTCCGGTGGCGCCGCCCGTGACGAGGACGGTGTTCGAGGCCAGCTTCCTACGGACGCTCGTACGCGCTGCGGCGGGATATCGCACGTCCTCGAGCCGGGCGCAGCAGCACGCTGCTGCGTACTTTCAGCCTCGATATTTCGTGTGGCGGAACTGCATTTTTCCATTTTCGCCACACAGCGCGCCGCGCACTTGGCGTCGCTACGCATACTTGCGCTGCTCGGCCCGCGAAATGCAGCGCTGGCGTGTATGCGATCCCAGATGGCTACACTCGATTACACGGAGGACGCGCTTCCCCTTCCCCTCGTGCGTGCCGCAGAGATCACGATGCGCTGGGAGGAAACGCCCTCACCGGGACCCCGCAGCGCCATCGGCGCGTTCTTCCTGAGCGTGGTCATGGTGCTGGCAGCAAGCGCGCTCGCAACTGCGGGGGTCGTTCGCGTTCTCATCATGGCGTCCGAAAGAGGGCTGTTCGAAATGAGGTGAGACTCCGATTTCGACTCAGGGCTGTGAAAAGGCCACATTCTTGAGCTTTGGTGAACGGTCGGGCGGGGCGGGAGTGGACGCCAGGAAGACCCAGGCAAGGACCATGAGGCCGGTTTTCGCGCAGGTGGGACACGGCCGAGCCTGCGTGTCTTGGCGTAGCGCGCCCCCGTCGGTACGCTTCCTGAATGGACCTTCAACTCCTTACTCGCCTCTACACGGAGCACGTCGCGCATTTGTCGGCGGCGTACGACGCAGCTCTCGCGACAACGGGATGCGACGCGGTCGTCATTCACGCAGGAGCGCTCAAGAAGCGTACGGAGTTCGACGACCAGTACTGGCCATTGCGCGTGACGCCGCATTTTCAGCACTGGCTTCCGCTCGCCGAACCGGAGTGCGCACTCGCGATCGAGGCAGGCAAAAAGCCGAAGCTCATCTGGCTCCGGGACGGCACCTTTTGGGAAAAGCCGGCGGCACCCGAGACCCTTCATTTCAAGGGCGCCTTCGACATCGTCGACGTGAGCTCGACGGAATCGGCCAGAGAGCACTTGCCCGGAAAACGAGCGGCGTTCGTCGGCGAAGAGCGCTCACGAGCAGCGAGCTGGGGTTTTTCGGATGCGGATACCAATCCAAAAGAGCTCGTGCAGCGCCTCGATCAGCTCCGCACCACCAAGACCGCGTACGAAATCCTCTGCCTCGAAGAGGCAAACCGGCGCGCGGCGCGCGGCCACGATGCCGTTGCAAAGGCATTCCTGGGGGGAGATGCAAGCGAGCTCGAGCTGCATCTCTTGTATCTGCGCGCGACGGGGCAAGACGATCCCGAAACGCCGTACAAGAACATCGTCGCGTTGGGAGAGAACGCCGCGACGCTTCACCACGTGAGCTATGGAAAGCGCGCCGCGACGGCGCCGGGTTCGCAAGCGCTGCTCCTCGATGCAGGTGCGACCTACCAGGGTTACTGCTCCGACATCACGCGCACGTTCGTGAAGGGCTCGGGCGCGACGGCGAGCGCCTTTGCAGAGCTCGTGGCAAGCGTCGAGGCCTTCCAAAGAAAGCTATGCGCCAACATCGCCGTGGGAAACAAGTACGAGGCGCTCCACGAGCAGGCCCACCGCGAGGTGGCTACCGCGCTCCGCGAGGCCAAAATCACGAGCCTCTCCGTCGACGAGGCGGTCGCAAGCGGCGTGACGCGCGCGTTCTTCCCGCACGGGCTAGGCCACTCGCTCGGTTTGCAATGCCACGACGTGGGCTGCGCGCTCATCAAGCCAAAGCCGGAGAACCCGTTCTTGCGGAACACGTCGACCATTGCCCAAGGCCAGGTGTTCACCATCGAGCCGGGCGTCTACTTCATCGACGCTTTGCTAGAGAACGTCCGAACCAGCGCGCATGCCGCAGCGATCGACTGGAAGCTCGTCGCAGAGCTTCGAAAAATGGGCGGCGTGCGGATCGAGGACGATGTGGTCGTGACCGGCGGAGACAGAGTCACGCGAAATCTCACGCGCGAAGTCTTGCCGTAGTTCGAGACCCTTGAGGATGAAGACGATCATGAAGAAAAAGATCGCAGTCTTTTGGCCGGGAGACGCGCGGCAAAAGCCGAACGAGCTTGCAACTCCGAACATGCTCCAGGCAACCGAAGAGCTCAATCGCGCGCTCCGGAAGCTCGGGCGCGAACCCTATCTGGTCGAAGGCTTTCTCTCCAAGCCGCACGAGGCCATCGAAAAGTTAGGGCCCATCGACGATCCGATGGTCGGCGTCTGCGTGCATTGGTTCTATGGCCCTCACACGACCGATGGCGTCGTCGGCAAGAACAACCCGCTGCTCTTGGCCAGCAACTTCAGCGGCAGGTGGCCGGGTCTCGTGGGTCTGTTGAACACGGGCGCGTGCCTGGAAATGCTCGATCGGCCGTTCTCGCGAGCATGGACCGAGGCCGCCGACTGGAGCCGTGACGCGGCCTTCATGGCGCGCCTCGACGAGTGGTGCACGACAGGAACGATTCGGTATTCCGAAGGAGAAATCCGCCATCACGCGCCAGTGAGCGGACAGGCGAGCGATTTGGCGTTGCAGGTGGCCGCCGAGATACGAAAAAAGCGCGTGCTCTTGATGATGCTGGGCGACACGTCGATGGGCATGATCAACGGCTACTTCGGTCCGCGTTTGCTCAACAAGCATGGCTTCACGGAGCACAAGATCGACCAGGCCTGGATCATCGATCGCGGAAAACGCATTTCGGACAAGCGCATTCAGGATGCCTTCGACTTCTGTGTCGCCAAGGGGGCAACCTTTCACTGGGGCGAGCGCGGAGCTTTGGATTTCGACCAGAAGGCGACATGCGAGCAATTGCGGGACTACCTGGCAGTGCTCGACATGATCGGCGAATACAAAGCGGATTGCCTCGGCTGGCAGTACCAACTGGGCCTCATTCCGCTACGCCCGCCGAGCGATTTCGCCGAAGGGCTCTTCAACTCGGCGTGCCGGCCAGAGTCGAACGGCGACACCATCGCGTGCGCGACGGAAGCCGATCAGGGCAACGCCATGCCCATGGAGATGATGAAGCGTCTTCTCAAGAAGAAGGGGCTACACCAAGCGGTGATGTTTCACGACGTGCGATGGGGAAAAAAGCACGGCGGTCGCTTTTTGTGGGTGCTCTTGAACAGCGGTTCCTGCGGCGCGTACGCGTTCAATCACGATCCGGAGAGTCTCTCGGGCGTCCACTCGTATCGCCAGCCGGCGCTGTATTTCCCCACACCGGGGGGGACCTTCGCCGGGGAAAGCCTCCCGGGGCGAATGACCTGGGCGCGCGCGTACATCAAAAAGGGAGAGCTCTGGATGGACGTGGGCCGCGGCGAGGTGGTGCGCCTTCCACCCGAGGTCCGCGACGAGTGGTGGGAAGGCACGACGCGCGAGTGGCCGTTCATGGCTGCCGACATGGGCATCTCGCAAGAGACCTTGATGGCGCACTATCTGTCGAACCATGTGGCCGTCGCGTACGGCGACATTTTCGGCGAAATGGTCGCTCTCTCGCAGGAGCTGGGGTTCAGAGTGCGAGTGATGGGAAACTCATGAGCGTCGGCCATTGCCGACCAGTTCGCTCTCGCGCGCCAGCAAGACTCGCGAGTCGTGCGACGAGAGTAGTATCGCAGAGTCGCTGGCTGTAGCTTCTGCGCATGGATCGTCTCTACCTCGGCATCGACGTCGGCACCGGAAGCGCGCGCGCGGGGCTGTTCGACGAAACGGGGAAACTATACGGAATGGGCGTGGCCCCCGTTCAGATGTGGAAGCCCGAGGAGGACTTCGTCGAACAGTCCAGCGACGACATCTGGCGCGCGTGTGGGCGCGCAGCAAAGGAAGCGCTCGCCAAGGCCGGCGCAAAGGCCAAGAGCGTGCGCGGCATCGGCTTCGATGCCACGTGCTCGCTCGTCGCGCTCGACGCCCATGATCGGCCCGTAACGGTGAGCCCGGCGGGCCGCGACGAGCAGAACGTCATGGTGTGGATGGACCACCGCGCCACCGAACAGGCCGACCGCATCAATCGCACCAAGCACGAGGTGCTCCGCTACGTGGGAGACGTCATCTCCCCGGAGATGGAAACGCCCAAGCTGCTCTGGCTCAAAGAGAAGATGCCCGAGACTTGGAAGCGTGCCTCGAAATTCTTCGATTTGCCGGATTTTCTCGCCTACCGGGCTACGGGTGTCGACGTGCGCTCGCTTTGCACCACCGTGTGCAAATGGACCTACCGAGGCGACCTCGGGCGGTGGGACGCGTCCTTCTTCGAACGCATCGGCCTCGGGGATCTCGCCGAAAACGAGTGGGCGAAGATCGGAGCGCGCGTAAGGCCGATGGGTGAGCGGCAGGGCGTGCTCACGGCGCGATCGGCGGAGGAGCTCGGCCTCGATCCGGGCATCGCCGTCGGTGTCTCGATCATCGACGCCCACGCCGGTGGGCTGGGAATGCTCGGCATTGGCGCGCCGACCCTGGAAGAGCTCGAAACGCGGGTGGCGCTAATCGGCGGCACATCGACGTGCCACATGGCCGTCTCACGCGAGCCGAAGTGGATTCGCGGTGTTTGGGGCCCTTATTTTTCGGCGATGGTTCCGGACATGTGGCTCACCGAAGGCGGGCAGTCCGCCACCGGCGCGCTCATCGATCACGTCATTGCGAGCCACGCGCAAGGCGCCGTGCTCGCCGCCCAAGCCAAGCGCGAAGGTACGACGACGTACGAGCTTCTCAACGCTCGCCTCCACAAAATGGCTAAAAACGCCCGCTTCGGCGCCGAGCTCACGCGCGACCTGCACGTGCTCCCCGACCATCACGGCAACCGCTCGCCGCGCGCCGATCCGACGCTTCGCGGCATGGTGAGCGGCCTCAAGCTCACCGACTCGGCCGATGCGCTCGCGCTCCTGTACCTCGCGACAATACAGTCGCTCGCGCTCGGAACACGCCACATTCTCGAGGCGATGAGCGCGCAGGGCTACAACATCACGACGCTTCTCGCATGCGGGGGCGATACCAAGAACCCGCTCTTTTTGCGCGAGCATGCAGACGCCACGGGGTGCCGCATCGTGCTGCCGAAAGAGCCAGAGGCCGTTCTACTCGGCGCGGCGATCTTGGGCGCAGTCGCGTCGGGCGATCGCGCGAGCGTGCTCGACGCCATGGGCGCGATGAGCGGTGCCGAGAAGGAGCTCGCTCCCGCGAAGGGGGACGTTGCCGCCTACCACGACGCCAAATATCGCGTCTTTCTGAAGATGCACGACGACCAGCTCGCCTACCGTGCACTCATGAGCGGACGGGGGTGAAGATCGTGAACCCCTTTGCCTGACACCGTTCGACGTAGCTCCGGAAGGGAGGGCGTCAATGGGCGCTTTGCGATATAGCGAAGAGGTGATGGTGCGCCTCTACCGAATGCTCTGGGCCCTTCCCTTCTTCGTAGCGCTGGCGTCGTGCACCAAAGACAAGCCATCCGCCTCGTCCGACTCCGGCGCCGTCAAAGCGACGCTGAAAATTGCGATCATTCCGAAAGGAACGACGCACGAGTTCTGGAAGAGCGTGCACGCCGGTGCGGTGAAGGCGAAAAGAGAAGAGAACGTCGAGATCGTGTGGAAGGGGCCGCTCAAGGAAGACGACCTGAAGGCCCAAATCGACGTCGTGCAGAGCTTCACGGCGCAACGAGTGAGCGGCATCGTGCTGGCGCCGCTGAGCGACAAGGGGCTGGTCGGCTCGGTGAAGGGCGCCGTCGACGCGAAGGTTCCCGTCGTCGTGTTCGATTCTGATCTTCAGGGTGACCTTCACTCGAGCTTCGTGGCAACGGACAACTTCGCTGCGGGGAAAATGGCCGGCGAGCACTTGGCCAAAGTCCTCGGCGGCAAAGGGAACGTCGTGATGCTTCGCTACCAAGAGGGCTCCGCGAGCACAATGAATCGCGAAAACGGCTTCATGGACGCAATGAAGACGCACCCCGACATCAAAGTGGTCAGTGACAACCGTTACGGCGGCGCGACGACCGAGAGCGCCATGGGAACGAGCGAAAGCCTGTTGTCAGCGCAAAAAGGGGTGAGCGGCGTGTTCACACCGAACGAATCGACGACGTTTGGAATGCTTCTCGCCCTACGAAAAGCAGGGCTGGCGAAGAAGGTGCACCTCGTCGGCTTCGACAGCTCGGAGAAGCTCGTGCAAGGGCTCCGGGACGGAGACATCAGCGGTCTCGTGCTGCAAGATCCATTCAAGATTGGCTACTTGGCAGTGAAGACGATGACGGCGCACCTGCGCGGAGAAAAGGTCGACAGGCGTGTCGACACGGGCGCGAAGCTGGTCACCAAGGACAACATGGGAACCTCCGACATGAAGGAGCTCCTCTCGCCCGACCTCAAGAAGTGGCTCGAGGAGTGAATCGACTCCTCGTTCGCGGTGTAAAAAAAGCCTTCGGCGCGACACGCGCGCTCGGCGGTGTGGATCTCGAAGCCGCGCGCGGCGAAGTGCACGCGGTGCTCGGCGAAAACGGTGCGGGCAAAAGCACGCTCATGAAGCTCCTGGGCGGCGCACAAACGCCTGATGCCGGAGAGATCACACTCGATGGCGTTGCGTTCCGGCCCAAATCCCCGCGGCAGGCGCGCGACGCCGGCGTGAGCGTGGTCTACCAAGAGCTGTCTTTATGCGCGCATCTCACGGTGGAAGAGAACGTGGCATTGGGCGCCGAGCCCGCGCGCCACGGCATCCTCCTGAGACGAGAGATTCGCACCCGAGTCGTTGCCGCGCTCGAAAAAGTGCTGGGAGAAGCGCGCGGACGCTTCGGGCCCGAGTCGGTCGTCTCCTCCCTCAAGAGCGGCGATCGGCAACTGGTAGAAATTGCGCGCGCGCTCGCCAACGCGGACGGATGTCGGGTGCTCATTCTCGACGAGCCGACGAGCAGTCTCGCGGCAGATGACGCGGCGCGCCTTTTCGCCCTCGTCAGGCGTTTGGCTGAGGATGGCACCACGGTGCTCTACGTGACGCATTTTCTCGAGGAGCTACCGCGCGTCGCCGACCGTTTCACCGTGCTGCGAGACGGCATGACGGTGGGAAGCGGCGCGATCAAAGACGTTTCACCCGGCGAGATCGTCGCGATGATGGCCGGCCGCGCGGTGGATCGATGGTTCGCACCATCGACACGCTCGCCGGGCGAGGTGGTCCTCGAGGTGATCGACGTCGCGGGACACCCAAAACCCAAGCGCGCGAGCCTGACCCTCCGTAGAGGAGAAGTGCTCGGCCTCGCCGGTCTCGTCGGAGCAGGTCGAACAGAGCTCGTTCGGGCCATATTTGGCCTCGATCCGGTGCGTTCTGGAGCCGTAAAGGTTGGCGCGTCGATGGGGCTCGTGAGCGAGGACCGAAAGGGGGAAGGGCTCGCGCTGGCGCGCACCGTCGCAGAGAACGTAACGCTCTCGAGGCTGCCGGGGTTCTTCGTGTCGCCGGCCTGGTCGCGCGAGGCGACGAAAAAGCGCATCGACGAGCTGTCGATCAAGTGCTCGGGCCCTGATGCGCGCACGCACGAGCTGAGCGGCGGCAACCAACAGAAAGTAGCCCTTGCGCGGCTGCTTCACGAAGACGTGGACGTGTGGCTGCTCGACGAACCGACGCGCGGGATCGACGTGGCCAGCAAGGCGCAAATCTACGGGCTCATCGACCGTCTCGCGGGTCGTGGAAAAGCAATTCTCGTCGTTTCGAGCCAACTCCCCGAGCTCCTTGGCCTCTGTGATCGCATCGCCGTCATGCGCCGGGGGATTCTCGGCCCCGCGCGCCCCGCCTCCGAATGGACGGAGCATGCGCTTCTCGAAGAGGCAGCGGGCGCAGGGTTGTGATACTCCCGAAAACCATGCGAAACCTGGCCCTGGCTTTGAGCCTCTCCCTCGCCCTTTTCGGCTGTCCCAAGAAGAAGAACGCCGGCGCCGATGCCCCCGCCGACGC
>OBEQ012546340.1_pt1 | contig 11490 bp, 14 predicted proteins | sample 1670901 | NCBI WGS metagenome assembly OBEQ01 (sample SAMEA104232315, study PRJEB22302) | groundwater metagenome | biome: forest; feature: aquifer; material: groundwater | place: USA | collected 2011-08-07 | depth 5.4 m | reverse complement strand
GGCGAATTAAGGAGTTTGTCGGAGAGGCCTGCTCGCTTGGCGGAACGATTCTCGGGGTTCTTTCCAGCTTTCGGTCCCAAGTCCGACAAACTCCTAGCCCGGGCTAGAACCGGATTGAGATGCCGCCGCGGATGCCGACCGAGGTGCCGAGATCGATCCGGGCAATGCGACTGCCGACCATCTGGTCGTAGTTGCCGAGTTTCTGGGCGGTGACGCCTCCAAAAAGCCCCGTCGTCCCGTTCGCCGCAAACTCGAGATTCAGATCCGCATAGTAACCGCTGAGAAATTTGCTCACATCGCTCTGTTCCGTGCGGGGTGTGCTGACGAAGCGGCCGATGATGGGCGTCTCGAAGGATTCCGCCGCGGAGTAGTTGGTGCCGGAATAGGCTCCGGCGAAGCCGAGGCTGGCGCTGAGGCCGAGGCGCTCGGACAGCTGCGTGCGCATCGCCGGGCCCACTTTCACCAGAAAGTAGGCTCCCTTGACCTGCCATCGGCCATGCACCGTGACCGGGCCGGCATCAGGGTTGTCCAGACGCTCGACCGGGGCGCTGCCAATCGGCACAGTTGTCTCCAGCACCCTGGAGGGATTGCTCGGCGCGTTGTAGGGGGCGGTGGGCGCGGGGAGGCCGTTGAGCGAATAGAGATCGGTGATGGAGTGCAGGGTGGACTGGATATCGCCTGCGGTCTTGTTGTTGATGCCGTTCAGGGAGATGCCGGTGATCAGGCTCCATTGGATGCGGCCGGAGCTCTTGCCCAGTATCCGGGCGAACTGCAGCTCGATGCCGCCGACGGGGCCCTGTTTGTGTTCCATGGCCGCACCGGCGCTGACTGCACTGTAGCTGCTCAGGGCGATGAATCCCGGGCGCAGAGCCGCCTGTTCCGGCGCGACATAGGACCAGCTGCGGGTGAGACCGGCGGCATAGCTCAGCATGTTCTTGGTGCTCGTGGTGGTGACATCATCGGGGGTGGCATCATCGGGGGGGTCCAATTTTCCATCAGCGCCGCCGTTGGTCCTGACAACCGTCACCTCGTAGCGCCCTTGCGGCAGCTGGGTGGTGGTTGTGGTGACTCGGCTGTTGGTGGTCGTAACCGTCTCCGGGCGGGCGGTTTCTTCCGGCCGCTGGGCATCCGTAAGCACCTGGCCGTTGTCATAGCTCCGTGCGATCGCCCCGGCAGTGAGGGGGGCAATCGGGTGGTTGAAATCCACCGAACCCAGTTTGCTGAAATTCACCTTCGCCCCGGAGCTCAGCACCCGGAAGCCGACGGTGACGGAGTTGCGCGGCAGATAGACTTCCGCCTGTTCGCGGGCCAGCGCCTCGAGGCGCTGCTCTTCGCTGGCGCTGAGTTCATTTTGGGCAGACATGATCGCCGGACCGGCCAGCAGGGCAGAAAATACCGCAAATTTGAGCGAACGAAGGATCATGGTGCGCATGGGCATAGGGGTGGCGTCAGCACTTGGAAAGGCCAAATTCAACAAGGTTCCATCAGGCTTTTTCCATCGGCTCTTTCGGCTCCGCCTTCGCCAGTCCCGCCTTCACCATCGCCCGCTTCACATCCTCCGCCTTTTGCTCGAGCTCCGTCTCCCGCTCCTGGTGAGCCTGCATTTTCTCGAACAGCGAGGCTTCGCTTTGCTCGAGAAATTCCTCCCGCTCCTTGAGCGCCGCGCGCTGTTCCTCCAGCGACGCTTCCTGCCGGTCGAGCTCCTCCTTCAGCTTGACCAAGGCGGCGAACTCCTCGGGATTCACGCCCGTGGTGGCCCGCGCGACCGGCTGCTTGCGCATCGCATCGATGACCTTTTCCCGCGCCTGCAGCAGGGCCTCGTTCTCCGCCAGGGCGCGGTCGCGCTCGGCAATCTTGTTCTCGGCGTCGGCCAGAGCCATCTCGCGCTCCCCCACCTTGGTCTCGAGGGCGCGCAACGCCTTTTGCAGTTCCTCGACCTGCGAGCCGCTGAGCACGGGCTTGCCGCCCCAGGGTGGCTGCGACTGCGACATGATCGCCCCGATGGATTTCCGGGCCTCGGCCGTGACCTGGCTGGCCTCCTGCGCGCGCTGCAGCGGGCTGGCGCGGCGCGGCAGCACCAACGGCTTGATGCCGCTGCCCGGCTTGACCGGAAACTTGATCCCGGCGGGCGCGGGGAATGCACCCATCGGCGGTGTGCTCTTAACCGGCGGGGGAAATGGGGGCGACGCAGGCTGAGGCGCCCCGGAGGATGGCGGCTGGTTTTCCACAGGGAAAATGTAGCACGGTCAGCCCTTGCCGAAAAGCCGCGAAAACAAGCCGCGCTTCTTCTCCTCGGCAGGAACGGCCCCGGGCCTGATGCTGTCCTTCAAGGCCGTGCCGGCGAGCCGCACCGCGATGGCCTCGCGCGCCGGATCGTTGAGCACGACAAAATAGCGCTCGTAGCTGCCGCCCTCGCTGATGTGCTGGATCAGCGCGGCTTTCTGGTCCTTGACCCAGTCCAGCGCCGAAGCGACCGTGGCCCGCATCATGGCCTCGTGCTTCGCAGCCTGGTCAGCGGTCATCGGCTTGGCCGCGGCCGCATCCGCCGGGTTGAGCTTGGCCCCGCAAAATCTGGCCAGGGACAGTTGGTCGGCGCGCGGCAGCCCGGCGGCGATGAGTCCGATGGCCTCGGCGAGGTGCAGCCCGGTGGCGCCCTTGCGGTAGGGAAGAAACTGGGCGAGGCCCTCCTCGTCGCCATGCGTCAGCGCGTTGAGCGCGGTGCGGAAATCGCCGCCGAGCACGACGCGGGTGGACATTTGCTGGCCGAGATTGGCGAACCCGCCGATCGTCTTCACTCCCTCGGAGGCGCAGACGGCGCGGGTGCCCTCGCTGAAATTCGCCAGCAGCATCGGGAAAGCCTCGGGAATGCCCAGCCGGGCGAGCGTCTTGAGGATCGGGTTTTCCTTGGCCGAAGTCTCCTCGACCTGCGCCACCATGTCGCCGAAGGGATCATCGAAGGCGAGCGTCTCCTTCAAAATGCCGATCAAGTGGTCGGCCCGGTCCGCCTTGCCGGCGATCTCCGGCATCATCAGCAGCTCGTCGTAGGTGAAATCGATATACTTGGAAGGCTTCTCGTCCTCGCCCGTGTGCGGCCATTCCTGGGTGTCGAGATTCTGGGCCAGGCTGATGAGCGAGGTGTCGGCCATGATGGAATGATGGAATTTCTTGCGGATCTCGTCCCACTCGCCGGAATTGAATTTACCCATGTTGGTGGTCTCCTGGATTGAAGGGATTAATGCGGGGCGTTCTCCACGATCTCGTTCGCGAGCTTGAGGTAGTCGTTGGCGACGCTGTCCTCGTCATTGCCCTCGGTGCCCACCAGGAAAACCGGCAGGCCGAGCGTGACGGCCCGGCGCACGATCATCGCATCGCGGATCTGCGTGGTGCAGATCTTGGCGGTCGGGGAACAGCCGCGCTTCTGCGTCTTGAATTGATTCAGGCGAAGCTGCATGCGCATCTTCGGCACCTCGATGTCGGTGTTGCTCTTGATCGAGTTGAAGACGATCCCGTAAACCTGCGCGGCCGGCCCCATGGCCGTCGTGCGGAAACTGGCGGAAGTCTGCTGGAAGCGGACGAGTTTCTCGATCAGCAGCGTGAAGCCGATGAGGCTCAGCGCATCGGGATTTGACGGCACATAGATCTCGCCGGCGCAATAGACCCCGTTCTGCGAGGCGCGCAGGACGTTGGGCGGGCAGTCGAAGAGAATGAAGTCGTAATTGTTTTCGATCTCAGCGAGCTGCTCCTGGAAAATCACGTAAGACGGCCTTTTGGGGTCGGGTTTGTATTCACCCTCGAGGTCCACCAGGTTGAAGGTGGTCGGCACGAGATCGAGGCCGGGCAGGAGTTTCTCGCCGTCCTTGCCCTCCACCACGTCCTTGATCACGCAGTCCTTCAATCGCGCCGTGCCGGGGTCAAAAATCGAGTAGATGGAGCCGACGCCGGTGGCGTTGATCTTGTTCCAGCGCTCCAGGCGCATCAGCCAGATGCTGGCGTTCGACTGCGTGTCGAAATCGAGCAGCAATACCCGCATGCCGCGGCGCACCAGACTGGCTGCGGTATTTACGATCAGCGATGTCTTGCCAACACCGCCCTTGTAGTTGAGGAAGGCTATCTTGCGAGCCATTTGATAGGGAGTGAAATCAGCCGCAAGATGGCACAGGACTCAAGGGGCGCGAGTTAAAAATCTTACGAACTTTTGGATTTCCGCCGGAACGAATAAGCGCCTCAATCCCCTCCATGAATGAGCCCAGCCTGCAGGAAAAATACGCGCCGGCCAGCATTTGCTTCGGCTGCGGGCCGGCCAATCCCCGGGGCTTGCGTATTCGCAGCTTGGTCCGCGGGGATGAGGTCGTGGCGGCTTGGCGGCCCGAAAAACACCACGAGGCCTTCCCCGGTATGCTCAACGGCGGCATCATCGGCACCCTGCTCGACTGCCACTGTAACTGGACGGCGGCATGGCACCTTATGCAGGCAAAACAGCTCGACCAACCGCTCTGCACCGTCACCGCCGACTATGCCATCAAGCTGCTCCGCCCCACTCCCACGGACGGGCCCGTCGAACTCACCGCCCGGGTCGTGGAAGCCACGGCAGACCGCGCCACGATCGAGGGCGTGCTGACTGCAGCCGGCAAGCCCCGCGCGACCTGCCGGGGCACTTTCGTCGCCGTGCAACCCGGCCATCCCGCCTACCATCGCTGGTAAAGCGCCGGAGTCACCCGATCGTCACCGGGTCCGCACGGGATCGTAACCTGCCGCGGCTATCGTGACCCAGTGAACTCCGCCGCTTGCATCCTCGTCGTCGATGACGAACCCGACTTTATCGAACTCGTGCAATTTCACCTGGAGCGGGCCGGTTATCAGGTCGCCACGGCCACGAACGGCTGGGAAGCCCTGGCCTCGATCCGCCAGCAGCGGCCCGACCTCGTCCTGCTCGACCTGATGCTGCCCGATCTCGATGGCTTCGGCGTTTGCGAAATCCTCCGCCGCGATCCGCTCACCGCCATGATTCCGATCGTCATCGTTTCCGCCTGGGCTTCCTCGGACTCCCGCCACCTCGGCCTGGAACTCGGCGCGCTGGATTACATTCCCAAGCCATTCAGCCCGCAGGACCTGGTCGGTCGGGTCGACCGCCTCGTCCGGGCCCGCGCGGGCTGATCGGACTACCGATACGGACTCATGCAGTTGCCCGTGGGCCAGCGAGCTTGCTCGCGCTCTTTGGGCGCCCGCAAGCGGGCTGGCCTACCGTCGCACTTTTCAGTTTCTCAAGTTCAGCGGAAAATCGCGGGCAACTGCATGAGTCCGGCTCAGTTGCGGTCGAGGCCAAACTCGATCGGCACCACGAGGCGGAACGGCACCACGCGGTTGTTGCGCCGCCCCGGCTCGAACCGCCAGCGCCGCACGGCCCGCACCGCCGGCTCGACGAATTCGCGGTGCGTGAAACTCACCGCCTCCGCCCGCACGACGCGCCCCTCGGTATTGACGTCGAACTCGACCGTCACCGAGCCGCCGATGCCGTCCATCCGCATCCGCGCCGGATAGTCCGGCGAGGGTTGGGCCTTCGCCCGGGGATCGTTGTCGAGCTGGCTGCCCAAGATTATGCCCAGGGATTTCCCGCCGGGAAAACCGGCCTCGCCCGTGTCGTTCGGTCCCGAAATCGCAGGAATGAAAAATAAAACTGCGGCTGTGCCGGTCGCAACGCGCTCACGACTTGCGCGCGCCGTCGAACGCGGTTTGCTGACGGACAATGATTCCCCTGCACGACTGGCTCATTTTCTCCGCGGCGGCGCTGGGCATGGCGCTCTCGCCCGGCCCTAACATGATGTATCTGCTCTCGCGCTCGATCTGTCAGGGGCGGCGGGCCGGCTTCATCTCGCTGCTCGGCGTCGTGACCGCCTTCCTCCTCCATATCCTGTGCGCCTCGGCGGGCCTGACGGTGGTGTTCGTGACGGTGCCACTGGCCTACACGCTGTTGAAATACAGCGGCGCCGCTTATCTGCTGTGGCTCGCGTGGCAGGCCGTCCGGCCGGGCGGGGCCTCGCCCTTCGCGCCGCGCTCACTCGCGCCCGACTCCGCGGGAAAATTGTTTCGCATGGGGTTTCTGACCAACGCGCTCAATCCCAAAGCGGCGGTGTTCTACCTGTCGATCCTCCCGCAATTCGTGCATCCGGAGCACGGCCAGGTGTTCGGACAAAGCGTGCTGCTCGGCGTGACGCAGATTAGCGTCAGCTTCGCCGTCAACCTGACCATCGTGATCACCGCCGGGACGATCGCCGCCTACTTCGCCACCCGGCCGACCTGGCTCAACGCGCAGCGCTGGCTCATGGGCGGCGTGCTCGGCGGGCTGGCCGTGCGGCTGGCGCTCGACGAGCGGAGGGGACGGCGAAGCGCTGGTCCCAGGGGGAATACCTGCCTCAGCCGTAACGATGCAGTTGCTTGGGGTGGAACGCGGCCTCCGGACGCGTTTTCCCCTGCGCGCATTGCGCCAACCCGTCCGGAGGCCGGGTTCCACCTTTCAGTCTCAGCATGGCGGGAGCGGAATGAGAGTTCGACTGCATCGTTACGGCCCAGCTTCGTCGAGCAGAAGACCAACGTTATCCTCAGGGGAGGCGTGGGCCGCGGGCTCTTCACCTCGCGGCGGCAGCCTCGGCCGGAGCGAGTTCGTTGTTATTGACGGTGAAGGTGAGTTGCGCGCCCTCCCCCACTTCGCCGGCAATGAGTGCCCGGGCCAACCGGGTCTCAAGATGGCGCTGCAGGAAGCGCTTGAGCGGGCGGGCGCCGAAGACGGGGTCGTATCCTCGCTCAGCCACCCACTCCTTCGCTTTCGCGTCGAGGGCCACCATCACGCGGCGCTCCGCGAGGCGCTTGTTCAGGTCGGCCATCAGCAGATCCACGATACTGCCGATTTCCTCCAGCGTCAGTGGCTTGAAGAGAACCGTCTCGTCGATGCGGTTCAGGAATTCCGGGCGAAATACTTCCGCAGCGCGGCCGGTTGGCCCACCTTGCTGAGCGCGAGGAGCAGGTGCTCGACGCTGACATACTCGTCCTTGAGCTGCCCGGCCTCCTTCTCGGCCTGCGTCAGCACCTCGTTCAGCGCCTGGGTGACGTAAATCTTGGAAACATCGACCGCGCCAGAAACCTTTGGCAGGCGTTCCAGTTCGCGGTTGGCCGCGAGCTGCATGGCGCTGACCGTCAACCCCAGTTTCCCGACCAGCGCGGGCACGATGCCACCCTCTTGGGCGAGAAGGGCCGCGAGCAGATGCCACGTCTCCACTTCGTTGTGCGCGCGGCGGCGTGCTTCGTTTTGCGCCTCCTGCACCGCCTGGCGCGACATGACGGTCAGTTTTTGCGGGTCCATGGTGTTATGGACCGGCTCGTTGCCTAGCGCGTTCCAAGCTTCAGGGGCCGCCTCCCCCTCGGGCAGAAACGCGGGGCGGCGGAGCGCGGTGACAGAGTGCGGCCGGATGACGCAGCAGGGGCGACAATCTGTCGTAGCCCGGTTTTGTGGGAGCGAGCTTGCGCGCGACTCCCCCGCTGTCGCGAGCAAGCTCGCTCCCACATTATCGAACCAACCTACCACCCGACCGGGATATCATGACATAAGTTGACTAGACCGGGGTGACGGCTACTGACTGGTTGTCCATGGCCGACTTTCCGCTCGAAGACAAACCCGCCCAAAGAGCCCTGCTGGTTGGCTTGCAGACGCCGGACATGGCTCCGGGCGAGGGGGAGGAATTGCTGGGAGAACTGAAGGAACTGGTGGAAAATCTCGGGCTCGTCATCACCCGCACCACCTTCGTCAACCTGCGCCTGACCCAGGCCAAATTTCTGGTCGGCAGCGGCAAGGCTGCCGAACTGATCGCACTCGCCAAGGCCGATGGCGCCGACCTCATCGTAGTCGACGCCGAGCTGTCGCCCAGCCAGCAACGCAACTGGGAGAAGGAATCCGGCCTGGCCGTCATCGACCGGCAGGAGGTCATCCTGGAGATTTTCGCCGACCGGGCGCAGACGCGCGAGGCCGTGCTGCAAGTCGCCCTCGCCCGCATGGAATACTCCCTGCCCCGCCTCACGCGGGCCTGGACCCACCTTTCGCGCCAGCGCGGCAAAGGCTCCATGGGAGGCGAAGGCGAAACGCAGCTCGAGCAGGATCGCCGGGTCGTGCGCGACCGCATCGCCCATCTAAAGGAGGAGCTGGCCGCGGTCATCTCCCAGCGCGCCACCCAGCGCCGCAAACGCCAGCGCACCCCCGTGCCCGGCGCCGCCATCGTCGGCTACACCAACGCCGGCAAATCCACCCTGCTCAACCGGCTCACGGGCGCGCATGTGCTCGCCGTCGACAAGCTCTTTGCCACGCTCGACCCGACCACGCGCCAGTTCGCCCTGCCCGACGGCCGCACCCTGCTCGTGACCGACACCGTCGGTTTCATCCGCCGGCTGCCGCACCGGCTCGTCGAAGCCTTCAAGGCCACGCTCGAGGAGGTCGTCGTCTCGGATTTCCTCATCCACGTGATCGATATCCCCAATCCCGACTTCGAACATCACCAAGCCACCACGCTCGCGGTCCTCGCAGAGCTCGGCGCCGTCGGCAAACCCACCATCACGGTCTTCAACAAAGTGGATGCGGCGACTCCGATGGTCCTGACTCGCGTCCGCTCGCAACACCCCGAGGCGCTGTTCATCAGCGCGCACACCGGCGCCGGCCTCGGCCCCCTGCTGCGCCGCTGTGAGGAGCTGGCCATCGATAACCTGGTCCCCGCCGAGCTGCTCATCCCGCACAGTCGCTACGATATCGTCGCCCGGCTGCACGCCGGCGGCCACGTGCGAAAACAGGAAGCGCGCGATGAAGGCACTTTGCTCAGCGGGCGTTTCCCCGCCAAACTACGCGCTCTCTTCGAGCCGTTCCTGGTGCCGGAAAGAAAAGCCAAGACCAAGCGTCCCCGCGTCACCCGCGCATGATTTCCGCCGCCGATGCCTGGCAAATGATTCTTTCCCGGGCGCAGCCGCTCGGCTCTGTCCGGCTGCCGCTGGCCGCAGCCCTCGGTCGTATCCTGCGCACTGCGGCGCATGCCGATGCCGATTCACCACCGTTCGACGCCTCGGCGATGGACGGCTACGCCCTGCGCCGCGCCGACGCGACCGCGACTCTCCGGCTCGTGGGCACAAGCCAGGCCGGCGCCGGCTTTGCCGGCACGGTCGGCCCAGGGGAATGCGTGCGCGTCTTCACGGGAGCACCGGTGCCGGCCGGCGCCGATTGCGTCGTGAAGCAGGAGGACATCGTCCGCGAAGGCGACCGCGTGTACGTGCCGCGCAGCGCCGGACCAGATCACATTCGCCACCAGGGTGAAAACCGCCGTGCGGGCGATCCGGTCGTCGCCGCCGGCACACTCCTCGGCCCGCCTGAACTCGCCGCGCTCGCCGCCGTTGGCGCCCACGAGCCGGAGGTGATCCGGACGCCACGCTGCGCCCACCTCGTCACGGGCAATGAACTCATCGCCCCGGAACTGACGCCGGTTGGCGCGCAGATTCGCGACAGCAACTCGACGCTGATCGCCGCGCTGCTGGAACACCACTCTGTGGCACTGGCCGGCCAGCGCCGCGTGGGCGACGCCCTCGCCGCCGCACGGTCCGCCGTCGAGGCGATGCCCGCCCACGACGTGCTGCTCATCTCTGGTGGCGCCAGCGTGGGCGACCACGATCTGGCGCAGCCGTTGCTGGTCGCGCTGGGTTATGAGCTGCATTTCCATCAGGTGAATCTCCGCCCGGGAAAGCCCCTGGTTTTCGCCAGCCGCGGCGGACAACTCGCCTTCGCCCTGCCGGGCAATCCGGTTTCGCACTGGGTGGTCTTCCAGCTGTTCATCGCACCGCTGCTGCGTTTTCTCCAGACCGGCCAGCCGGCCGCCCCCCCGCGCCTGATCGGAAGGCTCGCCGCGGGCTGCCGGGTGCCACCGCCGGATTCGCGCCAGACCTTCTGGCCCAGCCACGCCACGGTGGCCGGGGGAACGCATGAACTCATGCCGCTGCCGCTCGCCAGTTCCGGCGACAGCAGCGGACTCGTCGGGGCAAACGCACTCTTGCCCGTGCCTGCTCCGCCCGCCAGCCTCGCGCCCGGTCAACCCGTCGAATTCATTCCCTGCTCCTGACCAAACGCTCGACACGAATTTCACAAATGAACACGAATTTTCCACTCCTTCCTGATTCGTGCCAATCGGTGCAATTCGTGTCTCTCCTCTTCTGCGCCTTTTGTGCCTTTTGTGGCCAATTCCTCTGAATCCAATTTTCCCATGACCCCAGCGCCTCACTCCTTCTCCCATCTCGATCCCGCCGGTCGCGCGCAGATGGTGGATGTGGGGGCCAAGCCCGATTCGCAGCGCACCGCCGTCGCCGAGGGCCGGCTCATGTGCGCGCCGCGCACCATTGAAATGTTGCGCGCCCAGGCCCTGCCCAAGGGCGATGTTCTCACGGTGGCGAAGATCGCCGGCATCCAGGCCGCCAAAGCCACCAGCACCCTCATTCCCCTCTGCCACCCGCTTCCGCTCAGCGGCATCGAGGTCGACTTCACCGTGCATGATGATGGCATCGGCATCCGCGCCACCGTCCGGGTCACCGGCAGGACCGGCGTCGAGATGGAAGCGCTCAGCGCCGTGTCCGTCGCCGCGCTCACCGTTTACGACATGTGCAAGGCCGTGGACAAAGGCATGTCGATCGGCGGCATCCGCGTGGTGGAAAAAACCAAGGCCTGAATTTTGAACCACGAATGGACACGAATAGGCACGAATGGTCCGGTCAAAACAGAAACCAAACGGCCTCTGGTGGTATTTCAATTCGAGTGAATTCGTGTCCATTCGTGGTCGTCTCCTTCTTCCCATGAAAATCGCCCGCGTCACCCTCAGCGACCGCGCGGCGGCCGGAATCTACGCGGACGAGAGCGGCCCGGAGATCGAGCGCGTGGCGCAGCAGTTTTTCGCCGAGCCGCTGGAGTGGACGCGCGTGTTGCTCCCTGACAGCCGCACGGAATTGGAGACCGCTTTACGCCACCTCGCCGATCAGGAAAAGTGCCCGCTCATCCTTACCACCGGCGGGACCGGCCCCGCGGCCCGCGACATCACGCCCGAAGCCACCCTCGCGGTGCTCGACAAGGAACTGCCCGGCTTCGGCGAGATCATGCGGCTGCACAGCTATGCGAAGGTGAAGACCGCGATCCTTTCCCGCGCCACCGCCGGTGTGCGCGGCCGCTCGCTCATCGTCAACCTGCCCGGCCGGCCGAGCGCCATCGCCGAATGCCTGCCGCTGCTCGCGCCGGCCATCGCCGAGGCGCTCGACCACATCGCGGGCTTTCGGCCGGCTCTGCGGCTGCCCGCCTAGTATTACCATGTTAAGTCCACGACCGGAATTGGCCGATAGTGAGAAAGGCTGTCACTTAATAAGTGACATTCCCATTTGGCGTTCTGGGCGAGAAACATGACATAGTAATACTAGCCCGGATGGGCAGTAGTG
>OBEQ011558988.1_pt1 | contig 11492 bp, 7 predicted proteins | sample 1670901 | NCBI WGS metagenome assembly OBEQ01 (sample SAMEA104232315, study PRJEB22302) | groundwater metagenome | biome: forest; feature: aquifer; material: groundwater | place: USA | collected 2011-08-07 | depth 5.4 m | reverse complement strand
GCCTGGGCAAACAGTTCCTGCGGGTCGGCGCGCTCGTCGGCAATCTGGGGCAAATAATCTTCACCATCTTCGTTCACCATCACCACCGTTGATTCATCGGCCAGTTTCACGTGGCGCAGCCAGTCCAGCGCCTTGTTGCGCACCACGCTGGTCAGCCAGGTCATGGGCGCGGAAAGGCCGGCGGCATAGCTGCCCGCCTGATTCCAGACATTGACATAGGCCTCCTGCAACACTTCCTCGGCGCGGTCCTGTCGATTCAATATACGTAGCGCGACGCCAAATAGATGCGGGCTGGTGAGGGAATAGAGTTCGGAAAAAGCACTCTGGTCGCGCTGGCCGACGCGGCCCAGCAGGCGTACGAGATGTTCGTTTTGTTGCGGCGAAGTGGCCATGGGAAAGCCTGCCTGAGGGTTGAAATGGTTTTTTCGCAAAATAGCACAAAACGGTGGGCGGTTGCGGTAGGCGGTCGGCGGCATAGCGTGCGGTTTGCTGCCGACCGCCTACCGCAACCGCCCACCGAATTAACCCTTTTTTACCCTTTTATTCACAGTCTGCCGGAAATTTTGCAATTCCATAATGAGCCTCACTCAGGAGGCTACCGGTGGAGTGCAGCATGAATCCGCTGCCAACCGCCGACCGCAACCGCCGACCAAATTTCAGGAGAGCACGATGGCAGACCATCAACCCAATCCCGCTGTATCGGAACAGGAAACCCAGACCGGCTTGCGTCGCATCCGCGAAGCGATTGCGCGGGCCGAGGCGGAGGCGAAGGTGGTGACTGCTGCCAACAGCCGTGCCCAGGCGGAAGTGATTGCGCGTCAGTTGACTGAGGAACGCGCCCGGGTCGAAGTGGCTGCCGCGACGGCTGCATACAAAAAAGCCAAGGCCGCCGAAGACGAGGTGGCGATCAACCGTAGTCGTATCGAAGCCGAGCGCGAAGCACGTGCCGCCAGTGAAGCGCGGGTGGTGTCGATGAATCATGAATTGTCTGAACTGCGCGCCCGTCGCGAAACCGATCGTCAGGCCAGCAATGTTGCCGAAACGCGTGCCCAGGCGGAATCGGAAGCACGCCGGCGTGCAGAGCAGCAAATCGCACTGGAAAAGGAACTCACCGAAAAAGCGGTGATCGAGGCGGCCAAGCTGGCCGAAGACGCTGAGTTGGCTCGCCAGCAAGCGACCGAACGCGAAGCCGCCGCACTCGCCGCGCAGCAGGAAGCGATTGGCCGCGCGCGCGCCGATGCCGAAGCGGCCGCGCAGGCACGCACGCGTGAGCGTCACGAACAGGAAGCACGGCAAGCCGCAGAAATGCTGGCGCGGGTTCACCACGACGCGACCGTGAAGGCCGACGAGCGCAAGAAAATCGACGGCTTGCTGCTGGAATCCACGGTCAGCCGCGTGGGTGCCGAAGTGCAGGCTACCGAAGAAGCGCGCGCACTGGCAGCGGCGGAACGCGAGCGGCATCAGATTGCCCAGGCGCGTGCCGATGCCGAACGCCGCGCCGCTGAATCGCTGCAAGCGCGCTTGCGCGCTGATGTGGAGTTGCGCGACGCTGCGGCGGCACGTGCACAAACCGAGGATATTGCACGGGCTGCCGCCAAGGCGCGCGCCGAGGCTGAACACCATATGCGCGCCAGCGCCGAAGAACGCATCCGCGCCGAACGCCAGTTGCAGGCGGAAATCATGACGCGGGTGGAAGCCGAGCATCACGCCGATCTGAAAACCCGCGAACGCTTGCAGGCGGAGCAGCAAGCCAGTGAACACGCGCGTGCGCGCACGGCCGCCGAGCAGCAGGCCGAGACGCATGCGAAAGAGCGCAGCACGCAGGAAGCGCAGGCGAAGCAATTGGCCGAGCAGCGCAGTGTGGTTGAACGTCAGGCGGCCGAGCAGGCGGCCTTGCAGCGCCGCGCCGAGGAACAGGCGCTGGCCGCTGCGCAGGAAACCCAGCAGGCGCAACAACAAGCCGCGCAATTGGCGCGCGAGAAAGCGCGTCAAGCCGTGCTGCGTGCGCGTGCCGAACAAGAGCGTGCGCAGGCGGAAGCGCAGGCGCTGGCCGCCTTGCAGGAAAAACAGTGCGCCGAAGAAGCACTGCGTGCCGAAGCCGAAGCGCGCACCCACGCCGAACAGCAGGAAACCGATTTGCTGCGCGCCCAGCAGGAAGCGCATCAGGTGGTGCGTGAGGCGCGTGAGGCGGAAGCCAAGGCTTTGAAAGTGGCGTTGGAAAATGCAGTTGAGCAAGCGGAGTTGCAACGTCAAGCAGCGCAGGCGGCAATGATAAAAGCACGCGATGCGTTGCTGCTGGCACGTGCCGAACGGCAGCGCGCCAAGATTGAATGCGCCGCATTGGAGACCTTGCAAGCATTGTTGGGCGCCGAGAACGAACGCGTGCAGGCACAGCAAACCGCGCTCGCAGCCACCCAGGAAAAACTTGTCGCCGAACAGAACGCACGCGAGCAGGCGCAGGCACGTGCGCAGGCCGAACAGGAACAGACCGAAAAACTGCACATCAAGGCGGAAGCCGATCAAGCCGCACTGCAAGCCTTGCACGCCAAGGCCGAAGCAACCATGAACGCAGTCAAGCAGGCGCGAGAACGCGCCGCGCTGCAACGGCAGGCGGCGCACATTGCCTGTGAAAAAGCGGCGCAGGAAACCCAATTGGCCGCGACTGAGCGTGAACGTGTGGCGGCGGAACAGGCAGCCCTGATTGCGTTGCAAAACAAATTGCAACAGGAAGAAGCCGGACGCAAAGTGGCGCAGGAACGGGCCGCTGCCGAGCAATTGCACGCCGACCTGCTGCAGGCGGCGCATGCGGCGGATGAGCAAGCCCGCCAGGCCAGTGCCGCCGCCGTTGCCGCCCAGCAGGAAGCGCTGAAACATGCGCAGGAACAGGCGCTGGTGCAACAGGCCGCCGCGCAGTTGGCATTGCAAAAAGCACGCGAGGCAGATCTGCTGGCACGTACCGAACAAGCGCGCTTGCAGGCCGAGCAGGAAGAACTGGCCGCGCTTCAGGAAAAACTGCGCAGCGAGCAAGTGCTGCAACAGGAAACCGAAGCGCGTTTGCAGGCCGAACATCAGCAGCTTGAAATCAGCCGCCAACGCGAGCAAGCCGAGCGCGTGGCGCGCAAGATCGCGGAAGAAAAATCGGCGATCGAGCAAGCCCTGTTTGCACAAGCCAGCGAGCGTGCGCGTCTGCATCGCGAAGCCTCTGCGATTGCCGAACAGAAAGTGCAGAAGGAACAGGCACTGGCGCGTCTTGAACGTCAGCGTGCTGCCGATGAACAGCGCGCGTTGCTGGCGTTGCAGGAAAAACTGGCGTGCGAACATCAGCGCGCAACCGTAGAGCAGGAAAAAGCAGACTTTGAGCAAGAGCGTTGCGCAATCGAACAGGCGGCCTTGCAGGCCAGCACTGCGGAACGCGCGGCGGAAGAACTGCTGCTGAAAACCGTCGCCGAACAAGCCCAGGCGCATCAGCGCGCTGCGGAAGCGGCCGAGGTGCGCGCCTGTGAAGCGCAGGAATTGGCGCAGCTGGAGCGCGCACGGGCCGCCGCAGAAGAGCAGGCGGTGCAAGCACAGCGTGAAAAAATTGCGGCGCAGGCGCAAGCCCACGCAGCGGCCGAGCAGCGTGCCTGCGCCGAATTGATTGCGCTGGAAGCGCAGCGTGTCCAATTGGAGTCGGAAGAAGGCACGCGCCGGCAAGCCGAGGAGCGTGCCAATCTTGAACAGCAACGTGCCGCTGCGGCACGCGAACGCGAAGTCATGGAAGCGGCTGGACGCGCCGCCAGTGAAGCGCTGCAACGCGCCGAACAACAGTTGCTGGAACAGGCCACAGCGCACGCCGAGCAGCAACATGCTGCAGCTGCGCTGGCGCAGAACAAGGCCGATCAAGCGCAGCAATTGGCACAGCGCGAACATGAACGGATGCAAGCCGATCAAGCGGCGCTGGACGCCATCCGCGAAAAAATCCGCGCCGAAGAGGCAGCCTGTGCACATAGTCAACAACTGGCGGCACAGGAGCGCGAACACAGCCTCTGCATGCAGCAGCGCGAACGGGCCGAACAGGAAGCCATGCAGGCCAGTGCCGCGCGTCTGGCAGCCGAGCAGTTGCTGTGCGAAAAAGTCGAAGCGCAGTCACAGGATCAACGTCGTGCTGCCGAGGCCGCCGAGATCGCGGCGCGTGAAGCCGCCGCGCTGGCACAGATCGAACAGCAGCGTGCACAGGCCGAAGAACAGGCCCTGATTGCCTTGCAGGAAAAACTGCGCGCCGAACAGTCGGTCCGGATGAATGCGGAAATTCGTCTGCGTGCCGAGCAGGAACAAGCCAGCGCGATGCAGCAACGCGAACACGCCGAGATCGAAGCGCGGATCGCGAGCGAAGCTCAGGCCACCGCCGAGAAAACCAGGTTTGAACAAGCGGCGCAGCATGCCGAACAGCAAAAACGCGCGGCCAGTGCTGCCGAAACCCGCGCTCGCGAAGCACTCGAACTGGCGCGCGCTGAACGTCAGCGGGCTGATGATGAGACCGAGTCACTCGCGTTGATCGAGGAGAAGCTGCGCCTCGAACAGGAACGTGCCGCCGCCGCGCAGCGCAGCCTGCGCGCCGTGCAGGAGCAGACCGATGCCGAACGCAAGCTGCACCAGGAAGCGCAACTGAGCGCCGCCGCTGCCGAACAGCAGGCGCGTGTGATGCACGAGCGTGAGCAGGCCGAACAGGTGCAACGCACAGCGGCGGAAGCGCGTCTGGCCGCAGAACAGGTCGTGTTGGAAAAGGCGCGCGAACAAGCCGAAGCGCAGCGGCAGGCCGCCGAAGCAGCCGAGGCCCGCGCCCGCGAGGCGGTGGAGCTGGCCCGGGTGGAACGCGCGCGTGCCGACGCAGAAGCCGACGCGTTGGCTGCCATTCGTCAACGTTTGCATGACGAACAGGAGACTCAGCAACAGGCCGAGCAACGCGCTCAGGCCGAACGCGAAGCGGCCGAATTATCGCTTCTTCGTTTGCACGCCGAAACCGAAGCGCGCCAGGCCGAAGCCCAGCGCGTCACGGCCGAGCGCCGTGCGCTGGAAGCGGCGACCCAGCGCACGGAATCGGAACACCGGCTCGCGCAAATGACCGAGGTGGTGCGCAACAAGCAGGAGCACGAGCAACGCCGCGCCGAACAATCGGCGCAGGCCTTGATACAACGCATGTCGTTTGACACGCAGCGCACCAGCGACTGGTGCATGCGCGCCGAAAACCTGCTGGCCGAAGCACCGGTGCAAGTCACCCTGCCGCAACTCAAATCGACCCCGAAAAAGGCGCTCATGCCATGGACCCTGGCCGGCATTTCTGCCGTGGTCGGTTTGACGGCTGCGGCAGGGATCAGTGCGTTGCTTGAACCCGTCGGCGCAGAAACGGTTGCGCAGATGCCCGTCATGCGCGTGGTGCCAGCTGTGGCCAAAGATACACCGCTGCACATGAGCTATGCGATTGGTGAGGGGGCGCAGGGGAAATAAGGAAATACAGGTTGCCTGAAGAAGCGTCATCCTGCGCACTACACAAGCAAGGCATCAATCGCACGCAACGCTTCCAACGCGCCTGCCTGCAACCCGACATCGCGTGCACTGGGCACTTCCGGTTCGGTCGGGTTGATGCGAATCAGAGGCGCATTCAGGCCCTGCCCGAAATGCCGCACGGTGGGAATCGCACTGCCGGCACCCATCTCTATCACTACCGGATGTTCGACTTGATTCAGCCAGCGTTCGAGTGCCTGTTGTTGCCGTGCCGCGCGTTCTGCGCGCCAGCCTGCATCGCCGAACATCAGAATATTCGGCCGTGCAAGTGCGCTACAGATGCAGCGTGGCAATTCTGGCAGCCATTGACATTCTTCAGCATCAATCTGCACGGCGAGATTGTCCGCAGGCCAGATGCTCGCGCCGCATCCATCCAGACATTGGAGGTGATGAATCGAGCCGTGACATTCGAAGATGCGGGCGGCATTGAAGCCCGCTTTCTGAAACTGTCCATCGACGTTGCTGGTAAATACAAAGGCACCGTGCTGCATGGATTGCGCCCAGTTTTGCAGAATCGAAAAACCGGCGTGCGGTGTGGTGCTGCGATAAAGCGCCAGACGATGGCCGTAAAACCCCCAGGCCAATCGCGGATCATCGATGAAGGTTTGCGGGCTGGCAGCTTCCGCAAAACTCATGCGCCGTTTTCCCAGTGCGGGATAAGCCGTCCAGAATCCCGCATTACCGCGAAAATCCGGCAAGCCGGAATCGACACCCATCCCCGCGCCGGCAGTGACGAGCAAACCATCGGCTTGCGCGATCAGGGCGGCTGCACGTTGGAGAGCGGCAGCAGGCAACACTTAAACCGCCATCTTCACAATCAACCCAACCATCGCGCACGCTGCAATCACATGAATCACATTGCGTTTGTAACGGAATAGCGCCACCGCAGCCGCCAGCGCAATCAGCGCCGATACCCAGTCGAACGATCCTTCAAACCCTTTCGGCCACAGCACGTGATAGCCGAAGAACAAGGCCAGATTCAGGATCACACCCACGACTGCGGCAGTGATCGCCGTCAACGGCCCGGTGAATTTCAAATCGTCGTGCGTGGCTTCCACCAGCGGCCCACCCGCGAGGATGAAAATAAATGAGGGCAGAAAAGTAAACCACGTCACCACGGTCGCCGCGACAGCGCCGGCCAGAAACAGCATATCCATTCCGAACAGTGCTTTCACATACCCACCGACAAACCCGACAAACGCCACCACCATGATCAGCGGCCCCGGTGTTGTTTCTCCCAGCGCCAGCCCGTCGATCATCTGTGTCGGTGTCAGCCAGCCGTAGTGAGCGACCGCGCCCTGATACACATACGGCAACACCGCATACGCGCCGCCAAAGGTCAGCAGCGCCGCCTTGGTAAAGAACCAGCCCATCTGCGTCAGTGGGTGCTCCCAGCCGTAGTACTGCCACAGCAACACCATCGGAATCAGCCAGAGCAACGTACCGACCACCGCCACCTGCAACAGGCGCGACCAGCGAAAGCGCGCATGCGCTGGTGTTGGCGTGTCGTCGTCGATCAGCGCCGGGCCGAACGATTCATTCGTCTTGCCCCCCTTCCCATGCGCACCGCCCGCCTTGAATGTGTCGGGGGCAATCCGCCCACCGATATAGCCGATCAACCCCGCTGTCAGCACGATGATCGGGAACGGCACACGCACGGCAAAGATCGCCACAAACGCCGCCGCCGCAATCGCCCACAGCACATTGTTCTTCAACGCTCGCGAACCGATGCGATGCGCCGCCTGCACGACGATTGCCGTCACCGCTGGCTTGATGCCGTAAAACAACCCCGCTACCAGTGGCACATCGCCAAACGCGATATACAGCCACGACAGCGCAATCAGGATGAACAACGAAGGCAGCACGAACAATGCACCTGCCACAATCCCGCCCCAGCTGCGATGCATCAGCCAGCCGATATAAGTCGCCAGCTGCTGCGCCTCCGGCCCCGGCAACACCATGCAGTAATTGAGCGCATGTAAAAACCGCCGCTCCGAAATCCAGCGCCGCCGCTCCACCAGCTCCTGATGCATGATCGCAATCTGCCCCGCCGGGCCACCGAAGCTGATGAAACCGAGCTTGAGCCAGAACCGGAAGGCTTGCCAGAAGGAGACTTGTGGCAGAGCGATATTTTCAGGGGCTATGGTTGGTCGGGTGTTAGTGTTCATGGAGCACTCTTGGCTTATTGGGATGTATTGTGTGCCGCATTTTGTCTCCGTGTAATGTGAGGAGTGCTAAAGCATTCACCGCAAGGTAATGGGTTTTGTGGCTGATTGATGAGTAACGCATATGGCTTTTTGTAAGGTGGGCAATTTATTGCCCACGCCGTGCGACAAAATCCGCGTGGGCAAGAAGTTCGCCAAGGACTTGGCGCTCGTCGTTTGAGAGCACAGTCGATTGGCTATTCGGGGCATTGCCCGCCCTATACTTGCTGACACCAGCATTCCATTCAATTTATCACCGCAAGGAGACCCCATGCCCTTCGACCCCGGACTCGCCGCGCGGCTGGATGAACTGGTGGCCGATCGCTTCGCCCACGTCATCGGCCTCGCGCCAAAGAAAATGTTTGGCGGTATCGGCTACATGCTTAACGGCAACATGTGCTTCGGCATCTACAAAGACATGCTCATGATTCGTGTCGGCGAAGCCACCGCTGCCAAAGTTCTGCAAGAAAAACACGTGCGCCCGATGGACCTCACCGGCAAGATCATGAAAGGCTGGGCCACCGTGCAACCCGAAGCCATGGTGGAAGACGAAGACTTGGAACGTTTTTGCCGCTACGCGGTTGACTTTGTGGCGAGGCTGCCGGGGAAATTAAATGGAGTCTGACCCCACTTAATTTTACGTTTATAAGTTATTGATTCAATGGATAAATATCAATGACGGTTGGTTTGTTTCGACAAAATTCGTTTTTATCGACATGTCTTATCGACGTGTCGCTACCAGCGACATAACCAAGCCATACTGATCAACACGCAGCGATATCAAGGTGCATACATGCTTAATTGCGCAATTAAGTGGCGCAATTAAGTGTTGCGCGCCACATAAATTGGCGCGATAATAATTTTCGCGCCATTTAAGCCGCATTTCCATGCCAAAAATCGTATCGACCGAAGAGCTTGATCAAATCGCTCACCTGATTGCCCAATACCCTCAAGGTATTGGCCTGGAGTCGCTTGTCCAACGTCTGGAAGCGAGTATTCCACGCCGTACGTTACAACGCCGATTGTCCAGCCTGGTCGGGCAGAAACGCATCAGGACGGAAGGCGTAGGACGGGCGTTGAAGTATCGAATTGCATCGCTCTTTGTCCCGTTTAATGCCCCAGCAATTGTATATGCGCCTGCCACTGCCCGAAGCATGCCCAGAGTCGAGGCGGTGAGCGACGGCACCATTTCTCTCTCACCCGCAGGTGAAGAGATCAAGGCTTACATTCGTCAGCCACGCCAACAACGACGACCCGTTGGCTACAAGGTTGAGTTCCTGGAGCAATACCATCCCAACCAGACCGCGTATCTGCCGCAATCGCTGCGTACGCAATTGCATGCCTTGGGAAGATCATTTACCGAACAGGCGCCTGCCGGCACATTTGCGCGCGACATTCTGCATCGTCTGCTGATTGATCTCTCCTGGGCTTCGTCACGACTGGAGGGCAACACCTACACCCGTCTCGATACCGAGCGTTTGATCGAATTCGGGCAGGCCGCCGATGGCAAGGATGCATTCGAAACGCAGATGATTCTGAATCACAAGGCCGCCATCGAATATCTGGTGAACGACACCGAACATGCCAGAGTCAATCCCGACACCCTCATTGCCCTGCACGCATTTCTTTCCGATGGCTTGATGCGCGACCCATTGACCTGCGGCTGTTTGCGCACGCGTGCCGTGGACATTGGTGGCAGTGTCTATCTGCCGGTGGCGCTGCCGCAGCGGCTGGGAGAATTATTCAGCATCGTGCTCAGCATGGCAGCGGAAATTCTGGATCCGTTCGAGCAGGCATTTTTCCTGATGGTGCATCTGCCGTATCTGCAACCGTTCGAAGATGTGAACAAACGCGTCTCGCGTCTGGCTGCGAACATCCCGCTGATCCAGCACAATCTCTGCCCGCTCTCATTCATCGACGTGCCACAGCAAGCCTACATCGACGGGGTGCTTGGTGTATATGAACTCAATCGCATCGAACTGCTGCGCGACGTATTTGTGTGGGCGTATGAACGCTCCTGCCAGCAATACGTTGCCGTACAACAGCAGCTGGTACCCCCCGACACCTTCCGCCTGCGTTATCGCAACGCACTCAACGAAATCGTGCGCGCCATCGTGCGCGGCGGCAAACCCGCCAGCCCAGCCGTCATCAAAAAAATCATGCCCGCCACGGTTGCCGAGATCGACCGCACACGTTTCATCGAGCTGACCGTGCAGGAATTCAAAACCCTGCACCAGGGCAACGCGATTCGCTTTGGCTTGCGTCCGTTGGAGTTTTCAGCCTGGCAGCGCGGTGAAAGTTGAAGTCGCAGAGGAAAAATATTTTTCAGCAGGATTGGGTCAGCGACTTTGCACTCGTTTCTGTGCGCTTAGTCGATGAGCATGCAGGGTTTGCCCATACGTTTGCCGCAATCGGAAGTGTCGATGTTCTTTACACGCTAGCGACGCGCTTTCGTCACACCCCCTTGGATACTGGATTCTGGCTCGATGGCTTGTTTCTTGCTGAGTCTGTTTCCGTTGTTCTTCGTCTCCAAATTTGAATATCCACGCAACCATGACCATCAAATCCAGCATCTGTGCAATCCCCATTCTTTTGACGTTGCCATTGGCTGGCAACGCAGCCATTATTCAGAACGGAAGTTTCGAGAATCCCCTGAATACCTGGACAAATACTTTTGCCAATTACATGGCGGTTCCAAATGGTTCTCAGGCAATCACTGGCTGGGCCATCACCAACGCAACCGGGCGAGGAGTGGCGTGGGCGCAGAGCCCGACCAGCGATGGATATTTTCCTTCGACGGGTTCGTACTTTGTTGATTTATCGGGCTTCGGTATCGAGGCGGGGCCGAACGCGAAACTCACGCAGGTTCTCCAGAACCTCATTGCCGGAGTAAGTTACACCCTCGGCATTGATTACTGGGGCGATCAGGTCACCCTGACGATGGGCGGCACCACCATAGCAGCACCTGGAAGTGCTCCGAACGGCTGGGCGCATTTGACGACGGTATTTCAAGCCGGCAGTGCGCAGGAGTCACTGTCGATCGGCTATGTCGGCACCAGCGGCGTTGCTTTCGTTGACAATCTGACTATTGCGGGACCTGAGGCTCGCGGTGGCGGAAGTACGGTGCCAGAGCCCGGCGCATTGGTGTTGGCAGCTACTGCACTTGCCATCCTTGCGGGAACGAGGCGGCGTCCTGCCCGAGGGCATGCCTGATTGAATTTCGCGCAGGGACAAACGCAGACCACCCGCCCCACAATTTTTAAACGTGGAAATTAAGTGGGGTCAGACTCCATTTAATTTCGCGCTCAGTACGGCGTTCCATCCTTGTGGGCGAACTGCCATTGGCCGTTGACCATGGCCGCTTGAAGATCGTCGTCAGGGTAGGTCGCCGTGTCACCCGCAGTGCGGTCGCCCACCTCAAGATAGACCACATCTTCATCTGAACGATTGACAAGCTGGTGGCCGTCCCCAGTTCCGGCTTTGAAACCCGCGCACATACCCGGCTGCAAGGGCGTCTCGCCCGCATTCGTGATCAGAACGGGGTGGCCCTGCAGCACATAGATGAACTCATCCTGCAGTGAATGAGCATGTCGCAACGCGGAGAGTGCGCCCGGCGCGAGCCGCGTGAGATTGACGCCGAAGTTGGACAAGGCAAACACATCCCCTAGCGGTCTTTTCTCTCTGCCCATCATGCGCGATGCAAATGGCTCCGGATAAAGGGAACGCTTTGCGCGTGGGGGTACGTCG
>OBEQ011134713.1_pt1 | contig 11492 bp, 9 predicted proteins | sample 1670901 | NCBI WGS metagenome assembly OBEQ01 (sample SAMEA104232315, study PRJEB22302) | groundwater metagenome | biome: forest; feature: aquifer; material: groundwater | place: USA | collected 2011-08-07 | depth 5.4 m | reverse complement strand
GCAACAAATTGACGCAAGAGTGCAATATCATGAACAAGATCCCGCGAATCAAGAACGATAAATGCGATCGTGCGTCCGCTAAATTCAGCGAGGGGCGCGTCAAAAAGTAGCATCGCACTTCCGCCGCCTTGTGTGTTGAGTGCAGCAACACCTCCCCGATATGCGCCGTCTCCGGAGAGTATCCATGGATTCTTATTTTCCCAGCTATAGCGTTTTTCTCCCGACTCCTCCGAAAGGATGCGCTCGGGAGCAAGTGTCACATCAATAAGATAATGTTTGTATGTATCGACATAGCGCAAGAGGGTAAAAAGATCCTGCGCCGTTGTCGTCGAATCTTGGTCGGAAAGCGCACCGCCAAATACGGTATGTTCCATGCCGATCGCTGCCGCCTTTTGATTCATGTAGAGAACGAATTGCTTCGTACCATGCTCCCGTGCAAAGACTTTTCCCGCAGTATCGTTCGTGTCAAAAAGAAGTGGGTAGACCAAGGTGCCCGCAGGAAGTTCATCGAGTGCACCAACGGAATATTTACGCAAAACGGATCGCCCCAAGAGGAGTTCGCCCATGCGTACGATCTTGTATTGATCCACTGTTTCAAGTGCGGTAAGCGCGGTGGGAAGTGCAACCAAGCTGCCGAGACGTTTCGTGGTATTCGCATGACGCCCCCACAATACAGTTCCGGAGTCGAGGTCGGACACCAAAAATGCGCTTGCCCCGACAAGAGGAAGTTTCCCTTCGCCGTGCAAATAATAGCGCGACGATGTTGCGAACTGATTGTTTGCCGCCCCCCCAAGAACAAGCACGCGCGTACCAATATCGCTAAACGCATAGACGTCTCGGGCGTCAGCCGTAGCAAGTCGAATACATCCCCCTGAATACCCCTTTGCTACCTCACTTCCATCGGGATACACAGGCCACCCGTGAATGAAAAAATTTCCATAAAACTGCATACTATATGGCATCCATGTTCCTCCGATCGAAGAAAAATGTTTGAGTTCCTTCTTCTGCACAGAATATTTTCCCGTCGGTGTCTCCCAGAATGTTCCTTCCCGTCCGCGCGAAAGAATAGGAAACGACTTCATCAGTGTGCCCCCCTCATAAAGCGAAAGCTGCATGCCATCAAGATCGGCGACAAGCAGCTTACCCTCCGAAGGAACAGTGATGTTGGTCGGGCGGGTAAATTCTTCATTCATTGCCACCTTATAGAGGAGTGCGGGCGAGCCCTGTGCAAGCTCTTTCGTGACCGGCAAAAGCGTGCTCGCACCCATTGCGACCGCAATAAATGAGAACCATAACCCCGCAAAAAAATAAATTTGCGCATTGCGCTTCTTCATTGCGGAGTTCACTATGTTCTTTGTTTTTCGATTATGCGCCTTACGTAAAGAATGATGCATGTCCATACTGCTCAGTATAACAATTTTTATGCGAGGTATGGTGTGGACAGATCACTCTTCGTGCGTCACGGAAACAGCATCCGCAATATGTTCATCCTCCTCTTCAAGCTTCTCGGCAATACGCCGGCGCAAAAAGATGATTCCCTGAACAATAATTGCTCCAATGAGCACTCCGATAATGATAAATTTCTCCGCTTTGCGTACATGACCGATAAAACGCTCAAGCGCATTCCCAAACGCATATCCACCAAGCCCAAAAAATAATCCCCAGATGATCGCTCCGAGCACATTCAATAAAAAAAACTTCATACCCTTCACGTTTGTCGTACCAATAGCGATGGGGATGATCGTCCGAAAACCGTACATAAATCGTGATGCAAAAATAAGGAGATTTTGATGACGCTCGATCGTCAGATGAATACGCTTTAAACGTGCCGCGTATTTAGGGCGCGCTGCAATGAACTGCTTTCCCTTGAAGCGTCCGAAATAAAAAAACGCCTGATCGCCGATGATCGCTCCGACAATAGCGACCGCAATAACATATTCAATATTGAGGTATCCCTGATATGCGGCAAACCCGGCAAGGGCAACAACCGTCTCCCCCTCAAGCAAGGTAAACAAAAAAACGCAGGCATACCCATACTGCTGGATGAGTAAAAAGACTGTTTCCATAAATTCGAGTATACCACGCAAAAGAGTCCGCGTATCTCCGTGTAAAAAAGAAAAACGCGGCAAGAGTATTGCCGTGTTTTATTTCCAAAACACAATTTTTTTCCACCAACGCGCGAACATGTTGCGGAAAATAAGCAACAACTGAAAGAGCGTACCGCGCATATTCTCGATGAACGATGTAACAAAGACAAGGAGTACCGACGAGATGTTGACCATATCCTTGATGAGACCTTCCTTGTAGACGATCTTCTCATAGATTGCACGCTTATATTCACGCTCGATCCAGTCAATGATATCCGGAACTGCCTGCGCGATGATGTGATGATCACCGTGTTCATAGATGATCTTCTTTTTGTATTCAAGCGGCGTCCCAACATCATTGTATGCCTGAAGTGTCGCCTCAATCGCGGCCACCGGATCTTTCGCCCCGTGGAGAAATAATATTGGAACGGTAATACGCGACATATGATTGCGTGCACGTTTTGCCGCAAGATGGAGCACTGCCGCGGTACGAAGATCAACTGCTTGTTTATGTTCCAACTGATCATCGGGGTATCGTTCTTCAAGTTTCGAAACAAGTACGTCCGGATACCAACGCGAAGCGAGATCAAGTGCATAATCGAGCACCTGTGCGGTGGCGCGATTACCCTCAAGCGCATGAGTGATCCGCTCAAGATGCGGATGCTCGGAAAGCCACTTGCGCGCATTCTGATCTACTTCAAACGCCGGGGCGATGAGAATAACTCCTGCAATATATTTCTGTGCTGAAGGAAAACGTTGCAAAAAGGTGAGCAGTGCGATCGCACCGGCACTATAGCCCATCAAATAGAGCGGGATCGGTCGATTCGCCTTCAGCGAAAGTGCTTTATATGTCGCCGCATGCACCGCTTGCACGAGCGGAATCATCGAGGGAATTTTTCCTCGCGTTTCCTCTCTATCGGGAAGGACTGACTGTCCATGATTTGGCAGATCAATGGCGGAAAAAAAATGCCATGCTGCACGCAGTGAATTACCGAGGTGTTTCATATCTGCTTGCCGCGAGTGTCCGCTGTATCCGTGGAATGCAACAACACGTGTTTTTGTCGCCGAGAGTGGAAGCTTAAAATTACTCACAGCCAATTCATCGAGTACACCCTCAAAACGCTGCTTGAGGAAATGCTCAATGAACGCACTATCCAGGGTCTCTGGAATATTCGGCTTCATGATGCCTCCTGTCAAGAAACAGACTCTCTCTTTAGACTAGTACGCAGCGAGCATACGGTCAATTGCTTATTTTTTAGGGGGGAGGATAATCTACTCGCGCAGTGCGTAAAAAAGATTTTTACGCACAATTACTGCACATCATCGTAGGGTGAAACGGGAATATCTCTTTCATCGTCGAGGTGTTCTATAAGCTCATCACGCATTGCTGCTGCTCTGCCTGGTGTTGTGTCCATGTCTCGAACAATCGTCGTGATGAGCGCGCGCGTCTTACTACATTTATTTCCCTGACTTTTTGCTTCAAGTTCGTTTATTTCATCCATAACATAGGAAAGAAACATGAACAACCGTACTTGGCGCTTATTGAACGCACCCTGCTCAACCTCCTCATCAGGCCACGCACGTGAATGTGGCTCCGTATCGACAAGATATACTTCTTTTTCGCTGGAACCCGGGATGGTCCCGTACATGAATTGGCTGATTTTGAAGTCATCCCAAAATTGCCCCCCATGTTGGTATGCATCCCAAGCTTGTCCAAGCGTATGTATAAATGTCTCGTCAGCCTTTGCGACCGTCTCAGCATCAAGTGTCGGGATCTCATGAAGCGCAGTGCCTGTTATTTTTTGACTGATACCGTACAACATTGGTTTCCCCATCGCATCACCAGAATGATCATTTCCGGGCTCGCCCCTTCCGATCACATGGAGTGTGGGGACAATATGCACTCCGCGTAGAGCAAGATCATCGAGTGCTTTCTTCCCCTCTGCAATTGCTTTAAAACCCGAAAGGTCAGATTTTTCATAACGGGCATCTCCTACGGGAATTGCATAACTTTGACGCACCAAGAGATCAGGATGATCTGGTGATTCATAAAATGTCGAATTATTTCCCTTCATCTCGGAGGATTCAAGCGGCGGAAAGGGTAGTTGGTCCGGAGCGTGGTGTGCGTCAGGCGTGTGTTCCATAGATGCACAAATCTTACTACGGATAATTTTAATGCGATAGCTTCTCTCTTACGCACGAGTTTTTACATCGGACTTCGCGACGCTGTTGTCCTCATTAAATACAAACCAGGCCTCAAGAACGTCACCTTGAAGGACCTTCGGAAGCCATAAGATGTCGTCTGCCCACATTGACGTGTAGGGGATATTATCGAGCGCAAACCACTCCGGTCGCATTTCTTCGGTCTCCTGCGGCTCCCCCATGAAATGATCCGCGAGAAACACCGAACACTCCTGATCCCACTGTGGCTTATGGGGAAAGTGAAAGTGGAGCAGTGCAACAAAGCGCATATCCTGTTCGCCCACCTCGACGCAGATCTCTTCATGGACTTCGCGTATTGCCGAGAGAAGCGCACTCTCCCCTGCCTCACATTTTCCTCCGGCACCGTTCCATTTCCCCGCGCCGAATCCGCGCTTCTTCATTGCGAGCAATATTTCACCTTCGCGGAGAAGGAAACAAATGTTTGTGTGTATCATTTTTTAAAAAAATTTAATAGTGCGGTTTTTCTTCGCTGATACCTGCGCGATGATTCGCGAGCCGTGCAAGCGCGTAGAGTAAACTCGAAAGTCGGTTCATATATTGAAACACTGGGGGTTTTAAAGTAGGGTCTTGTATCACGAGTGCCGCAACAACACTGCGCTCCGCCCGTCGTGCAATCGTACGTGTATAATCACAGAGCGCACCAAGTGGGGTTCCACCGGAAACAAAAAACGACGTGATCGGCGAAAGTTCCTGTTCGATCGCATTGATCCAACCCTCAATTTTTTCTACTCGCGCAACATCCATTTCTTTCTCCGCTCCTGCCAATTGTGCCTGTACTACAAAAAGGTCCTGCTGGACGTCTGAAAGCAGTGCATGATAACTCAAACCTTCGATCGCAGACACATCTCTCGCATGCATCTTCAAAAAGCCGATCAATGAATTGATCTCGTCAACAGAGCCAAGTGCCTCAGCTATGGCGGATGATTTTGACATGCGCTGATCGCATCCAAAAAGCTTCGTCGTACCGTTGTCTCCTTTGCCTGTATAAAGCATTGCCCTATTATACAGCATCATTGACGCTCCGGACGGCAGAGGCTAGTGTGTGTAAGGTTACCGCTCTTTACGGGAGTCGTCATGGATCATGCAAAAGCGGAGAAGCTGCGGCGATACAAAATCGCCCTTGCACTCAATACTCTTATCTGGTTCCTTCAATCGGTCATTCTCATTTTCTTTGCAAACAGCCTTTCCCTCTTTGGCGATGCGGCACACAGTGCGTCGGATAGTGTGATCTTACTCGGCTCATGTATTATTTTTGCCCGAGAGCTCAGCAGACCGGAACATGCCCACGAAACAATGAAGCGCACCTTCACTCGCTTCGCGATCTTTCTCTTGTGGGGATCGGCATGCTATGTCGCATACGAAGCGGTGGAGCGTATCACCAATCCGGTGATGTTTCTCGGCTGGCCCGTGGTGGTTATTGCATGTGTGAGTGCGATCGGCAACTTTTTCGCCCATCGCATTATTTGCGGAGTCGAGACAGATTCACATGACCACTTGCACCGCGCCAATGTGCTCCATATTTTGAGCGACATGATGCTCTCGATCGCGGTTTTATGTTCTGCACTCGGAGTAATCTTCTTCCACTTCCCCGCACTCGACGGCTGGATCGCGCTTCTCGTATCTTGCTGGATGATCATACGCGGAGGGCAGCTCTATCGTGACACCGCAAACACTAAGCATACGCATGATGCGCATGACCACTGCACGCACAAACACTAATCCCACTTCAGTGGGATTTTTTTAATGAAAAAAAACCCCGTACCTTTGGTACGGGCGAGAAACAACAAAAGAACAAACAGTAAAGCGATGTTATGCTCGAGGTGGCGAGGCACTGCACAAACGTTCCGGATGATCCGAGACGCCATCGTAGCAGTCAAGTTTCACCTCAAAACCCCAGAGTCGCGCAACATGCTTCATGACCTCAGGATATGTGCGCTCATCCAAGCGTCGTCCCTGGTATTGCGTATACGCGAGGATGAGCGAGCGGTCTCCTTCTACTTGAACGTCGTAGACCTGAATGCTCGGGTCACGGTTACCGAGGTTGTAGAATTCCGAAAGATTATCCCGGACCTCTTGATACCCCTCATCGTCGTGGATCGCCGACACAAACAACCTTTCATTTTGCTCGCCGTCATACAAGGAAAAGAGCTTAAAGTCCCGAATCACCTTCGGAGAAAGGTACTGCCCGACAAAACTCTCGTCTTTGTAATTCTTCATCGCAAAGTCGAATGTCTCGCGCCAATTACTCCCCGCGATTTCCGGGAACCAACGGCGGTCTTCCTCGGTGGGCTCCTCACAAATGCGCCGAATATCTTTCCACATGGCGAATCCCAATGCGTACGGATTGATACCCGAGTAGTAGGGATGATTGAACGGGGGCTGAAACGTCACCCCCGTATGCGACTGAAGAAACTCAATCATCATACCGCTATCAAGGAGACCTTCGTCAAAGAGCGTGTTCATGATGGTGTAGTGCCAAAATGTCGCCCATCCCTCATTCATGACTTGCGTCTGCCGTTGCGGATAAAAATACTGAGCCATCTTCCGAACGATCCGAATGATCTCGCGCTGCCACGGTTTAAGGAGCGGCGCGTTCTTTTCGATGAAATACAGGATATTTTCTTCCGGCTCGGGAGGGAAACGTTTATGCACCGCTTGCCCAGACGCTTTTTCCTTTCCATATCCGGGAATTGTATGCATCCAGAGTTCATTCACTTGCGCCTGCAGATACCGCTCGCGCTCCTCCTGACGGCTTTTTTCATTCGCCAAAGATATCTTTGAAGGACGCTTATAGCGATCCACACCAAGACGTGAGAGTGCGTGACACGAGTCAAGAAAGAGTTCAACCTCTTCCTCGCCGTGTTTTTCTTCACAGTCCGAAATGTAGTTTCGTGCAAACACCAGATAGTCGATGATCGCGTCGGGCGATGTCCACGTCTTGAAGAGATAATTCCCCTTAAAGAATGAATTGTGTCCGTATGCCGCGTGCGCGATCACCAGTGCCTGCATCGTCATCGAATTTTCTTCCATCAGATACGAAATACAGGGATTCGAATTAATGACGATTTCGTACGCAAGTCCCATCTGTCCATGACGATACTGCTTCTCGGTCGAAAGAAAATTCTTCCCGTACGACCAGTGATGGTAGTTGACCGGCATACCGACGGACGCATACGCATCCATCATCTGCTCTGAAGTAATAATCTCGAGCTGATTCGGGAAGGTATCAAGCTTATACGCCGCCGCAACTCGCGCGATCTCTTTGTGGAACAGTTCAAGTTTATCGAACGTCCAGTCTGAGGTCGCGGGGAGCCTTTTATTACTAAGAGGGGTGTTCATACAATGACTCCTTCCTTTTTGAAGAGATCATGAAACACGGGAAAGATCTCCGAAAGTGCACGAATACGTTGCATCGCAAAATATGTGCACACCGATTTCACCTTTTCGTATTCCTCCCACAAATTCTGGGGAGAATTGGCGATTTCCACATACGCATAATATTGCACGAGCGGCATGATTGTGCCGATCAACAACTCTTTGCAATAGGACGAATCCTTGTCCCAATTATCGCCGTCTGACGCTTGTGCACCGTAGATGTTCCAACCGCTTGCATACCGCTCAGTAATGATCTCAGACATCAGCTCAAGCGCAGTCGATGCCACCGTTCCGCCGGACTCACGTTTATGGAAGAATGTTTCTTCGTCCACTTCTTCCGCTGCGGTATGATGGCGAATAAACACCACCTCAATGTGCTCGTATGTCCGCGTAAGGAACATATAGAGCAGGAAGAAAAATCGCTTCGCGATATTTTTCTTTTCTTCGTCCATCGATCCCGAGACATCCATCAGGCAGAACATCACCGCTTGCGTCGTCGGCCTTGGTACCTTCATGTGCCCGTGATAGACAAAATCATGCGGATCAATAGGCGGGATTGTTCCCAGGCGACGACGGAGCTCTTCGAGGTCTTTTCGGCACTGAATGACGTCAGAAGAACCTTCACCCTGCTGATCGAGCAGATCCTCAAGCTCTTCTTCTTTTACCCTGATCGCCTCATGGAGACCGCCGCGTGCTCCGATAGCGCGCTTTTTCTTGTCGATGTAGGTGCGTTTGGGATCGAGATTGTCATCAATGCCCACCTTGGTAAAGCCGGCACGCCGCACTTTATATTCCGGTGTTTGCGTTAAATGCTCTTTCACCAGATTAGGGAGCGCGAGATCCTCAAAGAAGTACTTCAGGAATTCTTCGCGCGAAATCCGAAAGGAAAATTCATCTTCGGTGACATCATCGGAATCACCTGCACCGCTGCCGCCACCTCCGCTACCGCCACCACTGGGGCGATTGAGGCTGTCACCGGTGACAAAGTCCGTATTCCCGGGCAATACACGATCCCACTCTCCCGATGAACGATCAATGTTGAACTCAGGCTCCGCGAGGTCTTTCCCCGGAATACTGATATCACCACCCTCGTCGTTGTCCGCAAAGCCGCGCTTGTCAAAAAGTTCGCGGACCTTTTGTCTAATGACTGCCTGGGACCGGCGTTCAAAACGATGTTTGTTTGCGGTACTCTTTCCTTTTCCGTCGACACGACGATCAATGATCGTCCCTGTCGTGGAATGCACTACTGCGCTTTTTTCAGACATAGCTTTCTCCTTGAAACAAAAAAGGGGTGCGCACAAAGCGCACCCCGTAATTTACTCCTCGAACTCAGATCAAGAGGCTTTCCGGACGCGCAGATACCATTCGCAAAGCAAACGCACCTGTCGTTCGGTATATCCTCGCGTAACCATGCGACCGACGAAGTCCTGGTGCTTTTTCGCATCTTCCGCAGATGCCTTCGCGCTGCTAAAGGAAATGACCGGCAGCAACTCTTCGGTATTCGAGAACATTTTCTTCTCGATGACCTTTCGTAGCTTCTCGTAGCTGGTCCACAAGGGATTCTTTCCCTCGTTTTGCGCCCGCGCCCGGAGCACAAAGTTGACGATCTCGTTTCGGAAGTCTTTGGGATTGCTGATCCCCGCAGGCTTTTCGATCTTCTCGAGCTCATCATTGAGCGCACTGCGGTCAAATGACTCGCCGGTATCGGGATCGCGATATTCCTGATCCTGGATCCAAAAGTCGGCATAGGTCACGTAGCGATCAAAGATATTTTGACCATATTCAGAATACGACTCGAGATACGCCGTCTGGATCTCCTTGCCGATAAATTCTGCATACCTCGGCGTGAGATATTCCTTAAGGAAAGTCATGTACTGCGCTTCCGCATCGTTGCCAAATTGACCCTCGGTGATCGCCTGTTCAAGAACATAGAACAAGTGGACCGGGTTCGCGGCGATTTCTCGTTGGTCAAAGTTAAAGACCTTCGAAAGAATCTTGAACGCGAAACGTGTCGAGCGACCGGACATCCCTTCGTCAATCCCGGCATAGTCCCGATACTCTTGCATCGACTTTGCCTTCGGATCAGTATCCTTGAGATTTTGACCGTCATAGACCTTCATCTTCGAATAAATGCTCGAATTTTCAGGTTCCTTGAGGCGTGTCAACGTGACAAATTCAGCCAAGATCCGGAGGGTGTCCGGTGCACAGGGAGCAGCGACGAGTGATGAGTTCCGTACAAGCTTTTTGTAAATCTCGATCTCTTCGTTCACGCGCAGACAATAAGGCACCTTGACGATGTAGATGCGGTCAAGAAACGCCTCATTATTCCGGTTGTTTTTGAACGTCAGCCATTCACTCTCATTCGAGTGGGCAAGGACAACTCCGTCGAACGGAATTGCGCCAAAACCTTCCGTGCCCTTGTAGTTCCCCTCCTGCGTCGCAGTGAGGAGTGGGTGCAGCACCTTGATCGGCGCCTTGAACATCTCGACGAATTCGAGAATGCCACGGTTGGCGAGACAGAGACCGCCCGAATAGCTGTACGCGTCGGGGTCATTCTGCCCATACGTCTCGAGCTTGCGAATGTCGATCTTGCCCACCAAGGCGGAGATGTCCTGGTTGTTTTCGTCACCAGGCTCGGTCTTGGTTATCGCACGCTGTGCCAACTGCGAGGGGTATATTCTGACCACGCGCAGTTTTGAGGTGTCACCCTTATTTTCCTGGAGGCGTTTGACCAGCCAAGGAGACGGGATAACGCTCAGATAACGAAGAGGAATACCGTACTCTTCTTCAAGAATCGCGCCGTCTTCCGTTGCATCAAAAAGACTCAGCGGAGAATCGTTGATCGGTGAACCCTTGATCGCATAGAACGGCATCTTCTCCATCAGCGACTTCAATTTTTCTGCAAGCGACGATTTTCCGCCGCCAACTGGTCCGAGCAAATAGAGAATTTGCTTCTTCTCTTCAAGTCCCTGCGCGGCATGACGGAAATACGCGACGATCTGTTCGATCACCTCTTCCATTCCGTAAAATTCCCGAAACGCAGGATAGACCTTAACGGTCCTATTGTTGAAGATGCGCGAAAGACGGGTGTCCTTGCGCGTATCAATTTCCTCGGGTGTACCGATCGCTGCGAGCATACGCTCGCCTGCAGTCCGATAAACACTCGGGTCTTTTTTGCACAAACGAAGATACTCTTCGATCGACATCTCGTCTGCGTCAGGGCAATCCCATCGGCTCACCAAGCGTCCAAGAATTGAGTTCGTCATGATTTGTTCTCCTTTTCACGTGAATCACAAGGCGTCGTGCGCACCGACGTAAATCCTTGCTTTGGTTGACAAACAACAACTACATTCCTTTTTTAGACTAGCATCCAACCTCACATCGTAAAGATTGACATTTTGTCAAATTCATTTCTCCATGCTGATTTCAGCATTCTCCGGAGACGGAGTAGATAAAAAGACCTCTTTTTGCTAAACTGGCGGACATTGAGAGCAGAATATATTTGGTTTGTTCCATCGGTTGGGCGTGTGGTGCAATTGGTAGACACGTGAGGCACCTAGATAAAAGTAAACTGCTTTACTTTTATCAGTGCCGCAAGGTTGGAGCGATGTTTGGAGTCTTCGAGAAACCGCGAGACGGGGTCGCGAGCACTTAGGCTTTTGGCTGCTTTTGAGGCAAAAGACTTAGGACACGTGCTGTACTGTTCTCGTGTCCGTTGACTTGTGACCGTCTCGGAAGCGTGAATCTTACTTCAAGTGGTGAGGAAATAAAATTCTTGTGCAGCGAGTGGGCGTGTGGCGGAATTGG
>OBEQ012306061.1_pt1 | contig 11493 bp, 10 predicted proteins | sample 1670901 | NCBI WGS metagenome assembly OBEQ01 (sample SAMEA104232315, study PRJEB22302) | groundwater metagenome | biome: forest; feature: aquifer; material: groundwater | place: USA | collected 2011-08-07 | depth 5.4 m | reverse complement strand
TTAAAAAAATTATCAGATTTTTATGAACAAGAAGTTATTGAAGAAACTCAAAACTTTTCAGTTATAATTGAACCAATTTTATTAATCTTTTTGGGATTAGTGGTTGCCTTCTTTGCAATTTCTATTATTGAGCCAATGTATTCATCGCTTAAGTCTATATAACATGGAACATAGAACACATAACAAAAAAATGACGTCTTTGTTCCATGTTCCATGTTCTATGTTCCATGAAAATGGATTTACCTTGCTTGAATTAATTGTAGTTGTGGCAATTTTAGTTATAGTTGGAGCAATATCTATACCCAGCATTGTCTCTCTTCAAAAGATACCTCAACTTAATAATACCTCCGAAGAGATTATAAATACCTTAAGGATAGCTCAAAATAAAACTTTATCTTCAGAACAAAATAGCCAATACGGTGTTTATTTTAATACCGCGACTTCTCCTCATCAATATATATTATTTAAAGGGGTGAGTTTTGCCTTGCGAGACAGTTCTTTTGACCAAATTTATTCAATTTCAAGCATAATTGAGTTTTATGCAGTAAATACTGGAGGTAATAATGAAGTAGTTTTTGATAAGTTAACAGGGTCTACAGCAAACTTTGGGAATGTATCTTTAAGGTTAAAAGAGGATACCAGTAAAACCAGAATTATTTATATAGATAATTCTGGAGTCATTGGTGCTGTTACACTTTCGGTTCCTTTGGATACAAGGATAAAAGATTCAAGGCATATAGATTTTAACTATACAAGAAGCATTGATACTGCAACAGAAAATATAATTTTAACTTTTAATGGCAATATAGTAAAAACAATACCAATTAGTCAATATTTAGTAAGTGGCCAATTTTATTGGAAAGACATAGTTAATGTTAATAGTGTAAATCAAACAATAACAATACATACTCTTAGATTAAATTCTCCCGACACTCTGTTTTCTATTTACAGAGATTTAAGATTCAATAATGCAAGTCTTACCATTAAAATTTCTGGAGACAACACCGGCACTTTGTCAGAATATTCAGCTGACGGCTTAACAACTAATTTCCATTCAATTTATGTAAATAATTTTGCGTGGCAGTAGTAAGATAAATTTTCAATTTTTAATTCACAATTTTCAATAATAAGGTGTCAAAATTTTCACAAAGGAAAATTTTGATAGATTTATAAATTAAATAATTTCAAATTGATTTCAAATTTCAAATTTCAAATTAAAAATTCAGAAAGAGGTTCTATTCTTTTAGAGGCTTTTATTGCAATTACGGTTATTAGTCTGGCTTTTGGCGTTCTTTTAGATATCGGCACGTTATCAGTAAAAACTTCCACTTCTATACAACAAAGCAGTCAAGCTAATTTCTTGCTAAAAGAAAATATGGAAGCTGCAAGGAGTTTTAGAGATGGAACCACATGGTCAATAAATGGTTTGGGAACAGTAAATACAGGGAGCGCTAATCCATATTATTTTATATTAGACACTGGAATAAGTCCCAATAAATGGATTTTAACTTCTGGCACGGAAACAACAGGTATTTTTACAAGAAAAATTATTTTTGATAAGGTTTCCCGCGATCCCAGTACACAAAATATTGAAAACACTTATAATTCTTCACATGATGATTCAAACACTAAAAAAGTTACGGTAACTGTTGATTTTTCAGGTAAAACTTTAAATTTAATAACATATCTTACCAATTGGAAATAAATCACATGACACATATTTTTACAAATAAGGGTTTTACAGTGGTAGAACTTATAATTTATATCACAATTTTATCTTTAATTTTATTGCTTTGCAGTTCTTTTATTTTTTATTTTACTCAATCTAATGCCCAAACAAAGGGCGACAGGGAAGCATTAGAAAATACCAGAAGAGCTTTAGAGGAAATAACCTATGAAATAAGCGGGGCTAAAGGCATTTACACACCAACAACTACCGCAAATCAACTTTCTTTAGAAACCTCAAGATATGTGCCAATTGGCGAAAATACGTCTTATGTTGATTTTTTTATTTGCGGTACTCGTATTTGTTTGAAAAAAGAATTGCAAAACCCCATTTTTTTAACTTCAGATACTGTCCAAATAAGTAATTTAACATTTACTCAGATTTCTATAAACGGGTCTTCATCAATTAAAACTAATATAACAATGAATTATAAAAATATGTTTAATAATCTTAGCCAATCAGTTAATTTGACGTCAACAGCTTCCTTAAGAAGCTACTAAATCGTTTAACACATAACATGGAGCATATAACATATAACAAAAAAACTGGAAAAAAAGAGGAGCAAAAAAAATGTTCCATGTTCTATGTGCCATGTTCTATAAAGCAAAGAGGTTTTGTCGCTTCTTTAACTACGCTTTTGGTTTTGGTATTTATGTTAAGCGTTGCAATAAGCATGAGTGTATTAATTTTTGGCAGACAGAAAATTTCTACAAATACCATCAATTCAACCCAGTCATATTATACGGCAGAAGCAGGAGCTGAAGATGCTTTAATCCGCTTAAAAAGTAATCCTCAAATGTCTTCACTTTCTTATAGTTTAAATATTAATAATTCTACTGCCAATGTAGTGATACCTATAATTATTGGTGGTTTGAGAGCTATTACCTCGCAAGGAAATAATAATGGACTAATTAAAACAATCCAAGTGGTCTATAGCGTAGATAGTGATAACGTTTCTTTTTACTACGGCGTTCAGGTCGGAAATGGAGGATTACAAATGAGCAACGGAAGCAAAATACATGGAAATGTTTTTTCTAGCGGTAATATTACTGGTGGAAATAGCGTAAGTAGCACGAGTAACGCAATTGATAATAATGTGGTGATTTCTGGAAACGGTAATAGTATACAAGGTGTATATGTCGGTGGAAATGTTATTAGTTATAGCTGCTTGACTACTGCAAACGTAGGAAGCCTAACCTATGTTATTGGTGGATCCCATACCTGCACCGTGAGAGGAACAACTTCGGTCCAATCCAGTTCTATTTCTTCACAGCCCCTGCCAATTCCACAAAGTCAAATTGATAGTTGGAAAACTAAAGCAGCCGTTAGTGTCATAACAGGAAACGTTATCGTTAATCAGGATATGACAATGGGTCCCAAAAAAATTACGGGATCCTTAACCGTAGATGCTAATCTTATTATCAGTGGCACTATATATGTAGTAGGCAATATTATTATTAATAGCGGAGCAAATGTTGCATTATCTAGTTCTTATGGTTCTCTGGGAGGAGTAATTGTATCTGATGGGACTATTACTATTAACAACAATTCAATATTGTCGGGTTCTGGTCAGACTGGAAGCTATCTTCTATTCCTTTCAACTAATACTTCAGATGTAGCGATTCTTGTAAGCAATAATGCCAGTGGTGCTGTTTTTTACACCAATGCAGGAGGCGTTACTCTCTCAAACAATGTTAGTGTTGTGGAAGCAACGGGATACAAGGTGATAATGTCTAACAATTCATCAATCCAATATAGCAGCGGAGTGGTAAATATTTTTTTCTCTGGTGGACCAGGTGGAGGGTGGAAAGTTACAAGCTGGCAAGAAAAATAATATTTTTATTAAAGATTTTTAATGGTACAATTAGATTACCTTGAATTACGAAATGCCATAGGAAAGACAAGTTTCAGGTCTTTTCTCTAAATTTGGGTTAAAAATCCGCAATAATTATTTTCCGTAGCTTACTACGGAAAATAATTCTATCAAATTTTTACCTCCAAATTTAAAGAAAATCCCAAGAAAGCATTTCGTAATTCAAGGTAAATTAAAGAAATGATGCCAAAATTCTTAACATTAGAAAAAGAAGTATTCGGTCTTGATATTAGCGATGAATCACTAAAAATTATTAAACTCAAAAAAAGAGGCAAGTCTTTTAATTTGTCATCTTTTAATTGTATGGACATAAAACCAGGAATCATTGAAAAGGGTATAATTCAAAATGAAGATGTTTTGGCAAAAATTATTCAAGTGGCATGCAAAAATGTCAAAGGAGAAAAACTTAATACAAAATATGTTATTGTGTCCTTACCAGAAGAAAAGTCTTTTTTACAAGTTATTCAAATGCCTAAAATGGAAGAAAGTGAATTAAAGTCAGCCATAATTTTTGAGGCAGAAAATTATATCCCTTTGCCGATTAATGAGGTATATTTAGACTTTCAAATTATCCCTCCTATCAAAGAAAATGCAAATCACCTTGATGTGCTAATCGTCGCTATGCCCAAAAAAATAGTTAATTCTTATGTTTATTGTTTAAAAAAAGCCGGTCTTATTCCTTTAATTTTTGAAATTGAATCACAGGCAATTGCTAGAGCCTTGGTTAAAAATGAAATAAGCCTGTCTCCTATAGTTTTAATTGATTTTGGAAAAACCACCACCGATTTCATTGTTTTTTCCGGCCATTCTATATATTTTACCTACTCTATCCCTGTTTCATCTGGCCAATTAACCATGGCAATATCAAAATATTTAGAAATAAGTTTAGAAAAAGCAGAAAAAATAAAAATAAAATACGATTTAAATAATATAAGAACTGACTTAGAAAAAAAAATATTACAAGCTATAAATCCCGTATTGGAAGATTTAGTTGCACAGATTAAAAAATATTTAAATTTTTATCAAGATCACGCTTCTCATGAACATATTTCGCCGGGTGAAAAAATAAAAAAAATTTTACTTTGCGGGGGAGGGACAAATTTAAAAGGATTGCCAGAATTACTTTTTAAAAAATTAGAAATTCCCGTAGAAATTGGCGATTTTTGGATAAATTTTCCATCAAAACAAAAGAAAAATAACATTCAAGGTGATTTATTACCATTTATTACCGCTTTGGGACTTGCATTAAGGGGTCTAAATAACAATTAAAAAATGATAAATCTTCTGCCATCAGAAATAAAAAAAGAACTATTTCTGGAAAAGAAAAAAAATTTAATTATCATTTTGGGAATAACTATGTTAGTTCCCCTAATTTCTTTAGTTTTAATTTTACTGTCAGTAAGATTTTATATTTTAGGAGAAGTAAGTTCTCAAAAAAATATTTTACAGGAAGCCAAAAAAAAATATCAAACTCCCGATTTTTTATCATTTACAAATATCATACAAAAAAATAATAAAATTTTCGCGCGACTCGAATCTTTTTATAAAAATGAAATATATGTAAACCGCGTGTTAAAAATTATATCTGGGCTTAAATATCCAAATAATTTATATTTAACAGATCTATCCTTGACCAGAAGTTATAAAAAAATTGAAATAGTTGCCTCTGGTTTTAGCAGTTCTCGGGATAATCTGCTTGTTTTTCAAAAAAGTATTGAAGAGAATAAAGAAATAAAAAATGCTTATTTCTCACCAGAAAGTTGGGTTGACCCACAAAATGTTAAATTCTATCTAACTTTTGAAATTTCTAAATAAAAATGCAAAATAAAAATAAAATTTATATTATTTCAATACTATTTGCATTAACAGTATTATTTTTGATTTTATTTTTTATTTGGCCTTTATTTTTGGATATTAAAAATAATTCCGACAATCTGATTTCAGTAAAAAATGATGCGATATCTTTAGAAATACAAAATAATGAAATAGGAAACTTCAAAAAGGTGTACGAAGATTATAAGCCAAATTTAGAAAAAATGAATCAATTATTTGTTAACCCGCAAAATCCAATTGATTTTATAAAATTTTTAGAAAATACGGCGCAAGAATCTGGAATTAACGCTAAAATTTCTTTAATGCCTAATTATCAAAAAGAAGACAACGGTACTTTGAATTTCCAATTATTTACTAGGGAGGATTTTATAAAAATATTACATTTTTCAGAAAAATTAGAAAATGGCTCTTATCTAGTTGAAATTGAAAATTTAACAATTAAGAATCATCTTTCTATGGTTCCTGTGCTTCCAGCAAATAATAACACCACATCTAAAAATTATATTTCCGGAAAGGTTGATGCCACATTTTTAATAAAAACCTTTGTAAAACAATGAAAATGATATTCGGCAAATCTAATACATTAGGAATAAAAAAAGATAAAATCAAAAAAACCCTTTGGATTTTAGGGTCACATGCTTTTTTAATTATTTTACTTTTTATTTTATTAAATCTAATCCTGGGAGTGTTTTTATTTTACAAATATGTAATTTTAGTAGAAATAAAAGAACCTGAAATTATTGGAAGAACCGTTAATTTTAAATACAACATTTACCAGGAAGTTTTAAAAGATTGGCAAATAAAAGGGCAAAGTTTTGAAGAATTTCCAGATAAAAAATATTTAAATCCCTTTAGTACGGAATAATAAAAATGACTTTATTATTTATATAAAAACTTATTACTAAAATAAACAAAAAACTCTAATTTACAATGAGGTGTCGCGTAATAAATTATCCAATTTAAATGCGACAGCAATATAAAATTTGCAAAGCAAATTTGTATGTTGCGGTGGGTGCAGGACTCGAACCTGCAAGGGGATTTCTCCCTCTGGTTTTTTCGCAACCCCGTCAGAAAGCGGAGGGTACAGGATTCGAACCTGTAAGTCCCAAGGGACACTGGTTTTCGAAACCAGCCGAATACCATTATCGCAACCCTCCGCTTCCCTACGGGGCGAGCCAGTGCCTTACCAATTAGACTAACCCACCAGATTTTTATTTATTTTACTATAATTAACAAAAACGCGGCCATAAGCCGCATTTTTTTATTCATATAAATATTTACGCAATTTTTTGCTTGTCCTGAGTCGCACCGAAAGACTCTTTTTTACTAGGATTTTTAGATATAACCTTGTGCCAATCATTATAATCATAAATATCTTGAATAATCATTCCACACACAACTCCGGCAAAAAAAGTAGGTAGATAAAAATAATCTATAACCCATACTATTGCCAGAATCATAATACCCATAATCCAATGATGTAAATGAATTTTCCACTTACCAAAATCCAGGAATACGGAATCTACTTTGCCATTTTTAACAAAAATATTACAGAAAATTTTGCAAAGAACATAGCCAATCACTATACCTTCTGTAAATAAAATAGAATAGTGAAAAGAAGTAGCCAGCACTATTGCCGGTAGAACTATTTTAACTTTAGCTTGTTTTGCCTTATTGCTGGTCATCTCGTTAAATTCAGCCATAATTTTTAACTTAATTCTATTTATTTTAAGCCTAATTACGCCCAAATTGGAATAGCATATCCCAATCAACAATTAAGTCAATTGTATGCTTTTTAAGACCTCCTGTCAATGCTAAACAGTGGATTAAATTTGGTTGCAAAAAGCCCGTTTTTTTTGCAAAAAAACGGGCTTTTTAGAGAATTTTTTGTCACAATATTATTAAAATAACTCAAACGGTTTTTGCTCACTTTCCAGATACCCAGTTAATATAATTAAACCAGTGAAAAAACCGCATAACAAAACCTACTGGAGGTTGTATTTTCCAACCTCCTTTACTAATGTATTCAGCTGAAGATGGTCTAACTTGTCCTTATTTAGGGAGAGTGATAATAAGTAGGTGGTTATGGCACAATCTTCGGCTCCTCCTGGTACGTCGTAGTATCTATACTCTTCAGCCATTCTCTGAAAGCGGGCCATCTGAAATGGCTGTGCCGGTCAAGAAATTCTTTCATATCCCCAAAATTTTTAAATTCTCCTTTAAGAAGCTTTATAAAGAACATATCCGCTTCTAGGTTATAAAATTTTATCTTGCCGTTTTCCAAAAGCTTTTCGTAAATAGGGTTAGGCTCGAGGTCTCCTGCAAATTGTATGATATGACGTACTTCCTCCAATATCCCCTCAATAGAAAAATCCCTTAAATTTTCAAGCGCAGAGGCTATCCGGGGATTGTAATTGACGCCTTTGGTTCTATTCTCTTTAATTAATTCTTCCACACTACGATAAGTCCATTTACCCTTAAATTTCATATACTCCAAACGCGCCAAAAACACATAGTAACCAGTTCGAGATGGGGGTATACCCTTTAACTTAGACTTCATATTATGCATATGTTGATCACCAGCAGCATATGTCCTTTTCACCTCATTATATATTTTTTTAGAGATTTCTGGATAATTGAGACTATCCACATAAATATTAAACTTTGTTTCTACGACCCCTATTCCGTTTTCTATTAAAGTGGCATTTAGTCTTGACTCCGCTTTCTTCGTCTCCATACCTTCCTGGATGTTTTTTTTGTATCTATCCACCGCTTTAGAGAGGTTTTCCGCAATTACAGCCGTTGGTCTTTCGGGAATATAAATAAGCCCTCCTTGAGGAGCTTTTATTGTATATTCCACAGCGTCTTCAAGTATAATTTTTTTTCCGATAGTATTAGAATATTCTCTTGCAAGTCTCATAAATTCGGGCGACAATATCAGCTTGGGGTCATTAAGATTAAATTTTTTCATATTTTCTAATAACTCTTTTTCAGTTTTTTCAAGTGACCCTATGGTCAATTTCAATGTCTTAATATAATTATCGTAAACAACGCATTTAGGAAGGATTTTAACTGGAGCCGCAAACCTGTTACGCACTATATTGGAAGTAGGTTTTTTTATTACCCCCCATCCCAATCCTAAAGGCAAGATAAATCCAGCAGCAGCTAAACCTTCCCAATCCCCTGTTAACAGTTGCTCAAGGGTACCGATAGCAAACTGACTTAACATGGTCGTTCGAGCTGCTTGAGATAACGGCCCGACCACCTTCCCGCCAATCCCTGGAATCCTGGTAAACACAGCATATCCAAATAAAAGGGGTCCTGCCTTTTCCAGAATATTTGTAGACCATTGCTGGCTACTACCAATTCCAAAAAGATTCCATTCGGTAATCGCAAGGACTCTTTCTTCCTTTGAAGGGGTTGATTTAATAATTTCCTGTATATCTTTATCGAATTGTTCTCGTCCTCCAAACATTAGTTCTGGAGTTCCAAATCTGTCATATACTTGGCTTTTATAGGCTGATAAACTTAATCTACGAATGCCTTGATCCAACAAGGATAGTAACTCTTGAGCGCGCGAGTTTCCCCCTTCCGCTTTTCTCTCAATCTTCGCTATAAACTTTATGGCCTCGTCCTGATTCATTCTGCCTGACTTCCAAAAATTCGCCGCCGAGTCCAACAACGCTTGTGGATTTGTGCCTGGGATTATGCTCCCAACACCTTCAACTATTGCCAAAAGATCAGCAAAGCCTTTCCCCACTAATTCCGAACCCCCCACCGTGCCAAGACTAATAGCTTTTTCAATTATTTCTCCCGACAATTTAATGATTTGTACAACACTGCTTGGCTCATCAATCAGTATGGATTTAATTTCTACATTGTTATAATTAAACCATTGGCCCTCTGTATCATGCCATACAAACAATGTCATATAGGACACTTTTCTTTTTTTGCCATAAGGTCCGGTTACAATTCTGGTTGAAAATACCACCCTCGTCTGATTGCTACCTGGACCGGGAAATAAAGAATAATCTTCACCCCGAAAATAATAAGCAGGCTTCTTTTCTCCCCCTATATACCATGGTATAAAAAGAATCCATCCAGGTTCTTTTGGCCCGCCATGATAGGGTATTGTCTCAGCTAGCTGGACCAGTAAAACCTGTACAGCGCCGCTTTTATTAGTGCGTTTAATAAAAACCATTCCTCCTTCAACTGCAAATTTGTAATTCTCAATATCGAAAGAAGATTTGTTCTCCGACACAAGAGTTACAAGGAGCCTAGTTAATGTGTCGATGGCTTTAACCTCATCAATATTACTTAAGACGTCGAGGGATAATTCGCTAATAATATCTATTGCCGTTTTACGTGCTTTTTGTTTAAGATCATCTGCCATTGCTTCAGCGCGTTCTGTTCGATTTAATTTATATTTCAGTGTAGGAGGCGTCGGACTTGCAAAAGAACCACCAGCAGCAGGAAAAACACTTGTTGAAGGGGTTGTTGATTTACTTGAAAAAGCGCAAAAAAATGGGGTATCCAGGTTTTGTATGAAGATGTTACAAGGACTTGATTTTAGTGTCTGACCATCAGTAACTTCTGTTACAGTGTATGCAGATCCCACTGGCAATGATACTATGGTTGAACCTTTATCACTGCCAGGCTGTATAACAACACTTGCAGAACCTATTGTTTTTCCGCTAATATTAAAATTAAATGTTTTGGCACCACATTCCAGCGGAGGATCAATATTTTTGATTATTGTTAATTTTCCTAGTGGTGGCGTATAGATATTGGTAAAAGTGCAAGTAGCTGTTGCTCCTACGATTATGATGTTGCAAGGATTTTTACTGACTACCGTCCAGCCGGGTGGAAGACGGCTTTCTGTTACGACATGTAGCTCGTTTAATACCGCCAATGTTATTTCCCTTGAACCCGTATTGCTGCCAAAAGGCACATCAACACCAATATCACTATCTTTATCAACGGTAACAGAAAATACTTCACCAACACTTGTGCCCGGAGTATTTATAGTTATTGTTAAGTTTCCTTTCTCTCGACAAGCTGGCGTAACGGTCTCAAGGGCTTTCGCCCACCCAGCGCGAAAGGTTGAACCAAGTCCATTACCACACAAGGTAGGAACTGGAGTTGATATTGGAGATGTAACTGGAGCAGGTATTGGAGTTGGAGATAGTTGTTCTATTGGTGGAGGTAGGGGGGTCGGAGTCGGAGTTGGAGTGGGGGTTGGAGTCGGGGTAGGACTTGGTATTGGAGTCGGGGTAGGACTTGGTATTGGAGTCGGGGTAGGACTTGGTATTGGAGTCGGGCTGGGAGTTGGTGTTGGCGTCGGAGTCGGAGTCGGAGTTGGAGTAGTAGGTACACTGCACATCACAAGGTTACTTGCAGTTGTTGGTCCGGCACCACAAGCATTTTTTGGATAGACTTCGCATTTATATAATTTATTAGGACTTGCCGGAAACACAAAAGAGGTTATCGATGCATTTACGTCTCCTTCTGAAATAAGCAGGTTATTTGAGTCGCGAATCGCTATATGATATCCATTTGTGGCGTTTTGGACAGGATCCCAGCTACAAGTGGCTTGTGTTACTGTGCATACTAATGTTTGCGCGCGCGGTAGAATATTTTGTTTCTTGCTAACAAGATAAAAGGTTGCCGGAATGCTAAGCAATAGAAAAATCAATATTGCAGCTGCGACAGATTTTTTAGTAAGTTTTGGTAATTGAAAATTATGCATATTATGGACAGTATGGACAATTAATACGAATATTTGTTGCAGGATTTGGTACCGGGCAGACGATTTTAGGTATAGTGGTAGGTGTGGGTGTTGAGACTATGGTCACTATTGGAGTTGGGGTAGGAGTAGGACTTGGAATGGATGTTGGAGTGGGTACTGGGGTAGGAGTAGGGGTGGTTTGTTGAACTGGTGGTCTTCGTCTGTAGTAAAGCTTTAAAATACCTGCGAATCCGTTTCCCAATGGTAAATTACTTATATCAGGGATAAAAGTATTACTTTGATCATTCCCATCTGGCTGAAATGTTGAGGCCA
>OBEQ012676467.1_pt1 | contig 11494 bp, 9 predicted proteins | sample 1670901 | NCBI WGS metagenome assembly OBEQ01 (sample SAMEA104232315, study PRJEB22302) | groundwater metagenome | biome: forest; feature: aquifer; material: groundwater | place: USA | collected 2011-08-07 | depth 5.4 m | reverse complement strand
TAAAGATGAATATCAAAATCTTATCGAGATATTAAAAAATACCAATGAAACTACGCTGGAAGAACGCAAAAGATTTGCAGGCAGGGCATTTGAAGTAACAAGTGAATATGATCTTAATATTCGAGAGTTTTTTCAAGCTCTACCGCTTCGCTACGGAGAAAATCCACATCAAAAAGGAAAATTTATAGGTAATCTCAAAGAGAGTTTTATACAACTTCATGGTAAAGAATTATCTTACAATAATCTTCTAGATACTGAAGCGGCTATTTTAACCGTGAATGATTTTAAGGATCCAACTTTTGCCATTATTAAACATATGAATGCTTGCGGACTTGCAGTCAGAAAAGAAGGACATTTACTAGAAGCTTATGAAGCGGCTTATAAGGCTGATCCTATTTCCGCTTTTGGCGGAATACTGGCAACGAATAGAACGATTGATATTGATATTGCCGAACTTATAAAAAAGCAGGAGCTTTTTGTGGAAGTAATTATTGCTCCTCGTTTTACAGAGGAAGCGCTTAAAGTATTGCAAGAGAAAAAAAATTGCCGCATTCTAAAATGGCAAAATCCTGTTTTACCGACCAAGCAATTTCGTACTTGTTTTACTGGATTACTTTCGGAAGAGCGTGATACTCAAGTAGAAAAAGAAAACAACCTAACAACTACCACAAATCGAAAACCTACCAAAGAAGAGAAAAAAGATTTGCTTATAGCCGCTACAGTGGTAAAACATTTAAAATCAAACGCTGTTGCTTTAGTTAAAAATGGCACACTACTTGCTATGGGTGGAGGACAGACCTCGAGAATAGATGCCCTCAAACAAGCCATAGATAAAGCCGAGAAGTTTGGTTTTTCTCTAAAAGGCGCTGTACTTTCTTCAGAAGCATTTTTCCCATTTCCAGATTGTATAGAGATGGCATGGAAAGCAGGTATCAGTGCCGTTGTTCATCCCGGTGGCTCACAAAACGATCAGGCGTCAATTAATATGGCCAATAAATATAATATGGCAATGGTGACAACTGGTTTCCGGCATTTTAAACATTAATTTTTAGTTATTATTTTAGATCAAAATGTGATATACTAAAAAATAGACATAAGGTACATATTTAATCTTTTCAAACAAACAACAAACCGGTACCAAGAATGGAGGTTCTCATGAAACTCACTGATCTGGTGACAGGCAACTCCTTAGATCGGACTATTTATGGGGAACGATACCTAAACGATACAAGAGGGAGTTTTCACGATTACTCGGATGTTGATACGCGATTTGATCTACAAGGACCGATCTCGCATATTGATTTGCCGTATACGCTTCTCTATCCTGAGAGGTGCGTGGTGGTGCAATCCGAACCATCGGAGGCGTTGACCAACTGGGTACGACTCGGCGGAAGATATCGTTTCTTCTGGCATCCGGATGTCGTACGCTCAGGATTAGATGTCTGTGGCACAGTTCAGACACAACCAACAAGTTCAACCCGCACATTGCTTACAGAAAGTAACCCTCGTGTCTACATCAAGACGGATTTGGACAAAAAACACTTTCGTTTTGTCAGGCGATTGCAACGGAGTTCCGTTGAGCATAGCATTGCAATCTGTTCTGATTTGAGAACAATGTGTGACACTGTACCAAGCGTGGGACGATATGCATTCCTGCCTGAATCGCTCGGAGTAATCGTACAAGGCGGAGATCATGAGGGATCTGGAGTTATCTTTCGAGAAACACATCCCTGTCCTTCCGTAGAAGATGCTCGCGTGTTGATGCCTTTTCATTCGCTTTACGCATCCGATCCTCGGGAGCCGAGCGATGAACCGCTTTTGGTACAAATCATAAAACTGCATTCCGGAGAAGATCCGCTTAACTACTTCGTTTCGGAAATCATTGGACCGATTCTTGAAGCGTGGACGCTCTTGGTCGGAGTTCGTGGACTTTTACCAGAGCTTCATGGACAGAATACTCTTGCAGAGATAGATGGAAATTTGAAGTTGCGGCGCATAGTGCATCGCGATTTTCAAGGCATCTATAGCGATGCACGCACAAGATCGGCGCTTGGTCTACCGCTGTTCACGAAACATATTGCGGGAACAGAGCCCGGTACGACAATACAGTCGCAATACAGTCACGTATTCGACGGCATGATAGGCAGATATCTTCTCGCGCGGCTTGCAAAAATTTTTTGCGCCCATTTTGCCGATCCATCTAAAAAAGTTGCCTCGGCAATACGAGACTATCATCACAACATACCGGCATGGAGGGTGGCTGATTTTCCGTCAACAACCTACCGTTTCGGAATTTCTGCAAAAGAGCAGAGGGGAAATGAAGTACAGTTTGTTGATTCCGGAGAAAAGCCGGAGTTTCGATAACAGCATTTACGCCCGTTGCTTACAAAGAGCCGCGGGCGTATTCTATGGGTATGCATTCATACGAGATACCATCAACATTTGTTAGACGAACCGTTATCTTCCATTACTCGGCAGAGCAAAAAACCAATCGCGCCGTTTTTATTTTGAAAGGATTGTATGGAGAACATGTTCCCCCCAATATTGGAGCCAAGCAATCGTGGGATAACGAGCTTATTGATTTGCTGAAAGCCCAGTACGAAGTTTTTATTTTCAACACAGGGCGACACAACACACACGACAAAAAAGAAGCGTTCGTGGGGAAAACATATCAAAATGAATGCGATGATATGAAGCGGGCTTTTGCGTTTTGCAGAGAAAAAATATTGAAGAGAGATTTTCTTCAAGAGATTATCACGATGTCTTTTGGCGGCACGGTTCTTATGGGATGTCCTGAAATTTTAGAAACAGCGCAGAGTGTTGTCATGATAGGGAGCGGTTGCGGAAAAAGTCCCACCACAACAAAACCGCTCGTGAGTACTCTGCCCGACGCGCCCGATTTGCTCAAGGCCATTTCAAAATTTACCGGCTCGCTCTATTTTTTACATGGAGGCAAAGACACAATTGTCTCGCTTGAGTCGCAAAAGAAAATTTACGAGAGTGCCGCTTACTGTTTTTCTCGCGGGTGGATAGAATTTCCAGAGCTTGATCATGAGCTTAACAATCCAAAAACCGGCGAATCCCATACGGCGATTTTAGTAGCAAAGTTTTTGAATGCTTCTTTTTCAAGATAAACAACACTGTTGGACATAAGATGCCATTTCTCCTTTAGAGAAAAGTATAACTGTTCTTTTGAGAATTTATTGATAGCGCGCTCGGCACGAACCGAGCAGAGACTGAGAGCCCTTATCTACTCTCACAACAGCCGGTTCTTTCTTTAAAAAGTTAACTGGCTTTTGTTTGTTTTAGATCAAAATAATGATAAGATAAAATCATGAAAAGAGACATTAAAGTTGGAATAATTATGGGTTCAGATTCAGATTTGGAGGTAATGGCTGAAGCGGCAAAAATACTTGAAAAATTTGGCGTATTCTACGAGATTACAGTCGCTTCGGCACATCGTTCCCCGAAAATTGTGCATAAATACATAACTAACGCCAAAAATCGAGGAATTAAAATTATCATCGCTGGCGCCGGCGGGGCAGCGCATTTGGCGGGGGTAATAGCATCTCTCACAACTCTTCCTATTATTGGCGTACCAACAAAAGCAAAAACCTTAGACGGACTTGATTCGCTACTTTCAACTGTGGGAATGCCTCCGGGAGTACCTGTTGCAACCGTCGGAATAAACGCAGGAAAAAATGCTGGAATCTTGGCTGTGCAAATACTTGCGATAAGTGATAAAAATTTAGAAAATAAAATGATTGCGTATAAAAAAAAGCTGGAAGAAGATAATAAAGTTAAAGGAGAAAAACTTCTAAAAATTGGATTTAAAAAATATTTGGAAAATAATAACAGATGATTAATTCCGTTTATATTAAAAAAAATTCTTCACATGAGAAAGCTTATGCGGAAGACGGAGTCGATGTGGAAGAAGAATCTTTATTTAGCAGTTTCGCTGGGTCTGTATGTAAGGCAAGTTATAAAAATTCACCCTTTGTGAAAATTCATGATTTTTCCGGTGGAAATTTTCGGGGTCCCCGGCCTTTTACTTTTAAAAATTTACCAGAAGGGTATTTTATTGAGGCATCTACTGATGGCATTGGCACGAAAGGAATTTTAATTGATGCAGCAAAAACACATCATAATGCCGCCTACGACATCATAGCCATGACTGCGAGTGATATTACACGATTTGGCGGTATTCCTTTAATTTTTGTAAATGTTTTCGATACTACTTCTATTGGGAACGAGGGTGATAAAGTTAATGAAACTTATAAAAGTGCTATCGTAGGTTTAGGAAAAGTTGCAAAAGAAAATAAACTTGTACTTCTAAAGGGGGAAACAGCGCAAATGGGTGACGCAATAGGTTCCGAAATTAAAAATTCAAAGACTAAGCTGAACTGGTCTGGAACGATGATCGGCGCGTATCATAAAGACAAGATGATAACTGGAGAGAAAATAAAAAAAGGTCAAGTAATAATCGCTTTAAAAGAAAATGGTTTTCGTTGTAATGGTATAAGCTCTGTGCGTAAAGCTTTAAAAATAAAATTTGGAAAAAATTGGTGGAAAAATCCAAAAGCAAAAGGAAGTATCAAAGAAGCCGCGACACCATCTGTCTTGTATGATACTTATGTTGCGACACTCCATGGCTGGTTTAATAAAAATTTCAAACCAGAAATTCCTCTTCACGCAATTATCCATTTATCGGGCGGAGCTTTTAGAGAAAAACTTGCAAAGGATCTGCTTTTTCCAAGAAAACTTTCCGCAGAACTTTTTGATTTATGGGAACCGCCTAAAATTATGAGAGAGTGCGCATTTTGGAGGAATATTGCCGACGAAGAATTTTATGAGGCTTGGCACGGAGGCCAGGGCATGCTATTAATTATAGATAAAACTGATACTCGGTATTGCATAAAAAAAGCAAGAGATTTTGGAATCAAAGCGAAAGTCGCGGGTAAAATTACTAAAACAAAAAATCCACAAGTTTCTATAAATTCTAAATTGACTGTCGGTAAAACTATTATTTATAAATAAAAAAAATTTGTGATTCTAGAAAAAACAGATTTTAAAAATCTAGGAGAAAAATACACTGGCAAAGTCAGAGATGTTTACATTCAAAATGATAAAGTTATTATGGTTTCAACTGACAGATATTCGGCCTTTGATCGCAATCTTGCATTAATACCCTACAAGGGACAAGTGCTGACGCAGACTAGTAAATTCTGGTTTGAACAAACGCGCGACATTGTGTCGAATCATGTGATAGATTTTCCAGATCCGAATGTGGTAGTGGGGAAAAAATGCACAGTGCTTCCAGTGGAGATGGTAGTGCGAGGATATATTACGGGAGTGACTGATACTTCAATCTGGACTTTATATAAAAATGGTCAAAGAGATTTTGGTGATTTTATATTACCCGATGGAATGAAAAAAAATCAAAAATTAGATAAACCTGTCATTACTCCAACTACAAAACACGAAATGCATGACAGAAATCTGACTAGTAAAATGGTAGTGGAAGAAAAGCTTATGGAGCCGAAAATTTGGCAAAAAATTTCTGAAATTGCTTTGAAACTTTTCACTCGCGGACAAGAAATCGCGTTGGAAAGAGGATTAATCTTAGTAGATACTAAATATGAATTTGGATTTACACCAGAAGGAGAAATTATGCTCATCGATGAGATTCACACCCCCGATTCTTCCCGTTACTGGCAAGCCAGCTCATATCAAACGCGAATAGACGAGGGGCTAGAACCAGAGAATTTTGATAAAGAATTTTTACGTTTATGGTTTAGAGACAATTGCGACCCGTACAAAGACGAGAAACTTCCAGAATCTCCATCGGACATGGTAACGGAACTTTCTAGGAGATATGTCAAAATTTGCGAGCAAATTACCGGAAAGCCTTTCCAGATAGAAACAGGAGACATTGAGAAAAGAATTGAAAATAATTTAAAAAAATATAATTTACATGAATAGTAATCCAAAAATGGTAAGAATCGTAGCAAATTCATTAAATTCAATTTCGCCGATAGACGGACGCTACAAGAAATATACTGAAGTTCTTGGTATATATTTTAGCGAAATAGCTTTAATGGAATATCGTATCATTATCGAAGGAAAATATCTCTTAGCTCTGTCTGATTTAAAATTAATAAGGAAATTTTCTGATCGAGAAAAAAAATTAATTATTTCTTTATACAATCTTACAGAAAAGGACGCGCAAATTATTTCTGATATAGAAATTAAAGGATACAAAAATTTCAAAGCCACTGACCACGATGTAAAAGCAATAGAATATTACATAAAAGATAAGTTATCCGAAACGAGTTTAGTAGATATTTTGGAATGGATACATTTTGCTTTAACTTCCTATGATGTAAATACTCCGGCAAGGGGATTAATACTAGGTGACGTTTTGGTAAAAATAATTATACCTGAAATTGAACATATCATAAAAGAAATAGATAGCCTTGCAAAAAAATACAGCGGGTTACCCATGCTCGCACGCACGCACGGTCAGCCTGCGTCTCCGACCACCTTTGGCAAGGAATTTAAAGTCTTTAGTGAAAGACTGAAGAAACAACTTGCTCAATTAAGGAGTCAGAAAATTTCTGTCAAATTTAGTGGTGCTTCAGGAAACTTCAATGCTCATATAGCTGCCTTCCCAAAAATCGATTGGGTTCTGTTTGCTAAAAATTTTATTAAAAAATTAAATGTAGAGAGGAATATCCAACTTGAATTAAACCTTACGGCAACGCAAATCGACCCTCATGATAGTGAGGTAGAAATTTTTGATAATTTACGCAGAATTAACACTATTTTAATTGATTTTAATCAAGATATCTGGCGTTATATTAGCGATGAATGGATTGTGCAAAAATCCGTAAAAGGTACTGTTGGTTCTTCAACCATGCCTCACAAAATAAATCCGATTAAGTTTGAGAACAGCGAAGGTAATCTAGGGCTAGCCAACGCGCTCTTTGAGTTTTTTGCCCGCAAATTACCGGTCTCCAGACTTCAGCGCGATCTTTCTGATTCTACTGTGGAACGAAACTTCGGATCCGCTTTTGGGTATTGTTTAGTGGCTTATAAAAACTTATTGAAAGGATTAGCCGGAATTAGTGTGGACGAAAATAGGGTAAAACAAGATTTAAATAACCATCCGGAAGTGATTACTGAAGCTATCCAGACTATTCTACGGCGCGAGGGGGTAGCTATGCCGTATGAGAAACTTAGGGAATTGACTCGGGGTAAAAGTGTGACACTTATAGACATTCATAAATTTATAAAGGGTTTGGCCATCAGTGATAAAATAAAAAAAGAATTATTAAAAATAACTCCAGAAAATTATACTGGCCTAGCTTCAAAGCTTGCTTCAAGGTAATATAAGAGCATGCCTAAGGCGACACTTAGAGTTTTGGCTTCTATTTTACTCCTCTTTTCAATACTTTTTATGCCTCTTTGGGCATCTCTCATTTTGGCATTTGCGAGTATGGCATATTTTTCATTTTTCCTAGAAGCCGTTTTTTTATTTTTTCTATCAGATTTGCTTTATGGAGCGCCTGAACTAAATCTTTTTAATATGGTTTTTGTTTCCTCAGGTTTGACGCTCATTTGTTTTATAATTTTAGAGTTGTTAAAAAAGAAATTAAGATTCCACTCAAAATAAACTCAAATGATTTTCCGAAAATTTACAAAAAATAAAATTAAAAATACTTTTATGGAACCGGATGAAATTTTTCTTGATTCAAAAAATTTAGAAAATTTTAACCGCCAACAATTTGAAGGCCGAATAGAAAAAGCAATTTCTAAAAAAACGATAAATTATCTTGGCATTTTTTTTCTGCTTGTAATATTTATATTCGGGATTCGTTTAATGTACCTTCAAATACAAAATGGTGATACTTATAGAAAGAGAAGTGAAAATAATATTTTCAAAAAAATAAATATTTTTACCGAAAGAGGAATAATCTACGATAGAAATAAAAAAAAGTTAGCTTGGAATAAAAAAAACGAAGACTCATCCAGTCTATATACGCGCGCTTATTTATCACCTGGATTTTCTCATGTTCTTGGCTATGTTAGTTATCCGGCTAAAGACAGCACGGGAAATTATTGGCAAAATGAATTTATAGGTAAAGACGGATTAGAGAAACAGTACAACGAAAAAATTAAAGGCGAAAATGGCTCAAAAATGATAGAAACAGACGCAAAAGGTATTGTGCATTCTGAAAATATTATCAATACTCCAAAGCCCGGCAGTGATTTAATAACAACTATTGATTCGCGAATTCAAATGGAGTTATTTACTTTAATTAAAAATTTATCGCAAAGTAATGGATTTTTAGGCGGGGGCGCGGTATTAATGGATGTTCTAAATGGAGAAATCATAACTTCTACCAGTTTTCCGGAATATGATTCTGAAATTTTATCTCTAGGTAAAGATGTAGATAAAATTAATAATTATATAACAGATAAAAGAAAGTTTTTTTTAGATAGAAATGTCTCAGGACTTTATACTCCAGGTTCAATCATAAAGCCATTTTTGAGTTTAGGCGCTTTGACAGAAGGTGTGATTGACCCATATAAAAAAATTCTTTCAACCGGTTCTATTTCAATCCCAAATCCTTATTTTCCAGATCAGAAAACTATTTTTAAAGACTGGAGAATAAACGGCTGGACAGATATGGTTCAAGCCATAGCCGTTTCTTCTGATGTGTATTTTTATAGTATTGGAGGGGGTTTTGAAGACCAAAAAGGTCTTGGAATTATAAATATTGAGAAATATGCCAAACTTTTTGGTATTGGAGAGACGACTGGAGTTGATTTACCGAATGAAAAGCAAGGTGTAATTCCAAGCCCGGAATGGAAAATAAAAAATTTTCCAGGTGATCCTTGGCGCATTGGAGATACGTATCATACCGCTATCGGACAGTATGGATTTCAAGTTACGCCAATAGAAATGGCGAGAGCGGTATCGACAATTGCCAACTATGGCACGCTCGTCACTCCACATTTTATTCTAGGTGATAAAAAAATGGAAGAGAAAACTGAAATTATAGATATAAAAAAGGAATATTTTAATGTAGCGCATAACGGTATGCGGCAAGCAGTCACTTACGGCACTGCATTAGCGCTTAATGCGCCTTATGTAAAAGTTGCCGCTAAAACTGGTACAGCTGAACTTGGAGTCGCTAAAAACAGGGTAAACTCATGGGTAATAGGTTTTTTCCCATATGAAAATCCAAAATACGCTTTTACAATATTAATGGAATCAGGTCCTGTTAAAAATAGTGTGAATGCGTCAGCCGTAATGCGAAAACTCCTAGACTGGATGTCCATAAGTACTCCTGAGTATTTTAAGTAAAAAAAATTATAAATAAAAAGATACTTGAGTTTAAACTAGAACCGTTCTTGATTATATAAGTAAAACAGCCCAGAAACGGACGCTTTTTAGTTTGATTTAGTTATCCACTTTTTGGTTTGCTATTATGACATAATGGTTGATATAATAATTAGATTGTAAGTAAAAAAGCATATCTTAAAATAGTAAGTTTTAAATAAATATATGAAAAAAATAATCTTTGTATTTTCTATAGTTTTATTTGTAACATTTCTCGCCTCCACTACAACAGAAGCAAGTCATAGCTGGGGAAATTATCACTGGGCGCGAACAGCAAATCCATTTACTCTCCAGCTCGTCGACAGTGTGGTCGCAGGCTGGAACTCGTATCTCGGAACCACCTCTACCGATTGGTCGGTATCCACCGCGCTCGACACGACAATCGTCTCTGGTGACGATAGCAGTTCGACCAGGAAAAGGTGTCCCGCAGTGCTCGGCAAGGACCGCATTTGCAACGCCACCTATGGCAACGATGGCTGGCTGGGTCTCGCACAGGTCTGGGTTTATTCTGATGGTCATATCGCACAGGGCGTCGTTAAGACGAACGACACGTACTTCAATACCGCGAAATACAACACTCCGGCGTGGAAAAATTTAGTCATGTGCCAAGAAGTCGGTCACACCTTGGGACTTGACCACCAGGATGAAATTTTTAGTAATGTAAACCTAGGAACTTGTATGGATTACACCAACGCTCCTGCGGGCGGAATAGTCAACAACTTTAATTATGGCTCTTCTAATGAGCATCCAAATACGCATGATTACGACCAACTCGGAATAATATATTCTCATTTTGACAGTTTTACTTCCGCATTAAGTTCTGTGTTTAGCAACAAGTCCTCTGCGCCTGCCTGGGCAAAAGATGATGTTGATGTTTCAAATGAGAAAGAATGGGGTAAATCAATCCGCCAATCTTCAGATAAAAAGACTTCGGTCTTTGAGCGAGATCTCGGGAAGGGGAGTAAAATTTTCACTTTCGTCATCTGGGCAGAATAAAATATTTAATACTTTAAACATCAATGCCACTCGAATATTATGCAAGTAAATCTTGCATATGCTCCTTGTTTATTGATATATGGATTACCATATATCAACAGCGTTCGGATAATATAAAAGCAAGCTTTTGCATTAATCCTCTCTTGTTGATATAATACAACCTATGCGTAAAGCGTACACACTTTTAATTTTAGGCATCTGGGTGGCAGTGTTGCCATATCTGGGTTTTCCGTATTCCTGGAAGGATATTTTAACGACTCTCTCCGGATTGGGGCTTATTTATGTAAGTTATACGCTGTATAAAGAATCAAAAGTAAAGGAAATCAAAGAAGAAAAAATTTTTGATAACTTTTTAGAAAATAAGTTTTTTAATGAAGAAGAAATAAAAAAAGAAATATAACATCTAATTTAGATTATGGAGAAATTTTCAAAAACAAGACATATCTCTACCATTGTTTCCCTTATTGTTCTATTCTTTGTTTTGGGTATCTATATTGGCGTCCACAATCGTCCCGAGATAGATAAAGTTATAGGTCTTTCTAATAAAGAAACGCAGGTCACAACAAGCGCAGACTTTGCTCCTTTTTGGAAAGTCTGGAATACTATTAACGAAAAATATCCCAGGGCAGACAAAATAACTGACCAAAATAGAGTTTATGGCGCTATCTCGGGCCTGATGGGCTCTTTAGACGACCCCTACAGCGTGTTTTTTGGCCCGGATGACGCGCAAGCTTTTGAAGATGGAATAGCCGGTAATTTCACTGGAATTGGCATGGAGGTTGGCATAAAAGACAGAGTCCTCACAGTTATCGCTCCACTTAAAGACACCCCCGCTTACAGAGCAAATATTAAGCCCGGTGATAAAATTCTGAAGATTGACAAAACAGTTACTTCGGGTTTAAGTATTGAAAAGGCAATTAAATTAATAAGGGGAGAGAAAGACACTACAGTAATACTCACAATCTTTCGTGAAGGAAATAAAGACCCGATGGAAATAAAAGTTATAAGAGATACTATTAACATACCAACCCTTGATACAGAACTCCGACCAGACGGTATTTTTGTAATAAAACTTTACAGTTTTTCTGC
>OBEQ011244266.1_pt1 | contig 11494 bp, 9 predicted proteins | sample 1670901 | NCBI WGS metagenome assembly OBEQ01 (sample SAMEA104232315, study PRJEB22302) | groundwater metagenome | biome: forest; feature: aquifer; material: groundwater | place: USA | collected 2011-08-07 | depth 5.4 m | reverse complement strand
TTTTCCTCAAATACACTTAACGTAAGCTATAGCTATTATCAAGTGTATACGGTAAAACTACTTCAAATAAGTCTTGGACTTGCTATACTCAACACAATGAGAAAGATGTTGATAATCTCAAACGACATAGAGCAAGCCGGGTTGCAAGGCAACCCCCATACGTTTAAGCCGGAACATTTAGAGAAAGTAGAAGCAGCAGCCGGGAGCGAGGTCGCCGTGGTGGTTGCCACACCCGAAGGCGCGCAGCCCTTGTTGGCCGAGGCCGAGATTGTTGCAGCCTTCCCTGCCCGTATTCCTGATATTTCCTTAATTCCAAAAGCCCAGTGGGTGCACTCGTTCTCGGCCGGAGTCGATCGATTTCTCACGCCCGTGGTTGCAGCATCCGACCTTATTATTTCCAACTCATCGGGTGTACATAAAACACCGATCGCCGAGCACATTATCGCATTTATGCTGATGTTTACGCGTGGGTTCCACCACACGCTCCGCAACCAGCAAAAACACCTGTGGGAGAAAGACCAGTCGCTCGGCGAGATTAGGGGCAGCGTGGTGCTTGTGGTTGGGATGGGTGAGATCGGCACCGAGGCCGCGCGGCTCGCACACGCGTTTGGCGCGCGAGTGTTTGCCGTGGTCCGCTCACAAAAAGATAAACCAAGTTTTGTAGAAAAGATAGGCCTTGCGGTCGAGCTCGACCAGATGCTGCCAGAGGCAGACTTTGTGGTGATTACACTCCCCCACACGCACGAGACACATCACCTATTTGATAAAACAAAATTTGAGTTGATGAAAAAAAGTGCAGCCGTTATCAACATCGGCCGCGGTGGGATAATTAACGAAGCAGATTTGGTTGAGGCTCTGCGTGCAGGCACTATTGCCGGCGCGGGCTTGGACGTCACGGAAGTCGAACCACTTGCTGCCGACTCGCCACTGTGGGATATGGAGCAAGTGATTATTACGCCGCACCACTCGGGCCTCTCACAAAAATATATGGACCGCGCGGTCGACCTCCTGTGCCGCAACCTCACCGCGTATATAAAAGGCCAACCTCTTCCCACACAAGTAAATAAGCAGTTAGGGTATTAAGCTTATTTCAAATATTTCTTCCCTTTTAGTTTATCGGGCAAATAACTTTCCGTATCATACTTGTCATAATTTTTTCCGTAGTTGAGGTCTTTCATCAGTTTGGTTGGTGCAGTGCGAATTTTGAGAGGGATAGGCAGGTTGCCAAGCTTTTTTACATCGGCAAGCGCCTCAAAGTAGGCGTCGTGCGAGTTGCGAGACTTTTTGCACTGTGCCAAATAGGCCACCCCCTGCGCGAGGTTTATTTGTGCCTCCGGGTAGCCGATTGTCTCACAAGAGCGGAACACAGCATTGGCCACCACCAAGGCGGTAGGCACCGCCAGCCCCACATCTTCGCTTGCAAAAATCACCATCCGCCGCGCAATAAACAACGGGTCTTCTCCTGTCTCGACCATCCTTGCGAGGTAGTAGAGCGCCGCGTCGGGTTGGGAGGCACGCATCGATTTTATAAACGCGCTAATGGTATTGTAGTGCTCCTCCCCTTTTTTGTCGTAGCGCAGGTGGCGCGACTGCACCGTCTCCTTGAGCGACTCAAGAGTTATAGTGCCGTATAATTTTTGTGCGTTCTCCAAAACAGTAATCGCTTGCCGCGCATCGCCACCGGCTACTTGTACGAGCCAATCCCGAGCGTGGCGCGGGATTTTTAATCCAAGTTTTTTTGTAGCGTCGTTAATAATTTTTTTCATCTCTTCCTCTTTTAATTCATTTAGCACAAACACCCGGCAGCGCGAGAGAAGTGCAGGTATCACCTCAAAACTTGGGTTCTCGGTTGTGGCGCCAACAAGCGTCAGCTCGCCACGCTCGACAAACGGCAGTAAAAAATCTTGCTGCGCTTTGTTAAAGCGATGTATCTCGTCGATGAATAGGACTTTTGGCTTGGTACAGCTCGCAAGTGGGTCAAAAAGCGCGCTCCGGGCCGCTAGGCCAAGTCCTACCCTTTTTTCACCACTCGCTCGCTGCCCCAAGATGTGTTTAATATCCTCCTTACCCGAGTCGACAGCCGAGAGCTCGTAGAACTCGGCATCAAGAGCTTGTGTATATATCCGCGCCAGCGTTGTTTTGCCGCTACCCGGCGGCCCCCATAGCAAAAAAGAAAATAAATGCTTCCTCTCTATCGCTTCATAGAGGGGTTTCCCCTTTGCCACCAAATGCTCTTGGCCGACAAATTCTCTGAGGCTTTTTGGTCTGATTTTTGAAGCAAGGGGTTCCACAGGGGCATTGTACAACAAGCCACTATGCTATACTTTTTGGATATGAAACCAGCAACTATCATAGGCGCGGTGGCCCTGGTGCTTATTGCAGGAGGAGCGTTTTTTGCATACCAAGACGGATGGTTTGGGCCAGCAACGCCTCCTCCAAGCCCATCGCCTGCGCAGACCGACACGGCAACCCAAACGCAAGAACCAAGCGCCGCAGCACAGGCGCAAGTGCAAGTCTCGGTACATACCACTCCGACGTCGGCCACCGTTACCTATGGGCCGAGCGGTTTTTCCCCATCGACAGTAACCGTGGCAAAAGGCGGCACTGTGACTTTTGTTAACCAAAGTGGCAAACAGATGTGGGTTGCCTCCGACCAGCACCCAACACACCAAGGGTACAGCGGCACCACACGCACGCAGCACTGTCCCAACAACACCAGCGATGCATTTGACGAGTGCACTGCGGTTGGGGCGGGCCAAAGCTACTCATTTACCTTCCAAAAAAACGGCACGTGGATGTACCACAATCACGTTAGCGCCAGCGACACCGGCACCGTGGTGGTTAAATAAATGCATCAAGAAAAAATCGCCAATGTATTGCTGCGGGTGGGGGTGGCCTTTGCTTTTTTGTACCCGCCCATAGATGCACTGCAAAACCCCGACTCGTGGCTGGGATACTTTCCTCCATTTATACACACTGCGGCGCAACAGCTAGGAATTTCTGACTTGTTGGTCCTGCACACGTTTGGTGCGCTCGAGGTTGTGCTTGCGCTGTGGATACTCTCGGGGTGGAATATCTTTTGGCCCGCCCTTGCAGGGGCACTGATGCTGTGTGCGATTGTGTTGTTTAACCTCTCGCAGTTTGAGATACTCTTCCGCGACCTTTCTTTGGCTGCGGCCGCTTTAGCCTTGGCTTTTTTGAGCGTGAGCGTCGGAGCGAAGTCTTCTTCTGGGGCAAATCAAGATACCCAAGTGCATCGGAGTAGTTGAGGCCGACTTTTTTGCCGGGGTTAAAGATGTTGTGCGGGTCGAAGATTTTTTTGACTTCCAAAAATAGCGCGTACATCTCGCGGCCAAACATCTTTTCCACATAGGGCGTACGCACCAGGCCATCGTTGTGCTCGCCGGTAATCGAGCCGTGGTACTGGAACACCAGGTCGTACACCTTGTGCGAAAGTTCGTCGATTGTGTTGCGAATTGTCGGGTCCTTTGGGTCTACAAGCGGGATGATGTGGAAGTTGCCGTCACCCACGTGCCCCGCAATAGTGTAAGTTAACTTATAGCCTGCAAGCAGTGCCTCCAGCTTTGGCAAAAACTCGGGCAACACCTTGGGCGGCACGACAAAGTCATCAATAAACGGGGCGGTGCGTTTGTTGCGGATTTTTTTGCGGAGCAAATTAAAACTCTCGCGGCGGATAGTCCAATATTTTTTTGCCTCTTGCTCGGTGGGGGCAACACGCACGCCGATGTGCGGCTGGGTCTCGCCGATTTCCTGTGCCAAATCGCGCGCCGCTTTAAGCGCCTCTTGTTGCCCCTCGGCGCGGAACTCGACCAAAAGCACCAGCTTGGGTACCCCGCCACGCAGGAGCATCCAAAACTCGGGCAAAAAAGATATACCAAGCGAAAATATATTGGTACTCATTTGCTTTGCAAACTCGGGGAAGTATTTAATAGCGAGTTTAAACGTGTGGTCGTCGTACGACTCAAAACTGTCAGGTTTGTGGAGCAGCACTTGCGGCACCACCGGCCCCAACTCGGCAAGCGAGTGCAAAAACAGCACGGCCATCGCGCTGTAGGGTTTGGGCCGCGTGAGCGAGAAAAAAATCTTGGTGATTATCCCGAGCGTACCTTGCGCACCAACCATCAACCGTGCCAGGTTGAGCGAACTGACTCCGTCGCCAATGTCCCACAGCGCGTAACCGGAAGAATTTTTTTCGACTGCGGGCTTGTGCTCCTCTATTATCTTATGATGTGCTGGGGATGAAACAAGTGCCGCAACTCTGCGAGCCAACTCACCTTCGTAAGAATTTTCCTTGAGCTTTTGTGTCAAGGTGTCACCTTGCCACGGCAGCAGTGTGTGCACCTGCCCGTCGGCCAGCACTACCTCGAGCTCCTGTACATAGCGTGCGGTTTTGCCGTACTTGAGATTTTTTTCGCCGCCGGAGTTGTTGGCCACCATCCCACCCACCGTGTTGAGCTCGCGGCTGGCGGTGTAGCTGGGCAGCTCAAGATTTTTCTTTTTTGTCTCGCGGTCAAAGTCGCGGAAGTACATCCCCGGCTCTACCGTGGCAAAACGCTCATCAATTTCTAAAAACTTGTTGAGGTGCTTGGTCGTGTCGAGGATAATCGAGTCGCTCAAAGGCCCGCCCGACATATCGGTCCCTGCCGCCCGCGCAGTGAGCGAAATATGCTCTTTTGGGTTGTGCTCCTTTTTAAGGTTTACAAACTGCACCGCCGCACAGATGTCTTGCGCGTCGCGCGGATGCGCGACAACAGCAGGCACAATTTTAAACAGGCTGGCGTCGCGAGCAAATTGTTCGAGCACTGCAGGTGCATCTTCGACCTCGCCATGCATCACTTTTTGCAACTCTTCAACTAGAGACATTTGTCTCTAGTATATATCTACTTTTTCTTGCCCTTCGGGGCCTAGTGCGAAGTAGGGTTCTCTCGCAATAAAATTGCTAGACAGTGCGACGATAGAGGCGCACGGCAAGCGGCACAAAGACAATAAGGATGCCGGCGATCCATACAAACGCCTCAACAAGCGCGCGGGCGCGCAACACTGGGTCGGCCCCGCCGAGCGCAAGCATCCGCGTGGCATTTACCACAATGCTGATTGGGTTCCACTCGGCAAACACTTGCAGCAAATGAGGCATCGTCTCAACCGGCACAAACGCCGAGGAGGCAAACACTAGCGGAAAGACCCAGATAAACCCAGCCACTTGGGCTGTCTCGGTATTTTTAACCGCGATGCCGATGGTGGCCGAGATCCACGAAAATGCAAACCCAAAGTAGAGCAGTATGCCAAATGCGGTAAATGCGTCGCCGACACTACCCTCAAAACGGAAGCCGATTGCGTAGCCTACCGCGAGCATCAAGAGGATCACAAAAATGTTGCGCATCACGTCGGCCAACGTGCGGCCTGCTAAGACCGCCGAGCGCGCCATCGGCAGCGAGCGGAAGCGGTCGATGAGCCCTTTTTGCAAATCGTCGGCCAACCCAACGCCGGTTTGTATCGCGCCAAAGATAACACTCTGCGCCAAAATCCCTGGCAGCAAATACTGGATATAGTTGACGGTGCCGGTGTGTATCGCACCGCCAAAGACGTAGGTAAACAACAACAAAAACATCACTGGCTGTATGGTGGAAAAAATCAAAAGCTGTGGCAAGCGCACATAGCGCAGGAGGTTGCGCTCGATCATCACCAATAGGTCGTTTATAAAATAGGTCATACGGGTATGTTAATAGTAGTGCCGGGCAGGTGTATCGGGAGGGCGGGAGTAGTGAGTTTTAAAAATACTTCGTCAAGCGTTGGGCGGCGCAGTTGCAAATCCTCAATCGCAATGTCGGCCTCGTCGAGCGCACGGATTGCGTGCGGCAGCACCTTGGTGCCACCAGCAACCGGCAAGGAAACTGTGCCGAGCACGGCGTCGCTATGGCCCTCTCCCGTACCCAGCCGCACCAGGGCGCTAAGTGCATCGTGCGCTTGAGCGGGGTTTACTAAATGGATCTCCAGCACGTCGCCGCCAACGCGCGACTTAAGTTGGCTTGGTGTGCCGTGCGCGATTACTTGCCCGTGGTCAATAACTACAATATCTTGCGCCAAGTGGTCGGCCTCTTCTAAATATTGAGTGGTCAACACCACAGTCGTGCCCTCTTTAACTAACTCGCGGATTATCTGCCACAGCGCCAAGCGGCTCTGTGGGTCGAGCCCGGTGGTGGGTTCGTCTAAAAACAACACTGGCGGGCGGTTAACAAGTGCGGCAGCAAGGTCCAAACGGCGGCGCATACCGCCCGAGTATGTTTTAAGCGTGCGGTTGGCTGCCTCGGTGAGGTCAAACTTTTGCAACAACTCTGCAGCACGTGCGTAGGATTGTTTGATAGAAAGGTGGTACAAACGCGCGACCATCACCAAGTTTTCGCGCCCGGTCAAATTTTCGTCCACGGCGGCATACTGCCCGGCCAAGCCGATAACGCCTCGCACCGCCTGCGGCTCGCCGGCCACGTTGTGGCCCTCGACCACGGCGGTGCCGTGGTCGGCGCTCATAAGCGTGGTGAGGATGCGGATAAGCGTCGTTTTGCCCGCGCCGTTGGGCCCCAAAAGCCCGAGCACCGTGCCTTTTGGCACATCGAGCGTTACTCCGCGCAGGGCCTCCACCGTGCCGAAGGCCTTGCGCACGTCTTGTACTGTTACCGCATAACCCTCCATTGAGCCCATACCATACAAAAGTTTATCTGTCGGGTCAATGAAGTAACTTTGACAAAATACTAAAAATACTCTATTTTGTTTTTAGACGTTCCGAACACAATCAGTACTGGAGACACATCGTGATCATTCCACGGCCAGCCCAAGAGTTGGCAATACCTGCGGCCCGCAAGGCGCTACAGGAGACCGACCGGGCGCTGGTCGTGCTTGCGACTGCGCTCGGCAAGATGCTCGCTTCGGCGCTCATCTGGCACGGATTCAAAAAAGGTCCGGGTATCTTCCTGGTCCATGACAATGGCATCCTCGACCATGCGATGCAAGAATACCGCAAGGTCTATGGGCGGCGCGCCAAGCTCGTCGCCTTTGAGGGCCGAACCGAGGATCTTGAAGGTGCAGACATCTTGTTCTCCACCTTCCAGATGATGGGCAACCATCTCCATCACCTCGACCGCAAAAGCTTTATATGGATGACCGTCGACGAGACGCACCATGCGCAAGCAAAGACGTACCGCCGAGTCGTCGAGCACTTCGAGTGTCCGCGGCTTGGCATCACGGCGACGCCCGACCGTAAGGACATGCTCGACATCCGCGAACTCTTTGGGCCAGAGGTCATCAACATCTCGCTCGAAGAAGCTATAGCTCGCGGTTGGCTCCCTCCTATCGAGTACCATGTCGTCACCGACGAAGGCTTCGATGAGGAGGCGCTGAAACGCATCACGCATGAAGTCATGGAAGAGGGGCAACGCCTCTCGCTCCAGGACATCAACCGGCGTATCTTCATTCGCGCACGCGACGAAAAGATCGCGGAGATCATCGAACAGTACCAGGAGCAGACTTTGGTCTTCTGCCGGAATATCGACCATGCGGAGCACTTCGTTCCGTTCCTAAGGTCGGCAGAGACCTACCACTCCGGCCACTCGCGCGACCACAATCGCCGAGTGCTCGAGCGGCTACGGGTCGGCAACACAAAGCGTGTCCTCGTGGTCAACGGCGCCAACGAAGGCATCGACGTGCCGGATGTGGGCTTAATTGCCTTCAACCGCAGTACAGAGTCCGAGACTATCTTCAAGCAACAGCTCGGGCGCGGTATGCGCCCAGGTAAGGAAATGCTCCGCGTCCTCGACTTTGTCGGGAACCTTGAGAGGATCCGGATGCTTCAGAAGATGGTCAAGAAAATCAAGAAACTGCGCGAGGAGCACGACCCTGAGGAACCAGGAGACCCGGGTGGGCCGTGGAGACGCCGCCTGAATGTGTCTGGAGAGGGCTTTGACTTCGTATTCTCCGACTCGGTCGTCGACTTGATGACTGTGCTGGAGCGGGTGGAGACCGAGTTCTACGCGACGTGGCAGGAGGCGGCAGAAGCAACGAGGAAACTTGGGATCAAGACGGTCCCTCAGTACAAAAAAGAGTACAAGAGAGACCCGAGGTTGCCGTCTAACCCAAATGATTCCTATGGTGACTGGGTAAATTGGAGAGCTTTCCTAAACAAAGAAGCTCCTAACTTCTATCCGACATGGCAGGAGGCTGGAAGAGCATCAATATCCTTGGGGATTAGAGATCGGAATGAGTATGAGCGAGAATACAGAGCTGATCCAAGGCTCCCCTCTAATCCACACATAACCTATCCCGACTTTCCAGGGATCGCGATCTTTTTGGAAAGAAGTTACCTGAAGTGGGAAGACGCTTCTGCCTCTGCACAAAGACTAGGTATCAAAAGATCACAAGACTACGCGCAGATGCGGACACTAGACCCAAAACTTCCAGGTAATCCTAGGTACTCCTACTCAGACTTTCCTGGATGGGTAAAATTTCTGGGGAAGAAGAACCCTGTCGATAGAAACTTCTACGAGACTTGGCGAGAAGCCAGCGCAGCTGTGGGAAGGTTAAGAATCAAGACAGTTAAGGAATACCCGGGTAAGCGCAAGAGAGATCCTCGTTTACACGTCAGGCCAGACTTGTTCTATACAGACTTTCCCGGATGGAGCGCCTTTTTCGGGAGAGAAAAACCTAAATTCTATCTGACTTGGCAGGAGGCAACCCAAGTTATAAGGCGTGAGGGGATAAAAACACAAGCCCAATACACCCAAAGAAGAAATGAGGATCCGAAGTTGCCATCTACACCAAGCGAAGTATATTCTGATTTCCCAGGATGGGTCGCTTATCTTGGAAAAACAAACCGCCGCTCCTAACCAGAGCGGCTTTTTTCTTTCCAAAAATTACTTCAACGCATTCCAAATGTTTTGGTCTTCGACACCGTCGGGGTGCATGATATTATTTGCAAATGCGGAAAAGCGGAAATAATTTTGCGTTCATCGACAGTCAAAACGTCAACTTGGCGATTCGTGATTTAGGTTGGAAGTTAGACTTCAAACGCTTTCGCGTATATCTGCGGGAGAAATATGCGGTAACAAAAGCATATCTTTTTATCGGCTACATCGAAGGGAACAACGAGTTATATATCGCCTTGCAAGATGCCGGATTTATCTGCATTTTCAAGCCGACCCTTACCTACAAAGACGGAACGACAAAAGGCAACTGCGATGCGGAGCTTGTGTTGCAAGCAATGATTGAGTACAACAATTTCGAACGGGCGGTGATTGTTACTGGTGATGGAGATTTCTACTGTCTTGTGAAATATTTTCTTGAAAATGACAAGCTTGAGCGGGTACTTATTCCCAATCGTTTTAAATACTCTGCCCTGTTAAAACGTTTTGGCAAAAAGCGTATAAATTTTATGAACGACCTGAAGAATTTGTTGGAGTATAAGAAAAGGACCCCGTAGGGACGGGACCCTACGGGGGACTTTTCGTGGTGATAGGTTAATTATATACGCAACTAAAATACTGTCAATGGAGTGCTCTTGGTCAAGGTAATCCCCTACTTCAACACGCCCCAAATGCCTTGGTCTTCGCCGCCGTCGAGTTTGAAGATGGCGACGCCGCGGACGCCGAGTTTTTTGGCGAGCGCAACTTTGTCGGCGACTGCGCGGGCGTCGCTCCACCACACGATGTTAAACGGCGGGGCGATGGTGCTCGCGAGTGCGGCCTGCGAGTACACGGCCGAGGGCGGCGCCTGCCCGGTGCCAGCCGAGGCCGAGGTTGCGCCCGCGGTGGTGTCGGCCCCGGCCACCAGCGCCGTTGATGTTTTGTACACAAACGAGAGTTCGCCCGAGCTGTTGCGCACGGGCTGGACCCCTAGCATAGCGGCGAGGTTGGTTGCATATTTTGGATTAAACGCCCACTGCAGGTCGTAGCGGTAGCCATACTCAGTGAGCGGTGTTACCGAATATTCGTAGCCGTATGTCGGGATACCGATGAGTATTTTTTTCTTTGAGATTTGCTGGGCCGCAACAGTTACCACCTTCTCTACCCACGCCGGGTCGGCCACAGGCACGTAGGGCGCGGCGCGGGCGCGGTTGAGCAATACGTCGATAGAGCCTTGGTCGTAGGCCATAATCTCAACCCGGTCGCAGTATTTGTTTATCGCAACGTAGTCGTTGGCATACTGGGTGGCCTCGGGCGGCGGCGTGCCACTGTAGCGGGAGGAAAGCGGCGTGCGCGACTCGATGCTGCAGTACACCCACTTGTTGCCCATCCGCTGGTAGAGCCCTTTAAGGAATGTTGAGAAGTAATCTTTGGTCTCGGCTTTTTTTGCCTCAAAGTCGATGTCCACCCCGTCGTAGCCGCCCGCTTTAACCATCGCGGCGATTTCGTCCTCCAGAGCGATGCGCTTTTTGGTGTTGCTTAACACGGCATGTATCGCATCGCCATTGCCCCACATCACCGTGGGTATCACGCGCACTTTTGCTTTTTTTGCCGCCGCAATAAACGAAAGCCACGGCTCCTGCTTGAGGTTGCCCGCATCGTAGAGCGTGCCGTCATTTTTAATGGTAAACACAAACGGGCTCACCTCTGCCATCGCGCCCAAGTGCGGCAGCACATCTTGTGTGCCGGTTGCGCTGCGCCAGTAGGGTATCCACCCGCCTATCTCGAAGGGTTGTACTGCTGCACGCGCAGGCAGCACTGGCAGCAAAAAAGCCGCAAGCAAAAAAGAGGTTGTGGTAATGCGAACAAATTTCATACTACTATATTAGTATAGCCCAGCGAGAGGGAGAACCGAATTACTCTTTGCGCTTGGCGCGGGTGCGGTCCATCTCGCTTAAGCCCTGCTTGCGTAGACGCACCGAGGCGGGAGTTATTTCCAAATATTCATCTTCGGTCATCACCTCAAGCCCGCGCTCGATAGAAAGTTCATACGGCGGCACCAGGTTAATCGCTTCGTCGCTGCCGGAGGCGCGCATATTGGTAAGCTGTTTGCCTTTTGTTGGGTTGACGGTCATTTCCTCGCCCTTGGAGGTATTGCCGATAACCATACCCTCATACACCTCGGTTGCAGGTTTGATGTACAGCACACCACGGTCTTGTAAATTCCAGAGCGAAAAGCCGAGCGTCTTCCCCGAGACCATTGATATCATAGAGCCGACCGCGCGCTTTATAATCTCGCCTGCATAGGGGCGGAATTCGACAAAGCGGGAAGAAAGGATTCCCTCGCCTTTTGTGTCGAGCACAAACTGGTTGCGGTAGCCCAGCAAGCCTCGGGTTGGGCCCTCAAACACCAGGCGCACGCTGTTTTGATGCGTGGTTATGTTGTTGATAACAAACTTGCGTGTGCCAAGCCGCTCGATGATAGCCCCTTGGTAGGCACTTGGTGTGTCGATGACCACCTCCTCAAACGGCTCCAACTTTTTGCCCTCTACCTCGCGGAAGATAACTTGTGGTTGCGAGACTTG
>OBEQ011494673.1_pt1 | contig 11495 bp, 8 predicted proteins | sample 1670901 | NCBI WGS metagenome assembly OBEQ01 (sample SAMEA104232315, study PRJEB22302) | groundwater metagenome | biome: forest; feature: aquifer; material: groundwater | place: USA | collected 2011-08-07 | depth 5.4 m | reverse complement strand
TCCCGCGGCGGACAAGGCCGCGATCGCGAGGATCAGGGCGAAGACAGCGATGATCCAACCCAGACCTTGACGCTTGCCGGCCAAAAAAAAGACGGCCACCGGCCACATGAAGAACCAGAAAATGCCGGTTCGTTCTATACCCCCAGTCAAGAGCAAGGTGGTCAGTACGACCAGGACGATGGTAATCAGTATGTTTTTGGCCGGACCGCCACGCTTCGTCAGCCGCAGGGTCAGCACGTTCAGCAAAATCAACAACCCACTGACCAGTTCGACCCAAGCGAGCGTCGAGCTAGTTACCCGTAGCTGCTCCCATCCGAAAACAATCAGCGCGGCCGCCGCTAAGAGCGAAAAAACATTGAACAGCGACACTTGGCGCCGCTGTTCGGTTGTGGCGCTGGCGGGTAATCCGCCGGTCAGATAGTTCTGCCAGATTTCTGACAAACGTTTCATCATAATGATTTTTCAGAGATGTTTCTCGAAGCATCTCTAGCCAGCCAAGTAAACCAGATGACCCGGCGGAGAGCAAAGAAATAGTAACTCACGCTCCTCGCTTTCGATCGACAATTGCATAGCCAACGAGAACCGCTTCGCCTACAAATCGTTCAAATGGTTCATGGTCATCGAGGAGCTGGGTCTGGTTAAGCAATTTGAGATATTCCCGCTTTCGCCCTTGTTCTATTACTGCCGGTGCGAAATTTGCTCGCAACAACATGGTAGCCATGAGGAGTCGACCAACCCGGCCATTTCCATCGGCAAACGGGTGAATCTGTTCGAAACGCGCGTGAACCCGAGCGGCTAGCCCAAGTGTATTAGTCGTCGGACGATTGATGACGAAGACGAGTTGCCGCATCAACCGCAAGACACTGGCCGGGTTAGCGGTCGGGACGTTCGCGCCGACAATCCGAACGGCGTGGTGGCGATACGAGCCGGCGCCTGAATCCACGCCGTTCATCAAGATGGCATGTAACCGAAGTATGAACAGTTCATTGATCGTCCGACTGGGGCGGATGTGTCCCCACAGATACTCTAACGCTGCCTGGTGATTTTTTGCCTCCATTTGCTCTCGGAGCGTCCGGTTCTTCAAGATCGCGTGGTCGAACAGCACCGCTGCGGTTTCTCCTTTCGTCAGGGTACTTCCCTCAATCACGTTCGAATGGTATGTCAGCGCCAAAACGAACTCATTGTGTATGTCCGGCTGAGTCAGAATACTTTTGGCCATGTTTCGACCCGACCTCGCCCGCCGCTGAAGCACCCGCTTCATGGCCGCCAAGGGCGAATCCGAATCTTTACTGACGCCGTACTCCGCCAGTAGCTTGGCTATTCGCCGGTGAGCGGCCGGGCGCGGCGTCGCTCGGCCCCGAGCCCAGGCATTCAGGGCGGGAAACGAAACGCCCAGGCGCTCGGCCAGCGCCTCTTGCGTGAGACCGGAAATTCGTAAGAGAAGCTGTACCTGTTCAGTGACGATCATACTGGCAAGATATCAAACTTTATAAAGTTTGTCAATTCACCAATCCTTTATAAAGTTCATTTTGGCCACGAGGCCAGGCGTCGGCTACATCCACTGGTTGTCGCTTAAAAAGTCTTTAACTTGGATAAAAATTTTCTGATGTCCGGTTGCGTTAGGGTGGAGACCATCATCAAAATCTTGATTATCCAGAGGGTCAAGATCCAAAAACAACACGTTATTCTTCTGACAGACGCCCTTCATCATGTCGATGTATCTCCTAATATTTTCGTTGGCATAATATATATCCATCCGAGGAACCGGCATGGTTTTCGACTCATCACAGTTCTTTAGATCCATGAAAATAATATTGGGGGTGATTATCTTTGCTCGTTTTATGATTTCTTCAAGATTACTTTGAAACTTGTCGAGTGAAACTAAAAAGTTTCCGGGTGTTTTCTCGTAGGCCGCATCGTTTCCACCGGTCTGGAATAGTAATGCATCGGCGCTTCTAATTTTCGCTTCAGCCTCAAAGCGCTGTAAAATCGTATCGGTTGTACCCCCCGAAACACTTTGATTGTAGACTTCAACGTACTTATCACCTGTTCTTTTCGCTAGATGAAACCAGAGGCGATTGACCCATCCTCCCTTTTCTAAATCCCAGGCACCCCAGGCCATACTGTCACCGAAAATGCAAATTGAGTTCATGTTTTGTTCGAAAATATTATCTCAAACCTAGATATGTTTACTACCAACCGGACCCGCTCCGATAAAAGCTTTGTTGGCGGGACTCATGCTGCAGCCGAAGCCGACCGCCGCTTGACCAACCAAACGACGCCGATCATGGCCACCAGGACGGTTAACGATGTGGTCGGCCAATCGACATAGGGGCGAAGGACTGCCCACCAGTTACGTTTGACCTCAAATGTTTGGATGGCCGAAGGCTTGCTCTTGACCAGGCTACCCGGATCGTAGGCCACCGCGAAGAGGGTGTGTTTCCCCGGAGCCAGATTCTCCTGATCTTGGAGATGGGTGAAGCGCCAATTTCCATTTTTGTCAGCTACTGTTCCATAAACAATGACTTGATCAGAGTGCAGGAATAGGGCGATGTGACTGTTTGGGATGGTGGTACCTGATAAGGCGATGGTATTACCGACGGCTGATTGATGGATCGCATCAACTTTTGGCCGAGCCATAATAGGCGATTCCTTAGCTGTATCTAAACTCTCAAGGAGCGGGATACTCACAGGAGCCACGCGCTGAAGCTTTATGCTGGCAGATGGCCGACTCGATTTGGTTGGTTGGGTGCTGGAGCCGTTCGTGTTTGGAGAAGCCAGGGTTGTCGCTGTACTAGTTTGACTGTTTGTATTTTCTATCGTTGGCTTGCCAGCCGGAGCTTCAGCGGAGGCTGGCTGGTTTGTGCCGTTGATAGTACTCTCGGGAGTTGTCGATCCATTCGTATTTGTCGTGGGTGACGTCGGGGGTGGCGAGGTAGTGCCTGGCACAGTTGTGGTCGGAGTTGTATCGGACGACGGAGCAGCTGGTGCTAGCAATTGAATCGTGTCTGATAAAGTGTTCGATGCCGCATCAAGGGCGGTAAAGAATTTGACGTAGACGGTGTGTGTACCGATCGCACAGTCTGCAGTCGTAAGTATAGTGCCATCGGCGGCGCAGAGATCCCACTGCTTGGTTGCTTGATACGGCTCTTGAATAGCGTCATGCACATCAGCAAAATTAGAAATAGCCATCACGTGCACATCTGCACCGGCGTTGAATTGCAACGTCACGGTCTGATCAATCGTCGTGCTCGCGCCGGTATTGATTTTCAGCGTAAAGCCACCGCTCGGTACTCGCGGTGGATTGCTGGCGGTTGGCGGCAAGACTACTTCCGGTCCAAGGATCGTGGTCACGGTTTGTTCTGTTGGCGACGGTGTAACGCTGGTATTCGTATTGATGTTTGTATTGATATTACTGTTTGCATTGACTGACACGTTGGTATTTTCATTGGTGGTTGGCGTGTTCGTTATGATTGGAATGGCCTTGATCGGCAGGGTGGCGTAGCTAGCGGTTGATCCACTTGTCTCATGACCAAACCGATCATAGGCAACAATCACGGCATAGTAGATCGTGTTGGCTTGTAACCCGTCAATCCGGACACTATCCATACCCATGATGCCGAGATTAGGATTATTTGCCTGACTGATGTTAGCCGACTGCCGAGCGGCTACAGCGGCTTGGTTGGTGCCATACCACAGCTGGTAGTGATCGAAGTTGGATTCGTGTGCCACCGGCGACCACGCCCACTGGATAGAATCTACGTCAGCGGCTTGCCCGTGCAGATCAACGAGACCATATGGGGCTTTGGTGTCAACCGGAGTGTTTTCGGAAACTGCTGAAGCACTCTGATTCTTGAAAGCATCTGTCGCGGTTACACGGAACTTCACGTTTGACTGATCGTGATGAGCCCACGTTTGGCCGGCGTCCCAGGTTATTGTTTTTGTACCATGATCAACATGCGCCAACAGACCGATGTCGCCGCTACTGTTGCTGCTCAACGGTTGCCAGGTCTGCCCGCCGTTGAGTGACTGTTCCAACTGGATGGTGACATCGCTGGTTGGTTCATTGACAATGGCATACTGAATCACCACGCGATCGGTGCCGGGTTGTTGACTGGCCGTGACAGTGCTGACTACCGGTTTTTTCACATCAACACTGAACGGCGCGCTGATAACCGCCGCACCGGCTTCAATACTATCAGACGGTCGCAGACGAATGTAGACTGTGGGATCAGCTACATCACCTACGTCAGCCGCGGCATTCCAGACAACCCGATGATTCACCCCATCCGGTGAGGCAGTCATGGTAATGATATCTTGATGGTCAGTATCGTCGGCGGCCAGAGTCATTGTTTTCTGTTCGCCGGTAAACGCGCCGGTCAACGAGTATTCGAAATCGGTCAGTGACACGAAATTGCTTTCGGCATCTTTCAGTGTGAAATTGATACCCACGAATCCATCGTCATGTTGTTGTCGGCCGGTGATAGTGACCACTTCCGGCGCATGGTTAAGATTCGATAAGACAACCTGATTTTGTTCAACCGGTGTCACGGTTTGATCTTCCATGCAGGTGCTGACAGATAATCCGGAATAGACTGCACCGATGTGGTCAATCAGACCAAGGCCGCCGGACAGCAAGCGCTGATCAGCCGCATAGAGTAGCCACTGTGTCGGTTGACTATCTCCATCGCGCCACCACTTAGCGCGCAAAGCGCTACCGTTGGCTTGCAACTTTACGTGATAGGTGACATTCAGTTCCGGAACGAAGTTCACAACATTGCTGTTTTGGACGGCCGTGACCTGACCACTGACTTGCCCGGCAAATGACACCTGACCATTGGTGAATAGGAGTTGCCAAAAGTTCGCGCTATCTTGATTACGGAATGACAGGCCGGCTGATCCAGTGCTGGTCAGTCGGACATCAACGGCCAAAGAATAATCTGAGACCGAGCCAAGCGCCGCCGCGCCGGTTAAGGTATGACCGCTGAAGAGTACGCCGCAGGTTGATGGTGCAATGGTTGGCGTGCTAACCACCGGAGTGGGCTCTATTTGCGTAGCCCCGACAGCAATAATTCCGGTCGTTTGGACTTGAATATGCCAAAAGTCCGGATCGTTCAGATTGACTAAGGCATAGGCGCCAGTCGAGGCACTCGTTGCCGACAGCGTGACAGCTCCAGGACAGTCCGGTAAGATCGCGTTGAGCGATGTCAGCGTTGGGCACAAACGGACCGACTCAACATTGGTTGCTTTTGGCAGAAGTAGCTCGAAGGCGTCGACATTATTCGCGGCCAATAATGGAATATTCACTAAGACTGCGCCGTTGCCGACATTGAGAAGTGAGGTTGATAAGTCCAAATTACCCTTGAGCGTCACGTGGGCTATCCGCTGACCATGGACATTGATGTAGGCTTCACTTGTGGTGGTACTAATGCTTGCGCCCTGAATGTTGGTACAGGTCACCGTTGAATTGGGCGTGGTCAGGTTGAAGTTGGCCACCGTCGGCGCCGCGGCCACTTGCCGATCGTAACTCACAGACAAACTAATCAACTGGACATCCTGCTGACAGTCACTGGACATCTTTGCTTTAAAGAGCAGAGCGCTCGCCGTCGTCGGAAAAGAATTCATGTGACTATTGATATCGGCAGCCGAAGAAAACGTATCGGCTCCGGCGGTAACCCAGGCTGAACCGCTCCAGTACAACCACGTCAGACCGCTATCGATGGAGAGCTGATACTCGATGTGTCCACCATTGAGACTGGCCACACCGGTAAATCCGGTCCATTGTTTCAAGTTGATACCAATGAATGGCACCAGCGGTTGAATGGTCGCTTGGCAGATAGTAGTGGCGGCATGGACGGTGGGCGGAACAAACAATGTATTGAACGGTAGCCCCGTCCTGGGAAGTGGCGTTGTACCAGTATTCGTGCTGGGCGCAGGAACGGAGGTATTGGTGTTAATGGATGTGTTCGTATTCACCGGCGCATTCGTATTGACAGCCGGCGTATTATTGGCGTTGGTTGAGGCGTTCGCGTTGAGGGAAGTGTTAGTACTCGTTTCGACAGACGCGTTCGTGTTGGCAGTCGGTGCGGTTACTGACGAGTTCACATTCGTTGACGGATTGACGCTGGTATTCACGTTGACTGACGGAGTGGGGGATTCAACCGGCACCGAGACAGTTGGCCGGGCCTTGAGTACAGCCAGGCCGTCCACGATTTCAATTTTCGTCGGGTCATAGACATATTCGGCGGCCTGATTGAAATTCCAACTCAGTGCTTCAGCATGAGCTTTGTGGCCATGTGACCCGATCGCCAGACCGACCAGCGCCACGACGCCAATTTTCAATGCCCACAGACCAAGCCCACCGAAGAGTACGGACAACGAAACAATCCGCCGCAAGCGATACTCGGCCACGCCCTGGTCTTTTCCCGTTCCGGCTGACTGCGGCGCAATAAAGAGATAGGCCGGAAAAGCGATGAGAAAGTTGACAATTTCTAACAGCAAAACAACCGCGGCTAAGCCAATGGTTGGCAGTCCACTGCTCTTGGCCAGGCGATTTTTGTACCCACTAATTACTCCGGAGAAGTGGAGCAGGAAGTTGAGCCAGCGTTGCTTCATTGTGTCTTTGTCAGATAGTCTACTCGGGCAGTATAGCTCATTGGTGGACAAAGCAACAGACAATCGATATACTTCTCCACAGGATATATCTCAATACAAAACTATGGCTAAAATAGTGGTCGTCGAAGATGAGCAGGTCTTACAAAAGGCGCTGTCGGTTGAACTGTTGAGCACCGGCTTTACGGTTCTGACCGCAGACAATGGCGAGGCCGGACTCCAGCTAATTCAACAGGAAAAACCGGATCTGGTGTTGCTTGACTTAGTGATGCCGAAGATGAGCGGCTTTGATGTTCTGAAAGCGCTCAAGGCTGATCCAGCCACCGCAGACATTCCGGTCATTATCCTCTCCAACCTCAGCCAAGATGAAGACCGACAAAAAGGCCTGACCTTGGGCGCGGCTGATTTTTACGTTAAATCTTCCACGGATTTGGAAGTATTGACCCGAAAGGTGACCGCCTTACTACAAAAAAAGTAAAACTCGATACCACGCCATGAGTACCGCTCGGTTGCGCTGGACCAACCTCATTTTACATACCACGGCCTCGATTAACGACCGCAAACAGCAATTGTTGACTGCTCACGCCGGTCAGGCAGTCGTTATTGTTGTGGGTTTAGTTTTGGCTGAAGTGTGGTTGGCGATTCTGTCGCTACCGCTGTACATTGCTACGCGATCATCGCGTGGCGTGAGGTCGGAATCTACCCCCGCCGGAACCGATCAGTACAGCATTCGCCGGGTCATGACGCTGTCGCTGGTTAGTATTATTTTTGGGGCTTGGCTGGTCAAACTGCTGATCATTTTTCTCCTCTCGACCGGCGGTCCGCACACCATTGTTCGAACCGTCGCAAATTCTCCGGCCACGTTGTCAAGCCAACTGACTGTTGATGTCCATCTGGCCAAGGTCGATGCGAAAATACCGGTACCGGTCATCACCGCCGTCCAGCGACAAGCCAGCGGTATCACTGTCAGTGGCACTGCCCAGCCCCATGATACAGTGGTTGTCATCCTGGCCCAAACCGACAAAGGTCAATCCCGCACCACCCGCTCCGCGGAGGTACGGGACAAGGAAACCAACCCTCATTTGTATAGTGGCATAGCTGATAGTAGTGGACGGTTCGCCATCACCGAAGATGCTACTATCTTCTGGTTACCCGCCGGACAGTATACGGCGACGGCCGTGACGTTCGACCCAAGTAAGGGGATCAAAAGCGTCAACGCTGGCAGTGTGGTTTTTCCAGTCAGCGACTCCGCGGGGCGACGAATTCTGGCCTATGCTGACAGCGGCTTGAATATCGTGGTGGCCATGCTGGTGGGATTGGGACTGGTAGTGACCATCTTGACAGTGTGACGTCGATCGAACTGAAGGGTGTAATTGAACTAGTAAAATTCAAACCCCAGGCGGCTAAGGAAAATCAGTATTTTCTAACAACAATGAGACGGACGGAAGGCTCATGTGTCGTGTCTCATTTTGATTTTCAGACCCCGACCCACATGCCTCCCACCGCCATGTGGCGGGGTCCCGCCCGGGGCGGGAAAATCGAGCCCTTGAAAAATACCTCAAAGACCCTTATAATGCTTGCGCTGGTGGGGTACCAGACCCGACTGGCGTGCCAAAACTGGTGCTGGACGAATCCTAGTGCCCCTGCCAAGCTACTAATATTTCTCAAGTTGTCGTGTTTGTAACGTCTAGCAGACTGTATGCACAGGTGCTGGTAAGGAAGCTGAATGGTAGCTTATGCTGCGATGTTTCTAACTCTAGCCTAGACTCCACGCTCAATACCTGATCATGACGTGGTGATGTTAACAGAAGACTCAAGCGACACTGAAAGTTTTTACTCTAGTCAGGTGTAGTAGGAAGTACAGTCTGTATACATGATTCTGCCGTGACCATACCTGTTATTACTCCTCCTCGGCTCAAACCGCGCCGAATAAAAAAAATAGTTTTCCGCGTCTTGACTGTGGCTCTGGCCCTGCTCGTTGGCGCTGTGCTTTTTATCAGGTTGAATACTGCAGCTGCCGCTGATTTTACGGATAACTTCTTACGCCCGCTGCTGGGTGATAGAATCGTGATCGGTTTAGAAAAGCTCTATTTCAATTTTGCTGATGCCGGACAGAGAATCGCCTACAGTCGAAAAAATCCTAGTGTTCCTCAGTTCATCAATCAAAACCAATCGGCTCTGGGAATATCCGGGGGCTGGCTTGATCTACAACCCATCCCAGCCGATAAAAATTTCACGCCTCTCCATGGAGAAGGTGTTTGGTACGATCAACCGCTCAAGCTCTTTACTGGCCAGCAAGTAGCGGCCAAAACCTTTGTTCGTCCGGATCCGGATCGATCATTTGCCATTGTCACGATTCTTCAATTGGATACTTCCAAAATACGGATGGGCGCGGTGGCCGGCATCAAACAGCCCGGTGGTTCGGTCGGTAAACCGGGACCGGGGATTATCCCTAAGGAAATTGTCGATAGCGGAACACTGGTGGCCGCCTTTGACGGCGGGTTTCAGTATAAGGACGGCGCCTATGGCATGATGGTCGGCCAGACGACCTACCTCCCGCTCAAGAACGAGTTAGGAACATTAGTTGGATACAATGACGGGTCATTGCGGATTGTTGATTACGTCGGCCAATCATTAGGCGCGAACATAGCGTTCGTGCGGCAGAATTGCCCGATCCTGATCAAGGATGGCGTGATGTCTGTCCTCGATGAAAAAAACAAAAAGCTTTGGGGTCGAACGCTGTCATCATCGATCTACACCTGGCGTTCGGGAATCGGCCTGACTAAAAGTGGTAACTTGCTTTTTGCGGTGGGAAATAATCTGACGCCGTCGACCCTGGCCGCGGCGCTCAAATCGGCTGGCGCCGTCAACGCCATGCAACTCGACATCAACCCAGTCTGGGTACGATTTAACTTTTTTGAGTATCTCAGTCAAGGTCAATATGCGTCGACTACCTTAACCAGGCAACTCAAAGATGGTTCGAAGCAATATCTCAGCGGATATAACAAGGATTTCTTTTATCTGTACAAAAAATAAATGCCAGTGATTGTTGAGTCGATAGTTGCTCTTTTCTGCGTCCTTTAGTACGATCAGTCTATGAGTACCTCCGGTCGACCGATGTTCTTGCTACTGGCACTGGTTGCGGTTGGCGGTATTTCCTGGTGGGTCTGGCATTATCGTTCAGGCGCCCAACCAGGATCAGATCAGACAGCTAGGACATCTCACAGTACTACCCACCAGCTGGCCAAAACTCAGGTCATCTGTCCGGCCGGCTTTATCCTCGTTCCGGGTAACCCGCTTTACCAGACGGGGGATTTCTGTGTGATGAAATACGAAGCCAAATGCGCACCTGTGACTGACGCCACGATGGGTATTCAGCCCTCGCCAAGCAGCGCCTGTTTCGGAACCAGCGGAAAAAATCCGGAAGGCGTATACAAGAATAGCGGCGCTCGTTGCGCCTGCTCGGCGTTGAATCAGAAGCAGGTCGTGTCAACCGCTTCGGGCACGCCAATCGCTTTTATTCCCGGCTATGATACCACCGCTAATAACGCTACCAGCTATTGTCAAAATATTGGCGCTCACCTTATCACCAACAACGAATGGATGACCATCGCCCGCAATGTTGAACAGGTCGCAAGCAACTGGTGCGACTTGAACGGCACAAATTGCGGCGCTGTCCCCGGCGCGCCCGGAAAAATCTTAGCCAGCGGCCACAACGACGATCGCAACGAACCAAAGGCCAGCGGCGACGGGAGTGGCGCGCTCATCGCCGGCAACGACAGTCAGCCATGTTACGGCACGACAACCGACGGTACGAACGCCTGTGGCGGTCGAAGCTCGCAGAAGCGGACATTGGCCTTGAGTACTAGTCAGGTCATTTGGGATCTGGCGGGGAATGTCTGGGAATGGACGGCGACGACAACCGCTAGAAAAGATGAACCGAAATCATCTTCGCATAGGGTGCTCGATCTGGGTTGGACGAGGAGCGACTTCGCACCTGGTTCGCTAGCCAGCGTCATCACCGATAACGGTTCTGGTCCGACCTTAGGCTATGACGCTTTCCGCCCCTCAAATCCAAGCTGGAACACCCATCAAGGTGTCGGTCGGATCTATCATTACAGTAGCCTGAATGATACCGACGCCACGGTCTATGATTTTCTGCGGGGCGGAAATTGGCGGCATGGTGACGACGATGGAGCGTTTACTATCCACCTCAGCCCGCCATTGAATCGCGCCAATATCGATGATGTCGGATTTAGGTGTGTGACCTCAGTGCGGCAATAGTTTAGACCATCGGAGTTGCCAGGGGATGAATGTTGTGGTAGAGTTTTTCGTCTTCGATGTAATTACTTCTTATGCCTAGCGATAACGTAGTCCTACGATTCTCGGACGTAACATTTGAGTACGAACACGGCGACCCCGCACTAGTCGCTTCGCTCCAATGCGGGATGCCTACTTGTTCGAATATGTATGTCTAAGGAAAATGTGGTATTGCGATTCTCTGATATCACTTTTGCCTATGAACACGGCAAAAAACTGCTCGATGAGGTCAGTTTTTCAGTTCGCTCAGGCAGTCGGATTACGTTGATGGGTCAAAATGGCGCCGGCAAGAGCTCAATTTTTAAATTGATTACCGGTGAGCTCACGCCAACAGAGGGACAAATTTCTCGGTCACCAAACGACGCCACCATTGCCATTGCTCGTCAGGTGATGCCGAAGGAGATGGCGGATCTGACGGTGCGGGAATACTTTGCCAGCGTCTTCACTGAAGTTCAGTACACGCTTGATAAAATGATTCAAGACGTTTTTGATATTGTCCACCTAGCCTTACCGCTCGACAAAAAGGTTAAAGCATTGTCCGGCGGACAACAGGCTCGGTTACT
>OBEQ010430479.1_pt1 | contig 11496 bp, 12 predicted proteins | sample 1670901 | NCBI WGS metagenome assembly OBEQ01 (sample SAMEA104232315, study PRJEB22302) | groundwater metagenome | biome: forest; feature: aquifer; material: groundwater | place: USA | collected 2011-08-07 | depth 5.4 m | reverse complement strand
TTTTGTTTTGAGTTCTGTCTTCTAAGGTCTTAATCGTAAAATTTTTTTTAATCAGCTTATCAGTGGCGGGATCAAAATCATCATAGTCCAAACCGTTTAAAACTCCATATAATTTAGCTCTGACTTCTTTAAGCAGTTGATCGAGCCCATGTCCATATTGAGCGGTCAAGATTTCGCGCGAATAGCGCTCGGAAACCGTGTTGACAATATCGGCATACATAATACCGCGCTTCAAAGCATTTTGTTTTGAAAGCCGGGGCGAAAAAAAACTGGCCAGCGGACTATGTCCATCATCAAAATCCATGGGTGATGCATAATTAAAGTCAATTACCCCTTGAAGAGCTAAATTATGAATTGTAAATAAAACTGCACAGTTACGAAGACGTGGTTCATCTTTATAAGTTACTCGCAAATAGTCGATTAAATATCCACTATGCCAATCATTGGCATGAATAATATCCGGCTGCCAATTGGTTTTGCGCCAAAATTCCAAAGCACCTCGGGAAAGTAACGCAAAACGGGTTTGGTCATCGTTATAGCCATAGACATTGGCGCGTTGCTCGTAATATTCCATGTTTTCCAAAAAATATACGGTAGGTTCACGCCGATTACCCTGCCGCACTTTTACATTACAAATAAGTTCGGTTTTACCATTTTTTTCACCCGTGGGTACGCGTAAATTGTGCAAGTAGGGTTTTATTTTGTATTTTTTTTCATCCAAGGTGCCATACTTGGGTAAAAAAATTGCGACGTCGTGGCCGAGTTTTTTTAACGCTTTCGGTAGAAAATACATTACTTGTGATAGACCGCCAACGGTCGCAAATGGTGCTACCTCAGCAGCCACAAACAGGATTTTGTGCGGGATTATGCTCTCTGCCATACGTTTTGGGACAGGCGTCTGACTTTTTGTTACATAAAGTAGTGTCTCTATTTTAACACACTGGTGATTGAATAATTTAGAGCTAATCTATTTTCTTGAGGTAAGTACTAAATTCACAAATGTAATCAGTTTTAATTGTCGCTTAATTCGCCACGGTTCCAAGATTAGCCGCCATACCCATTCAAGTCCTAATTCTCGTAATAGTTTTGGCGCGCGTGGCAGCCACCCCGCAAAAATATCAAATGCGCCTCCCACTGACATAAGTATTATTGATTGTTTTAGTTTTGTATTGAATAATGTTTTAAGAGTCGTAATAAAATACTCTTGCTTAGGAACTCCCAGTCCAATAAACAATAATTTCGTATTGTGTTTTTTAATTTTTGCAATTAAATTCTGAAAATAATTTTCCTGCGAATGATTTTGGATTTTTATTTTTGAATTTTCGACTTCCATTTCCGGTCCATCTTCTGTCCACCCAGTCAATCCTGAATATTTTTTTTGCAAATTTTGCAAAGCTTTTTGTGCGACACCTTGCCGCCCACCGATTAATCCAACTGACTGGCCTTTTTGAGCGGCAAGTTTTACCAAATCTTCCATAAATTCAATCCCCGGAATTTTTTTGATGGTTGAAATTTTTAGCGCCCACACAATTCCTACCCCATCCGGCAAAGAGATGTCTGCGGTATTTAAAATATCTCGGAAATGTTTATCTTTCTGGGCATACACGATCTGTTCAGGATTAGGAGTTACAATTGTAAGCGGGGTGTTTTTTGCATGATTTAAATATTCTGCAGCTTTTTTTAATAGCCGTTCTTTATTATCAGTATTAATTAAAACTCCGAGTAGTTCTTGTTTAGACAATGTCATATATTATTTCTTTGAAATTGACCGCTTGTACAGCTCAATATTTTCCAGCGCTACTCCAGTTCCGCGGACCACACATAATAGTGCATCCTCGGCAATGTGGCAGGGTACGCCCGTCATTTTAGTCATTAACGTATCAAAATTTCGCAGGAGTGATGTTCCCCCTGATAAAACAATTCCTTTATCAATAATGTCAGCGCCAAGTTCTGGAGGTGTTTCTTCCAAGACATTTTTGACTGCAGTAATAATTTGGTTTAAGACCGGTGTAATTGCCTCGGTAATTTCTTTAGAAGAAATTTCAATCATGCGGGGAAGTCCTGAGGCTGCATCTCGTCCGCGCACCTCCATCTTCATTTCAGAAACAGTACTCACAGCGGTACCGATCTGGATTTTAACCTCCTCCGCCATCCGCTCACCGATAATTAAATTGTATTTCTTTTTTATATATTGACTAACGGTTTCATCAATTTTAGTCCCAGCGACACGGGCTGATTTATTAACGACAATCCCACCAAGTGAGATAATTGCGGCCTCGGTTGAACCCCCGCCAATATCAACAATCATATGACCCGAAGCCTGAGCAATTGGAATTTTGGCACCAATGGCAGCGGCAAGTGGCTCATCAATCAAGTAGGCCACTTTAGCTCCAGCCGCCAATGTTGCATCCAAAACCGCGCGGCGCTCAACTTGTGTCACACCTGCCGGCACACAAATCATTACTTCTGGTTTAAAAAACAGCGATTTGCCGGCAACTTTTTGAATAAAATATCTCAGCATTGCCTCGGTGATCAAGTAATCGGCAATTACCCCATCCCGGAGTGGCCGCGTGGCCACAATATTTCCGGGAGTTCTACCCAACATTTCCCTGGCTTCATTGCCAACGGCGACTACATGGTTATCATCAATAGAAACGGCTACTACCGTAGGTTCATTTAATACCACACCCTCTCCAGCTAAATAAACGAGAGAGTTAGCGGTACCTAAATCAATACCAAGTCGTTTTGAAAACATAGGAAATAATCCAATCTATCTCATTGGGTTTTAGTTACATCATTCTACCACGCTCACCTACCAAAAAATGCAAACCTACCATACTCAGGTTTGCAGGTCTTTGGAGGGAAAAAGTTGATTAGCGGGATTGTGCCGATGCAAACGTAGGTTAAACAGGTATATAATACACGTATGCGTATACGGGCACCCAAATTTTTACGTGCGTTCCCTTCACCAATTCCGATTATCTTTATTATTATTGGTACTATCGCGGTGATTTTTTATGGTCGGGGTTACCGTTTGCGACCTGACGCAAAAGGCAACAGTCTTAAGCCAACTGGCTTACTTTCCGCCGCTTCAGATCCAATTGGATCTGAAGTATACGTCAACGGCGTTTTAAAAAGCGCCACCAATACAACGCTTAACATTGACCCTGGTTTTTATACCGTCAAAATCGCCAAAGAAGGCTATATTCCGTGGGAAAAAAAGCTGCGAGTTCAAGGTGAAGTGGTGACTCATATTGATCCTTTTTTATTTCCAGCCAATCCCAGTTTATCGCCCCTTACCACAGTGGGAATTGAAAATCCAATTCTCTCACCAGATGGGACTAAAATTGCCTATACTATTCCGCTGCCGAGTACTCAAAATGGGCTGGCACAAAAAAAAGCCGGACTCTGGGTATATGAGTTAGCGGAACGGCCATTGGGTTTTAATCGTGATCAGCGCCAAGTCGGAGTTACCGATAACACTTTTAATTTTTCCGGTAGTCAACTCTCCTGGTCACCTGATTCAACTCAAATTATGGTGAGTGCCGACAAAAATATTCGACTCTATCAAATTGCCCGTCTTAATGATTTTGGCGATATTTCCAACTCATATCAAACGGTCCTTCGCGACTGGGATGATGAAAAACAGCAGTTGAACCGTCAAAAATTGATTGCCTTTAAGCAAGGTATTGTTGATGTAGCTACGGAAAGCGCTCATATTATTGCGTTTAGTCCTGACGAAAGTAAAATTTTATATGAAGCCACCGCTTCAGCTACTATTCCGCAAATTATTACACCACCCTTAATCGGCACTGATTCAACTCCGGAAGAGCGTACCATCACGTCTGGAAAACTGTATGTCTACGACAGTCGCGAAGATAAAAACTATTTTGTACTTGATACTAAGGAGCTACCGTTTCCACTTTCATCCCCCCTACCATCGCCTTCTCTTAAACCAGCAACTCGAACTCAACCAACACCTAGTTCTGAGATTCTAACCAACAGTCAATTAACGGCAAATATTCATTGGTTTCCGACTTCACGTCATTTAGTACTTACGCTGCCTGGTAAGATCGACATTATGGAATATGACCGCACCAATTGGGTGACTGTTTATTCCGGTCCGTTTGTGGATGGATTTATCGCGCCGTGGCCGAATGGATCCCGGATTATTATTAAAACGAATTTAAATCCCGGAGTTTCACTACTGCCAAATCTCTACACCGTTAATTTGCGCTAAAAGATTTATTTTACAGATACAAAACGGGCGTATGCTCCAACTTGTCGATTAAACTGTGTGTATATAAGGTCTTTAAAAGCTTCCCCTTGTCTTGGTCGCAAGGCAATGATTCCGTTTATGGTTGCGGCAAACCGTACCCGGGAGTTAGGTAGTGGTTTAAGCAGCGCCCCAAGCTGAGGATTAGCTTTAAGTTCCGGGTCTAAATGATTATAAAGATCTGCACCCCTAAATGCCGTATCCATACCCTCTCCCATTATCCATAAATCATGACCGTAAACCATTACTGATTTTGGATCAATAAATGTGGCTTGTAACTGCGCCCACTCTGAAGACGTTCTACTCACTTTTTCTCTCAAACGGTTAAGAAACGGTTGATTTTTATAAAATGCGACTGCGGCAATCACTCCGGTTTCTTCCATACCCGCAATCAATTGATTATATAAATCCTCGTTTTCGCTAAACTGTGACCCCGAGACCTGTTCTAATTTTGAAACCAAATTAGGGGCAGCACTTCCTCGCGCTTGTTGACGCACATTAACCACCACTCCCAGGGCGGCTGCTTTATCAATCAGTTCATCATGAACGAGTAAATACGGTGAGGTAATGATTGTTGGATCATATCCGGAAAGAATTGCCGTATTGGCGATTGTTTGTTCTTGTGTACCGCCGATAACCACCGCGTGGAGTCTTTGGGCAATATCCGGCATAAACACTGCCTGGCCATATATTTTCTGGAGTTGGGGAATTGTTCCATATAATAAGCTTACGGCACTGGTTTCGTTACTGTTTTGTAATGTACTAACGATATTTCGTCCCAACCCAGCTATAACCGGGGCCACATCTCTGGCTTCATCAACTCGCGTCACTATATCACCCTTGTCAGCGCGCTCAGTTAAGTGACGGTCGACGAGCGGAACAACAGTAGAGTAAATTTCTATTTGTGCTTTATTAAATTCAATTTTGTGTGGACGTTCCGCCTGGATAAGCGCCATAAAAGCCGCGCTATCGCCAGGTAATAAATCTGCAAATGAAATTATGTTTTCATGCGAGGTCACTGCCAGTTATCATACTCGCGTCTACTTCCTTGTCAAGCCTGAAAAAAGTGCCGGAACGATTGAACTCTTTTTCAATCGAATGCAGTAATTAGGTATCCCCGATAGGAATCGAACCTATATCGGAGGTTTAGGAAACCTCTGCTCTATCCGATTGAGCTACGGGGATATATTTCTATTTTACTTTGCAAATGCTTTTTAAACAAATCGCTGCGCAATCTGCCTCATTTTACGACTACATGGTAGAATAGAAAAAGCGGGATGTAGTTCAGTTGGTAGAACGCTTCGTTCGGGACGAAGAGGTCGGCAGTTCAAGTCTGCCCATCCCGACTTTGCTTTTTAATTATGTCTCAACCGCAATTAATTCTGGCTTCGGCTTCAATAGGGCGCAAGACTTTGTTGGAAAAATTAGGCGTCCCGTTTAAAGTTTGGCCTAGTCAGATTGACGAAGACGCCATTATTGATGCTAATCCAATTAAAATGCTTGAGTTGCGAGCCCGGGCTAAAGCAGAGAATGCAAAAAATCACTTCATCGCCAATACCACGGTAAAGAACTACCTGATTGTGGCGGCTGATTCAATGGCGATACATAATCACAAAACTTACGGCAAAGCTAAAAATAAAACCTCAGCTCGGGAAATTGTTATCGCCCTGATGGGTAAAACCCACGCATTTGTGACAGCTACTGCCATTATTAGTATTCAAAATGATCGAGAATCCGAGCGCTTTGAAGCAGTCACTAAGACATTAGTCACCTTGCGAAAACTCAAAGATTTGGAAATTGCAGCCTATGTCAATCGTTATGATTTTACTCGTTTTGCCGCCGGCTATGCTTTAAATGAAACACCCTGGGATATGGTGACTAAGATTGACGGCAGTTATACGAACGTGATCGGCCTGCCATTTGAAATCTTGCTACCTCTACTAAGAAACTTTAAAATCTTGTGAAAACAAAAATTTCTGGTATAATTTCATTTTATTTTTCATATGACAGAATCTTCCTACTCTCAACAACAGGTGAATCAGCTCTTAAATGAAGTAAGACGCCGCGAAGTTTACCATTATTGGCAGACAGCGATGCACGCCTATACAAACGGTAGCTATATAGCAGCTAAAGCGTCCTTTGCTGAAATTAAACGTTTGGATCCAGATAACCGAATCGGTGCCATTATGTATAATTTGGCAATTTCGAGAGAAAATAGATCAAATCATAAACAAGTACCTAAACTAACTCATATATGAGCACAGTTGAAACACAGGTAACCTCCCCAGAAAATGGTCACGCTCGTCTGTCTGCTGATCGCTATGCGAAAACTTTATTGGAGAGTATTTTAAGCAGTCACCCTGAACATGAATTAGCCCGAATATTACTTCATAAACCCCAAAAGTATGATGGTACCTCCTTCGGAGTAAAACCCCATCACTTTTACGTTGAGAGCCCTTATCTGGAAGTTTCCGGTCCTGGTTTAATGATTGCCGGTGTTAACTATGTAATAAGAGCAGAAACGCAATCACGCCAACCCCATACCGTAATCATCGAACAAAAAACGACTGATGCAGTTGCCGCAGATAGTTTCAAACCAATAGTTTTTGATCAAAGGTATCCGTGGCATCATAATTGGGAATATAGCATTACTCCATCTCACACTACTAAACAGGATAATCTTTGGATTACTACCCAATCTCAAGACAAAACTGCAACTGTCCTTTACAATTACGAAGTAGTTGAATTACTGGATACGGTATGTCTTGAAATTCTCCAAAATCGACTTCAGTTGCCAAAAGGCTGGCAAATATGCAAGTTAATTGAAACCCCCTATCGACTTGACCTTATCGGCTCCACGGAAATGAATCCAGATCAAGGGTATGTTTTAGTTGGGATGACTGAACCAGAAAGCCCGGTGGAATTATGGATTGGGGGCTTTCGACAGCCAAAAATTAGACCAGCACAGATTGTAAGTGATGAGCGCGGGTTTTTTAAACATGAGTTTGATGTATCTAACTTGTCTAATTCAGTCATTGATATAATAAGTAGTGATGGCGGTGTCCATGTCTGGGCAGATTTACTTTCTAAAAGTATTCCACCCATTCCAATTGCTCCGATTTCTTATATCTCAAGTCGCATCAATGATAATTATGGATTGTTACAGTTTAAAACTGCTGTACATGCATTTACCGCCGAAGGATATGATCCCGAGCTTACTGGTTATCATCCAAATGTTTTATCCAAATAACTCCTGAGGCGTAAAAAGTAGTGAAATTTCAAATTCGGCCCGGGCTACAGCATCTGAGGCGTGCACCACATTCCTTTGCACGTCATCCCCGTGATCACCCCGAATTGTGCCTTTGGGTGCTTTAGTGCTGTCAGTCGGACCCACCACGTTGCGCACCTGAGTGACCGCATCAGTACCTTGTAAAACAATTGCTACCACTGGCGACGACTTCATAAACTCGGATAAATCTTTAAAAAACGGTTTATCTTTGTGATGCGCATACCAGGTATCCAGCACTTCCTGAGTTAAATTAATCAGCTTAAGACCAACCAATTCCAAGCCGGCGCGCTCAAACTTGTCAATAATTTTGCCAATAATTTTTTTCTGCATCCCATCTGGTTTGATTAACACGAGTGTTTTTTCCATTTTTTACTTCCTCCTTTTATGTCAATAATTTTTCAAATCTCGCTTGATCTTTATATGGACCAACGACGGCCAAATTAAGATGATTTTTAATAAATAACTCTCGTGCGACTGCGTGAACTTGGGAAAGTGTCACGGCCTCGGTGCGGGAGATTACTTCTTGCGGTGTTTTAACGTTTCGTTTTAATATCTGTTGTGTGCCATACAGTCCTGCCACAGCCCGGCTGTCTTCCAGTTCGAGCGTTAATCTACCCTTTAAATATTCTTTTGCTTTGGTTAATTCTTTTGGAGTAATGTCCGCGCTACCATCGGCAACTGCCCATAACTGGGCTAAAATTACCCGGATCGCATCATCAATCCGTGCCACATCGACTCCGGCTTGAGTGGTAAAACTACCCACATCTAAATAATAATCGGCGTTTGAATGTACATAGTAAGCCAACCCGCGCTGTTCGCGCACTTCAATAAACAGCCGCGATGACATACCGCCGCCTAAAATAGCGCTTAAGACCGAAAGTGCGTATTGTTTGGGATGATCTAAGGGATACGCCGGCACCCCAATCACGATATGTGCCTGTTCGCTATCTTTATATTCCAATTTTACCCGCGGCTGAGTTTGGGTTTGTTGTAATTTTTTCCATTGTAAAACCGGAGCTTTTTGCCAGTTGCCCAAATAGCTTTTGACGAGGGTCGTAATGTTTGCTTCCTTGCCGGCAATTCCGCCGGCGACAATTAAAACCACATTATTCGGCTTATACAAGCCTTTAAGGTATTGCAAAAAATCCTCACGGGTGATAGCGCGGATATTGTCAGGCTCCCCGGTAATTTTCCAGCCTAAGGGGTGATTGCCAAACAATAGTTCATCATACACATCGCTGATGTGTCGGGCGGGCGTATCGCGATACATATTAATTTCTTCAATAATCACCCCTTTTTCACGCTCAATTTCTTCCGGCTTAAACAGCGAACCCAACAGCATATCGGAGAGCACATCAATCATCAAATCTAAATGCGTTGCTGCGGCTTTAACATAAAAACCAGTGTGATCTTTGCTGGTGAAAGCATTAAATTCGCCGCCGATTGCATCAATTTCACTGGATATAAGAAGAGCTGATGGCCGTTTCTTAGTGCCCTTAAAAGCCATGTGTTCCAAAAAATGCGACAACCCATTAATTTTTTTGGTTTCAAACCGGGATCCAGCTCCTACCAAAACCATTACGGTGGCACTAGCTACACCGGGCATCGGAACAGTAATTAATTTTAAACCGTTGGGGAAGGTTTTGAGATCGTATGTTTTATTCATCGCAGAGCAAAATGGGTGGATCAGACTACCAAAATACCCTTTTATCATAACAAATAACAGATTCAGGCACAACTGAAGCGTACATACGTAAGAATTTCACACCTGCTCAACTTGCCAAATAATAACTTATAGTATATACTCTTTGTCTATCCTATGGATGCAACTGCCATTTCCGATAATTATCAACAGGCGCGGCTTGAGCGTTGGAATATCACGGTAACTCCCCGCCGCCATTTTTTGGCCCGGTTTAGCCTGCAGCAAAAAATTGGCTTTATTCTGATGATCATTGCACTAGGCGGATTACTGGCGGCTTTTGCCCCAATTTATCAAGTCGAAATTAATTACTTTTTTAAACGCCTCGGCGATGGCATGGGCAGCCGAATTTTATTTATTAAAAGAACGCTGTTTGCCCCGGTTTCATTTGCGCCCCAACCCTCCGCCCTACCTGCGCCGGTGGTGTTTAATCCACTCAAAAATGCTGATGGCAGCGACATTATTCCCATTAATACCGACTTTAGTATTGTTATTCCAAAGCTGGGAATTAATGCCCCGGTGATTGCCGGAGTTAATCCTGCCCAACCAGCCTCGTATGTGGAAGCTCTAAAAAAGGGAGTGGCTCACGCCAGTACTTCATTTTACCCAAATGAAAATGGTACCGTGTACCTCTTTTCCCACTCTACTAACTATGCCTGGTATGTCAAAGACTTAAATGCCGTGTTTTACCTGGTTAAGGATTTAACTCCTGGTGATACGATTGTGCTGATTTACTTACACAACCGCTATACCTATCAAATGACCGAACAGCGCATTATATCGGCTAAAGATATTTCGTATTTGCCCCCGCCGGCCGGAGCCCGCCGATTGATCCTGCAAACCTGCTGGCCGCCGGGAACCACGTTTAAGCGCTTACTCGTATTTGCCAAATTAATCGATGAACAACCCCTCACGCAACCAACTGCTCCGTCGGCTGCTCCTACCAATAATCAACCTAGCGTAAGCGTGTCGCAAAACACCGGTTTAAGAGGTTCATTTGCTACCCTTTTGAGTAGCAAATAGCTTAAAACTGCTGATTTATCAACGCACTAAGTAACCTGTAGTACTTGACAAAGTGTTTTTACTTTGCTACACTTCCCGCCTAATAGCCTATGAATACACGCCAGGCCAAATTACTTATTCTAGCAACCTTAACTGCCACCGCAGCTACTTTTGCAACTCCGGTTTTGGCTGATAATTGTACTACCCAATACGGCAATGGTTCATACGGCACCACCACGTGTACCCCCACCGACTTTACCATTAATAAATTGGTCAAAGATCCAATCAATAATAATTTTGTCGAAAATTTGGGATCTACCGATGCCACCTTCTCACCGGATGGTGATATTACATTCCGCTTAGATTTACACAACACTAGTAATCAAAACTTTGACACAGTCACTATTAAAGACACATTCCCCCAGCACGTTATAAACGGCAGCGTTGATAGTCAATATAACGGCAGTTATAACGCAAACGACCACACGCTCATATTTACAATCAAAGATTTCAAAGCTAACGAATCCCGTTCAGTTGAAGTGCGGGCTAAAGTTACCAATGCCGGTACTTTTCCCAAAGATAAAGATATCATCTGCGAAGTTAATAAAGGCGAATTTACCGCTCAAGACCGACATGATGAAGACACCGCCCAATTTTGTGTCCGCACCAATGTGTTGGGTACTACATCACTGCCAACCGCCGGACCAGAAGATTATTTGCCATTACTTCCGTTTATCGCATTGGCAATTACAGGTATGGGCTTGATTTTTAAACGTCGAGCATTACTTTAAAAATCACACAGCTGTCCTGCCGGAAATAATTAAGAAAAAAAGTAATACCAAAAAAGCAATCGGCAGGCATAATAAGCCTGCTTTTTTGTGGAGTTGGCTCTTTAAAAAGTAAATACGTTAAGAAGGAGTATTAATACCGAGACGCTTTTCAACACGTTCGATCCGTTTTTCTAAACTAGTAAACAACGGCAATACATTATCATGAATAAATTCACCAACACCCAAGATGATATCGGTTGCTTGTTTGGCTAATTTTTGATCTAATTCGTTTCGAGTAGGAAGTCGCTTTATGTCAGCTTTTGTTGGAAAGACTTCTTTAAAATCCTTGATTAGTTGTTTTCGATCTTCTTTGGTAAGCATAGGTACACCATACTCTTTTGTCTTCTAAATTGTCAATTCATTTCTCATCTGGCTCAAGAGGAGTAAGTAGGGCAGGACT
>OBEQ011118152.1_pt1 | contig 11497 bp, 10 predicted proteins | sample 1670901 | NCBI WGS metagenome assembly OBEQ01 (sample SAMEA104232315, study PRJEB22302) | groundwater metagenome | biome: forest; feature: aquifer; material: groundwater | place: USA | collected 2011-08-07 | depth 5.4 m | reverse complement strand
CTAAAATATTCGATGACCGTTTAACTGCTATCAAAACAGATAAATTAGATTGGGGTTCAGCTGAAATGTTGGCGTATGCCGGTAGAGCCCTTTTTACTATCACTAGAAACTGTGCTTCGTACTGCCGTTACTGCACTCGAGGACGAGAGGTGGGCATTCCGGCCAACCAAGAAGGTGTCTTGGCTGGGACCTTGTCTCATACCCCCCATCTCTCTAAAGAACAAATCGACCAGTCTCTCGCCTATATCCAACAGGAGCCCGGCTTGAACGAGATCATTCTTTCCGGTGGCGATCCACTTACGGTTCGACCTGAAACACTCGCCTATGTTTGTCACAAATTAGGGGAAATGCAAAGAAGCGGGAAACTCTCAATTGTTCGCCTGGGAACCAGGGTTCCAATCCACAATCCACTTATGGTTAAAGAGGCTCACTACGAAGCCTTAAAGTTATTGAGAAATCCACGTTTTATGATTCATGCCAACCACCCCTGGGAACTTACGCCCCAAGCCCTTGAAGTCTTGCAAAGACTAAGAAAAGACGTCGGCGGGGTAATCATGAGTCAAACAGTTCTCCTGCGAGGGGTAAATGACGATGTTGACGTTCTGTACCAATTGTTTACCAAGTGGGCCGAGGAAGGCTTTATCCCCTATTACGTGTTTCAAAACGATGCTGTTTCTTGGGCAAAACACTTTACCGTTCCGATCGAAAAAGCTATCGCCCTGTGGCAAAAATTAAGACCGCGACTTTCCGGAGTCGCAGCCACTGCCAGGTTTGTGATCGACGTTGAGAGTGGCTACGGTAAGATTGCCGTCCCAGAAGGAGGCGCCTGGAACATATTATTCGAGGATGGTTTCACCGACTTTAAGGGAAATCGGTTTCACCTAGACGTTGCCGAGTGACCACAACCGCCAGTTGCCGCATTTGGCGTACCGCCAGTTCTAAACGAATGACCGCACCCACAAGAGGTCAGCGCATTCGGATTATCAATCTTAAACCCTCCTCCCATCAGGTTATCAACATAGTCAATCGTGGCTCCCAACAAATACGTCATCGAGATTGGATCAATCACTACCCTCACCCCGTCTGTCTCAAAGACACTATCCATTTCTCCCGGAGCCGATTCGATCGTCATCCCATATTGCATCCCAGAACAACCACCTCCAGAGACAAAAACCCGCAAGCAACCATCAGGTCTTTTCTTCTCCGTCAAAAGTTTTCTCACCATCTCCGCCGCCATTGGCAACAAGATCACCTCAGATCCTTCTTTAACTTCTACATCCCTCAGCTCAACAGGCTTTCCCACTACCCTAATTATAAACCCTACTAACTCTCGCCGCTAGCGAGGCAACAACCTCATAGCTGATTGTGCCAAGGTTTTTATCAATTTCCTCCGCCGAGAGTACTTCATCTCCTTGTTTACCAAGTAGCACCACCTCGTCATGAATCTTTACATTTGGAATATCAGTCACATCAATTGATGTCTGATCCATCGAGACTCGACCAAGAATAGGCACTCGCCGGCCATGAACCAGGACCTCTTTCCAATTCTGCGGAGCCCGTCGGAAACCATCGCCATAGCCTACCGGCAACAAGGCTACCTTCGTTTTCCTTTTCGCCTTAAAAGTCCTCCCATATCCCACGGTCTCTCCAGGATCGATGGAACGGATTTGGATAATTTGGGTTTTGAGCGTCAAGACCGGTAAAAACTCGTTCCCAAAGATTGAGTTATTTGGGTCATCGGAAGCAAACGGGGAGAGACCATAAGTAGCTACCCCCGCACGAACCATCGAGAAGTGTGACTCAGGTAATACTATAGTTGCCGCACTATTGGCCGCATGGATAAGGGGTGGGTGAATATCATGCTGATGTATTTCATCAATCACGGTTTGAAAGGTCCGAAGCTGTCTCCTGGCAAATGCTAAATCTGTTTCATCCGCAGACGCAAAATGAGTAAAAATACCTTCGAGCCGTGGTCCCTGTATCCTCGAAATCTTTTCAGCAAACTGAAGAGCAAGGTCCGGGGATATTCCAGCCCGATGCATTCCCGTATCGATTTCGATGTGAATTTTAGCTGGAGCCTTATTTTCTTGAACAGCCGCCAAAACCTCTTCATCCATTACTGTAATATCAACCCCGAGGTCAATCGCTTCTTTTGCCCCCTCAGGATCAATGTAGTTTAGGATTAGGATGGGGAGCCTGATTCCAGATTCACGAAGTACTCGAGCTTCACCGAGACACGCGACGCCTAGATAGTCGACTCCCACCTTTTCCGCGTGCCCAGCTATACCAACAATCCCGTGCCCATACGCATTGGCCTTCACCACCGCCATAAACTTCGTAACTTTGGAAAGTTTCGAACGCAAAATACCAATATTGTGCGCATAGGCAGATAGATCTATCTCTGCAACCACAAGGCGATCGGCCATCTGGAATACCATTGTATCGCATACTGACATCGACTATTTGCAGGCATCGTCTGCCCACAGCCCTCTCTTTGCCTCTCTTGCTTCCTTTTCTGATTGTTTGAATTCTTCCATATATTTATACGGAACCTTGTATGTGTATTCATGAGCATATCCTTCGGAAATCATCAGCTTGCCAAAGTTAGTTCCATCTTCAAGAAAGACATAGCGTAACAACCTATTGTATTTGTCCTTATCACCTTGGGTCGGGTCACTTTCCAAAAACATTTTCTTACCACCCAACACTTCCTTAGCTCTTTTAGTCGCCTCAGCGGCAAAACACTGCACTGGCTTCCTTGGATCTACACTTTCGGGAGTATCCACCCCAATAAGACGAATCGCCCGAGGTTTTCCATCTATACCAATTTGAATCGTGTCGCCATCTATAACTTTTGATGCTGGATAAGATTTCTTCTGCATTTTGATAGGTGTCGTCTTAACTGTTCCAAACACCACACTCACCAAAAACATTCCCACCGCCACCCTGACCCATGTGCCGACACTCGATCTCACTAAAATAGTTATACCGCAAAATTCTCATTTGCAAATTCTCCCTTGACATTCGTCTGTCCAACTCTTTAAGATAGCCATTCAATGGTCAAGCAAGAAGGCAGGTTTCCTGAAGTACGTCTACCTCTGGTCATCGAAATCTCCAACCAGCGGTCTTGCGATCGGCAATTGGTTGGTGGCAAGGCCGCTAGCTTGGCTGAACTCGCCCAAATTTCTGCCGTCCCTCCTGCCTTTACTGTCACCACCGAAGCTTACGGTCTCTTTCTCCGTCACACTCCCCATCTCGACCAGCTCATCGAAGATCTCGACATTCTTACTGACCAATCTGAAATTCTCGCCCAAAGCCAACTCATCCGAGACGCTTTCCAGAGGGCAGACCTTCCACTCCAGCTTATTCAAGAAATTACTGCCAACTACTCACGCCTCTCCAGCCAATTTGACCCCCACCATCTTGGCGTCGCGGTCCGTAGCTCTGGTACTGCCGAAGACACTTCCACCGCCAGCTTTGCCGGACAGTACGACACTTATCTCAACCAACGCGACGAGGGCCAAGTTCTCAATTCTGTCAAAAACTGTTTTGCTTCCCAGTTCACCGATCGTGCCATCAGTTACCGCAACCACCTAGGTATTCCACATCAAGAAGCCCAACTCGCTGTTGTCATTCAAATTATGGTCGACTCCGTTGCTTCTGGAATTGCCTTCTCTACCGACCCCAGAACCGGCTGCCCACTGACTACCATCGATACCAGCTATGGTTTGGGTGAGGCTATCGTCGGCGGCAAAGTTACCCCGGACTCCTATCTGGTCGACTCCAAAGCTCACCACATTATCCACCGCACCTTAGGCCACAAAACTCTACGCACTATTTACGTCCCCGAGGGCGGAACTGCCGACTCTCCGACCACCCCCGCCGAACAGTCCCAATTTGCCCTCCCCCAAACCATGATTGCGACTATCAGCCGGGAAGTTTCTAAAATTGCCCACCATTACAGCCAACCAATGGATATCGAATTTGCCATCGACCAATCAGGTAACTTATGGCTCCTCCAAGCCCGTCCGGAAACCGTAAGTTCCAAACGTGAGTCACACTTAATCCCAATGAAGCGTTGGTCTATCAACGCCGAAGCCCAACCCACCGCTTCCATTATTCTCCAGTCTGGCAGAACTGGTTCTCCCGGTGTTGGTCAAGGCCGGGCCATCGTTGTTCGTTCCGTCGAAGAAGGTCGCCATCTGATCCAAGAAGGCGATATCTTAATCACCGAGCGCACCGACCCCGATTGGGAAGAGCTCATGCGCCAAGTCTCCGGCATTATCACCAATATCGGCGGTCCGAACTGCCATGCAGCCATTATTAGCCGGGAACACGGTATTCCCTGCCTCGTCGGCAGTGGTCACGCTACCAAACAGCTCCAACCCCACCAAGGCTTACCTATTACCCTGGACGCCAACAACAGCCTCGTGTATGAAGGACTCCTACCCCTGGAAAAGGTCGGTGATGACATTGATCTTCGCGAACTCATTGCTCACCCTCCCGCCATACCTATCGGTTTAATTCTTTCTAACCCCGAAACTGCTCGGCGAATGTACGCTCTCAAAGAACTGGGGAACAATTTTCTCATCTCCCTGCTGCGCATCGAGTTCCTCCTCACAGAAATCGGTGTCCATCCCCAGGCTCTACTCGACTACGACCGTGGCACCCTCCAAGACGAAGCTCTTATCGCTCAGATCAAGGTCAAAATCGCTGGCTTTGGTAGTGGCCAAGAATACTACGTTACTAAATTAGCCGATGGCCTCTCTCAATTTGCTGCCATCTTTCCCGATAGCCCGGTGACTGTTCGTACCACCGACTTTAAAACCAATGAATACAGTAGTCTTCTTGGGGGCGACCACTACGAAAGCCAAGAAGCCAATCCGATGATGGGCTGGCGTGGCCTAATCCGTTCACTCGCTCCAGAAAGTGAAGATGCGACCAAAATGGAACTCGCCGCCATCAAACGCGCCCGAGACTTGGGCTACACCAACATCCAAATTATGTTTCCCATCGTACGTGACCCCGTCGAACTTACCGGCGGCCCCGAACTCCACTCGCTCGGCTTTAAAGGTATCTTCGAGATCATGAATCAAGTTGGTCTAGATCGTGGCCGAAACGGTCTGAAGGTCGGCATTATGGTCGAAGTCCCATCCAATGTCTTCCGTATCGAAGACTTTCTTGCCGCCGGCCTAGACTTTATCTCTTTTGGTACCAACGACCTGACTCAGTTTACCCTCGCCGCCGACCGTGACGGCAACGACAATATTCAGGCTGTCACCTATTATAAAGAAACCAACCCCGCCGTTACTCGTATGGTCCAACACGTCATCCGTACCTGCAAACAATACGGCGTCAAAACTGGCATCTGTGGCCAGGCTCCTTCCAATAGTCCCGAATTTCTCCGCATGCTCCTCGATTCAGGCATCGATTCCATCGGTGTCATGCCAGACCGTTTTCTACCCACCTACCGCCTCCTCAAACAAATCAAGGGATAAGAACTAAAAACTCTTGTATACTGCTTTTCATGCCTCAGGAAAAAACTGGAAGCGGAAATACCATTTTTATGGCAGACGAATGGAGTGGGGAGTCGAAATATTGGTCTCCCAGAGAACTTCCAAAATGCAAGGAGGCCATTGCCAAACATAGAAGAAATGACGAACATCGTGTCGTTTCGCGCGGAGAGATCATTCCTTTGGACGAACGACAAGATCTGCTATATCGCATCTTCGAAGCAAACCACATTCCTCTTGGTCAAACCGAACCCATTGATGTTTATAACCCAGCCGTAATCATTACCAAAAATGGTGAGGTTGAGTTCCTGGGAAGGGCAGAGGGAAGGGGTACGAAATTCTCGACACTTATCGTCCATTTTCGTCTCGTAGATAGAGTCTGGACACCACAAACCAAAATTGCTTTTCAGCTTGAAGATCCTGCCGTCGTCTATATCGACAACCAGATCGTGGTTGCCGGAGTAGAGTTAAAGCGGGATGTCCGCACCGCCTCCGCCAATTACCATACTGTATTTTTCAAAGGAACCTCGCTGGACAATCTAAAACGGCTCAAAGAGGAAGGCCCGCCCGGCATGAAGGACATTCGCTTCGTACAGTTAAGGGACGAAAAAATCGGCGTCTACACCCGCCCCCAGGGACTAATAGGAGGGTTGGGGCAAATAGGCTTCACCACCATTGATTCGCTTGATGATCTCAACGAACAAGTCATCCAGAATGCTCCTCTTGTAAATGCTCGTTTTCCGGAAGGTGAATGGGGAGGGGTCAACCAGGCACAACTACTTCCAGACGGAAAAGTTCTCGTTCTGGGCCATCGGGCCTACCGAGACAAAAAGAAGGCACGCCACTATTATCCCTGGGCCTTCGTTCACGATCCCGCTATCGGAAAAATTCAGGACTTGGGTATTCTCGTCGAGGGTTCTGATTTTCCTCCCGGAGTTGCCAAGGCTTGGGATCTTCGAGACATTTTGTTCCCCGCCGGTTTTATCCTGGAGGGCGACAGGTTGACTCTATATACTGGAACACGAGACACTGGAGTCGGAAAGATAGTTATCGGAAATTTTCAAATACCCCCCACGTGGGGGTTTTAGGCTAGCTTCACTTTTATTCCGTAATCAATCAGTCCGTTTTTTGTCGGTTCTGACAGTCTCCTCAGCACACAGACCACTCTATCTCCTTTCACAATTCTTTCGTTTCCTACCCCCATCATTTCATATTTCTTTCCTTCAATTTCTACCAACACAAAGCTATACGAAATCCAAGTCGAAAACAACACCCTACCCTCTTTCCCCAATAAGTCTTTCCATTTTTTATTATTTCTCCAATACGCAGCTGGATTTATGTTCATTTGTCACCTCCTATGATATGAACCACCACGGTCGCACCACTTCCGCCAATATTTTGAGATAATCCGATTTTAAATTTATTGCTTCTAATCACCCGCGACAAATAGGCTATTTGTCTTACTCCAGTTGCCCCGACGGGGTGTCCGCAGGCTTTTAAACCACCGGAAGGATTAATGACTATTTTTCCACCATAAGTTGTCATACCAGAAAGCGTTGCTCCTCCACCCTCTCCCATCCCAAAGAAACCTAAATCCTCAATCGCCATTATTTCGTGAATCGTAAATGCATCATGGACTTCGGCGACCTGGACATCGTTAGGAGCCAATCCCGCCATTTTGTAGCATTTTCGAGCCGCCGTTTTCGTCGCTTCTAGCTCAAACAAAGATCTTCTGTCTGCCAGCGTCAAACTATCGCCTCCCTGACCATAGCCTAATATTTTTGGCCCCTTTCGTTTTCTCGTAGTCATCACTACGGCAGCCGCCCCATCGCTTACCGGCGAACAATCCAGGAGCCTAATCGGGTCAGCCACTAATTCACTATTATTTACTTCAGCGACGGAAATTTTTTTATGAAACTGGGCCTCTTCATTACTCATCGCATGAAGATGATTCTTACAACTGACTGCTGACAACATTTCTCTTTCGGTGCCGTACTTCTCCATGTGAGCCCTCATCAACAAAGCGTTGAGTGCCGGAAAGGTACAGTCTCTTTCTCTCTCCATATCAGCCGCCCCCGACAAAAATTCTGTTATTTCTCTCCCTGATATATCTGTCATTTTTTCAACCCCAACCACCATCACTGTTTTGTAAGCACCAGACAGTAAGCCTTGTTCCGCTGCTACCATTGCCACTCCACCCGAGGCACATGCCCCTTCTATTGTTACGCCAACAGGGTAATGTGGAAACATCGAACTTGCCAACGCCCCAAGATGTAATTGGTTTTCAATCACCCCGCTGCCCATATTACCAACAAAGACGGCTTCAATTTCTTCCCTGTTTGTCCTCGAGTTCCGCAAGGCACCGACAATTGCTTCGTTTAGCAGGTCCCTCAGACTTTTATCCCAAAGCTCTCCGAATTTCGTAATATATTCTCCTAATATAGTTATTTTCATTTTTCCAATCTTTGACAATAATCCGCATAACTCAAATAATTTCTTTTTATCTGTTGGCTTATCAGATCCTTGAAATTTTTTTTTCTCTCCTCGAAATCTTCTCCACATTGCCAAACAAAACCATCTGATCCGGAACCAGAACCGTACGAAACCATTAGAATTTTATCTCTATTCTTTGCGATATCCAGGACCCTAACCATACTCACCATACTCGACGCGGCATACAAATTCCCAATATCCTCTACTAATAAGCTTTCTTTAATCTGCGGCTCACTAAACCCCAATTTTGCTGCGACTATTCTTGGAAACTTCCCGTTTGGCGTGTGAAAAATACAATAATCAAAATCCGCTGGTTTCATTCTCGTGTCCCCCAGAATCTCTTTTACAGATTTTTCCACATGATAGAAATATGCTGGGTCTCCGGAAAATCTTCCAGCATGTTCAGGGAAGCTTTGTAGGGGCCTTCGCCAAAAATCTGGGGTATCGCTCGCCATCGAATATGTTGCGATCAGCTTAACCAATACGTTTTCCGACCCAACCACAAAGGCTGCCCCACCAGCACCCGCGGTGTATTCCAACGTATCCTGAGGTCTACTTTGTGCAATATCTGCCCCGATCGCCAAACCAAGTCGTGCCATTTTCGCCTCCACCAGAGCCAGACACACCTGCAAACTTTGCGTTCCCGCCTTACAAGCAAATTCCAAATCCGCCATCGCCATTTTTTCACCAAGCCCCAAGGCGGCCGTCACGATCGTCCCCGTTGGTTTTACCGCATAAGGATGACTTTCGCTCCCCACAAACAGAGCCTCTACGTGGTTTCTGTCGTAACCATTCTCCTCGGCTCTCCTAATCGCCTGAAGTGCACACTCAATAGCAATCGTCGCCGTATCCTCATCGATATCCGGAACACTTTTGCTTTCGACTCCTAAGGCCTTACCATTATCGCTTTGTCGATACGCCTGTGATATTTCTCCTGTTTTAATTAAGAAACTCGGCAAATAACCACCGTATGAAACAATTCCAGCGCTATACTTCCTCACTTAGAGACTCTAGATCATCCCCACTTTCACACGCTATCTAATTTTATATCCCTGCCTCTTAAAAGAAACCCCCCCACAAGCCGAAACTGGTAGGGGGGGTAAGAGAGGTACTACTTGCGCACTGCGGCGAAATACCAGTCCGGAAGCCACCCGTCCGTGGACCAAATGAGGCCGAGGCCACGAGGCGAGCCGACCCCGCTGAGGTAGGGGACACGCAGTTTGCCGCCCGGGAAACGCCAAGTTGAGCCAAGCGCAACAATCGGGTGGCCACGCTGGAGATTGGGATAAGCCGCACCCAGAGCCAAAAGCTCCTTGAGGGTAGCCGGGCGTAGGCCTTGGACGTACATCTTCCCAATGGCATCTTCGCTACTGATGGCGTGGTTGAAGTTCACCAGGAAGATCACCACTTGAGCCTTGCCACCCTCCTCGGTCGAGGGGAAATGGCTGTAGGTGATATCGTCATTGACCCAGTCGTACTTGCCGGCCTGGATCAACTGCTCCACCGTCAGGTCGTAGTTGACGGTGACATCGTAGGTGCCTTGAATTTCGTCCAGCGATTTATCGATGGAGTCCAGCGACCGGTTGATGGAGTCGATCGAACTATCGATTGGGCCACCTGGTGCTACTTGGGTTTCAATCAAGCTTAGATCACCATCAAGCTTCCTGAGGGCGGTAAACATCGAAACAGTCTCCCATACCAAAAGAAGACTCACGACAACCACCAGTGTCTTGACCAGAATCGTCGACAACTCCTTTTTTATCATCGCACACCAACTGCCTTTCTGGTCGCCTGAGGCGACCGTGAGAAGTTTGGCGGAGTCAAACTCCGGTTGCCTTAGTTAAGGTACCCTATAATTATATGGCTCGTGGTTCAAGAAGTCAAATTGCTGCAGTGCAATATCAATTTGATCAGGGTGAACCAAATCATCTTCTTCCGCAACATATGACTCACTTATTTTGGGAGGCAATAGTTGACGAATAACTGAGTTGCCTATCCCACCAGACCTTACCAGTTTTATTTGTATCGGAACCGTCCCTTCGTAGATTCTCAAAACTGGCGAGTCCAACCACAGCCGACAAATTTTCATCTCAGAGGTATATCCAATACCACCATGAAGTTGCATTGACTCAAGTGCCGCCCACGCAGCCGTATCACAGGCAACAAGTTTTGATAGTGAAGATAGGACCCAAAAACTTTCATCCCCAGAACTTTCCTTCTCCGCTGCTAGCTGAGTTAACCTTCTTGCAATATCAATTTGTGTATCCATAATTCTTAGAGCTTTCGCATGGTCGGGTAAACTTACTAGGGGTCTTCCATGGACCTGTCGAATCTGACCGTAATTTACCGCTTCGTCATATGCTTTTTGAGCAATGCCTACTCCTTGAGCGGCAATCGAATTTCTTGAATGTTTTAATGTAGCGTCAATTATTCCCCATCCTTTATTTAAGTTTTGAGAACCACCAAGAATTGCTTCTTTTGGGATATTCACATTGTCAAAGTACACTTCACATAATTGGGAACCAGATTGACCAGGCTTGGAGTATTCTCTTACCTTGATTCCTGGAGTTTTCATATCTAACAAGAATACGGTTATCCCTTCATCGCGACTCTCTGGTGCCCCCGTCCTAGCAGCCAGAAGCATAAGGTCTGCTCCGCTTGCTCCAGTTATAAATCTCTTTGCTCCAACAGCAACATTGTAAACTCCAGCGTGTTCATCCCATTTGGCGGGGAGTTGAATGTTTTTTGCGTCAGAACCAACATCTGGCTCAGTTAATCCAAAACACGCGAATATTTTGCCCTCACCCATAGCGGGAAGGAGTCTTTCTTTTTGCTCCTCTGTTCCAAACCTGTTTATTTCGTAAGCCGTGAGAGAATTGAGTACCAGTATAGAGAGCGCCAGTCCTGCGTGTTCCCTTGCGAGTTCTTCCATAACAACCACTTGCGCTTCAACAGGTATACGTGCACCCTTTAAGGAGTCGGGTAAGTATCTGTCATCTATTTCCATTGCAGTCAATCCATGAGTAGCGACTTTCTGAAGAAACTCCCTAGGGAAGACCTTTGGTTCTGCGTCGGCCATTTCCACTGCCCTTTGATAGAAGGACTCACGTACCAGTCCTTGTGCAAATTTCCTTGCTTCAAGAACCAAATCCGTCTCGGTCTGTGATATTTTCAAACCACTTAATCTTTCTCCGCCCATAGTCGGCATTATACCCCACTTTCTAAATTCTCCTTTTTGACCTATAATAGGCCTCCTATGACATCACCAGAGATTTCCGATAGTAGCCTGGAGCAGTCTATCGATAGTTTAAGGCTGTATTCACACGAAAAAGAAATGCGGCATCCGTTGCTTACCAGGGAAGAAGAAACGACTTTGGCCATAAGCATGGAACAAGGAAAAAAAGCGGAGAGAAGGCTTGAACGGCACGTTGGAAAACCGATGAGTCACTCAGCGCGGGTCGCACTTGAGTCTCAAGTGGCTGACGGAGTGG
>OBEQ012672928.1_pt1 | contig 11500 bp, 9 predicted proteins | sample 1670901 | NCBI WGS metagenome assembly OBEQ01 (sample SAMEA104232315, study PRJEB22302) | groundwater metagenome | biome: forest; feature: aquifer; material: groundwater | place: USA | collected 2011-08-07 | depth 5.4 m | reverse complement strand
TTTGGCGTGTTTTTCACGTTCTGCCTCGGCTTGTTTGGCCATGGCTCGTTGCATACTGTCTGGCAGCTGAATATCTTTTAACTCAACCGTACTAACGTAGATTCCCCATTTAGCAGTCGCCACATCTAGTATTTTCTTGATCTTGTCGTTGATCACTGATGTTTGGCTAAGCACCTCGTCTAGTGCGCTTTGCCCAACAACATTTCGGACTGTTGTTTGGGCGATTTGGTAAGTAGCGTTTATAACGTTCTCTATCTCTACGACTGATTTAATAGGATCCGCGACTTGATAGTAGGCAACAGCCGCTACGTCTATAGAAACGTTGTCTTTGGTGATTATCTTTTGACCATCCACTGGCAAGGTCACGATGCGTATGCTAACTTTTTTCATTCTATCGACAATTGGAATGATCAGTCTAAGACCGGGCTCTTTTACATTAGCCCTGAGTTTGCCCAGCCTCAACACTACCCCGCGCTCGTACTGGTTCACGATGCGAATCCCGTTAGCGATGATAATTAGAAGCACGACCCCAAGGGTAATTAATGTTGCAGCCATTTTCTTCTCTCCCAGATACTCTAATTGCTAAGTTGATTGTATACTTCATCTGTAAGCCTGACAATCAGATTATTGATTAACGGTCTTGCTTAAAGTACAATATCTTGACCTCATCTTGGGTGAGTGGTGAAATTGGTATACACGCAGCCTTGAGGTGGCTGTGCCGCAAGGCGTGGAGGTTCAAGTCCTCTCTCACCCACCATGGGCGCTTAGCTCAGTTGGCTAGAGCATCTCGTTTACACCGAGAGGGTCGGGGGTTCAAGTCCCTCAGCGCCCACCACGTCGTAGCTAATATCGACCCTGCTAAAAATTTTGGCAATCCAGTGGCCAAAATTTAGCAGGGTTTTGTATTGCCACTCCTCTTCCCCACGAAATCGCCAAAAGCGCTTCCGTGGGGGCCCCGAAAAACTGCTATAATTTTGCTTGTGGTTAAAAATCAAGAAAGAATGGGATCGGGCAAAAAGGGATTGGCTGATTATCCTGTTGTTCGTGGCATTAGTTGCTACCAATTGGGTGTGGTATCAGGCTGCAAAAAGTCAGGATATTACTAACAAAAACAATGCCTCAGCTTGGCTAGCTCATCAAGTCGAGATTAATAAACTCCAAACCTGCATAAACGACAACCGTCGTCCATGTGATATCACGCCTCCAAAGTAGTTTTAGATATTTTGGTGGCGCTGGCGGATCATCCACTGGTTGACGTTATAAAAGCGATCGGCTGGGCTGTTAGCGGCCTTGCGGTTATAGTCAAAAACCGGGCCGCGCGTTATATACAGATAGTTGGGTTGATACAGCGCTAAAGCCGGCGCGTCTTGAACCCAAGTGCTCAAAAAACTTTGATACTTGGCTATCCGCAAAGAGGGGTTGGCGCGGGTTCGAGCAGACTCTAAGGCCTGGTCGACAGCCTTTGATTTATACTCGCTCAAGTTTAGGTGGCCTTGCGAAGTAAGGTTAGCCTGCGAACTGTCCCAATAGACAAAGACGTCGGGGTCAACACCAATGTTGATGCCGTAAAGCAATATATCGAAGTCGTGGCTGGTGATAATGGCTGTTTGGATATCGTCGCTACTGTAGTAGTGTACAGCAACCTTGATTCCTAATTGGTCCCACTGCTTTTGCAAGAACTGGGCTACTTGAGTGTAGTCTGTGACATTTTGCGAAGCCAGCGACAGCGTCAGGGGCTTGCCGTCTTTGACCCTAATACCGTCGGCCCCTCTGCGCCAACCGGCTTGGTCCAGCAGCTGATTAGCTGAGTCCACGTTATACGGTAACTCGGTGATCGAGGGGTCGTAGCCCAGCTGGCCTTTTAGCAATGGCCCATCGGTCAGATTGACCGGGTAGTGCAGCAAACCGGGCAGTTGGGCGCGGTTAGCTCCACTGACCAGCGCTTTGCGGACGAGCGCGTCGCTTAAATTGGCCCGTGAGTTATTAAAGAAGGCCATCACCGCGCTGGTCAGCGGTGTGGTGTAAGCGTGGACGCTATCGTCCTTAGCAAACTCATCTGGCAGTGTGTCCAAACCGCTCATAGCATTGAGCTGTTTTTTATTGAAAGCGGCTATCAGGTGTTGGTCGTCGGTAAAGGTGGTCAGGGTAAAACCATCTAGTTTGGGCCGGCCGCCGTAGTAGTGGTCAAAAGCGGCCAAAGAAATGCGTTGCTGCCGCTGGGCACTGCCGGCGTCGGTGACTTCTACAAATTTCCACTCAAACGGTCCGGTGCCCACTGGGCTGACATTAAACGAGGCACTGCGCATCTGGGCGGCAACGGTCTTTTTAAAAAGGTGGGCCGGTAAAATGCCGTTGGTTAGCGAATACGGGAAGGAGCCCAAGGCATTGGGCAGATCAAAGTTGACCGTGTAGGCGTCTTGTTTGGTGACGTTTACGCCCTGCCAACCGACGTACAGCGGTGATTGGGCTTCAATGTTTTGGATAGTGTGGTAGGTGAAAATCACGTCGTCGGCCGTAAAGGGCTGACCATCGTGCCAGGTGACGCCGTGCCGAAGGTGGACCGTATAGCGAGTTTGGGAGGCATTTAACTGCCAATCTTTGGCCAGATCACCTACCAACACATTGTCGTTACTGTACCTAAACAAGCCAGAAAATACCAAATGACTAACGGCTGTGTCTGAGGCGCTGGAAGCATAAATGGGGTTGGCGTTAGAAAACGTGCCAATGAGGCCTTCGCTATAAAGACCACCTGGTACAGGCTTAAGGGTCTGATAATACGACGAAAGCGACCTGATTTGGATAAAACTAGCCAAATACAGCAGCAAGAAAAGCGACACCCACAAAAAAATGAAGCGGCGCACCGACAGCAAACGGTCAAAACGCCGGATCAGCAGTTTTTCTATTTGCTGGTCGGCCTGTTGCCCTAGCTGCAAGGCGTTTTTGCGACGGCGGCCAAAACCTCTCCGCCAGCGCCGCCGGGTTCCGTCATCGACTACGGGCATTAAGGTGTGGTTCCCACTCCTAGCCTCTGCTATTTAGACACGATGTTGATAATAATGCTGGCTGAAAAAATAAAAACTAAAATAATGGTGAGCTGGTGCAGGGTTTTGTCTGAGCCGCGGCGGATGGTGTTAACTTCTCCAGCACCACCCAGCCCGGCGCCTAGGCTAGCGCCGCGGGTCTGAAGCAGTATCAGTAAAGTTACTAAAAACATCGAACCGAGTGTAATGTAACTCCAAATTGTCATTAAAAGCCTCCTTTGTAGGCAACCATCATTTTCCATTTATCATTGGCCAAATTACTGACCATTAACCATTTGTTAAATGATAAATGATCTTTAATTGGTAAATGTGAATTGGTAAATGGTAAGTTAATACGCAGCATTTTTATAGGTCCTCCAATACGCGTGACACCAAATAGTTTACCAAGCCAACGATGATACCAGCAACTATGGCCCAACCGAAATTACTGACATTAAGGGAGCTATACAGCCAGCTGACCAGTAGTATCAAAAAGCCATTTACTACCAACATGAAAAGCCCCAGGCTGAGCAAAATGGCCGGAATCGATAAGAAAACCAGTATAGGTTTGAGGAACATATTTACAAGCGCTAGGATAAATCCGGCGACCAAGGCCACAACCCAGGGGTGGTTGTTACTTATGAGTTCGATGTGGCTAGGAAAAGCCGCGGCGGCAATTAATAATCCCAGCGAGGACACCAACCAACGTGCAGCAAATCGCATGAGCATTTTTGGCATATTGTTATTGTAGCAACTTTAGGCAGCTTAAGTACGAGCGTTTTGGCGGACAGCTGCCAAATAATTGGCCAGCAACCTGCCCTTTTGCGGGCCTAGAGTCTCTTGCAACTCTTGCTCGCTGGCCGCCAAGACGGCCTTCATAGAACCAAAGCGGCGGATCAGTTTTTTGCGAGTGGCTGGGCCGACACCTTGGATTTCGTCCAAAAGACTAGTGGTTTGGCGGGAGCGCTTTAGACTGCTGTGGTAGCTGACGGCAAAGCGGTGCGATTCATCGCGGATACGCTGTAAAAGCTTAACTGCATGACTACCGGGGGGCAGCAGTATAGACAGAAAATCGCCGCTGGATTTAACGTAGGCGTCCATTCTCCTGGCCTGCTTTTCGACTTTTTCGGCCGCCCCGCCAGGTAAGCTGGAGAGTTTATGGACAATAATTTCTTCTTCTCGTTTAGCTAGCCCAATAACCGGGATATGTGTTAGTTCGGCCTGGTCGCGGGCTTGGATGGCGGCCCTGAGTTGGCCTTTGCCACCGTCTATCAAAATCAAGTCTGGCGCTCCCCACTTGTAGCGGTTTTCTTCTCTCAAACGCCGAGCCAAAGTCTCGTGCATGTGGGCAAAGTCGTCGTTGCCGGCGTAGCGCATCTTAAATTTACGATAAGAAGCTTTGTCGGGCATGCCGTTAACAAAAACTACCATGCTAGCCACAGTGTCGGTGCCCTGCATATGGCTAATATCAAAACCCTCTACCCTGCGTGGTGGTTTGTTAAGTTTGAGCAACTCGCAGAGGTCTACAAGGGCTTGGTCACGGCTGGCATCTAATAGTTCACGGTCCGAAAACAAAATCTGACGGCCGAGGGCCTGTAGACAGCCCAGTTGGTTTCTATACACCACCGCTTTTTCAAAATCTTGACGGACAGCGGCCTTTTTCATATCGCGCTCGATTTGGCGCACCAAAGCCACCCGTTCGCCGCGCAGATACTGCATCAGCTTACGCAAATTGGCACGATAGTCCTCTAAACTGGTGCGGCCGCCTTCCAGCCCGGGGTCCAGTCCCAGGTGGTAGTGCAGGCTGGCCCTTTTTTGGCCGACTTGCTTGCCAGTGGCGTAAGGGAAAGCCCGGCGCAAATAACGCAGGGCTTTCTTGACGGCCCAGCCGTTGATATACGGTCCAAAGTACTCGGCGGCGTCATCCAGGGGCCGCCTGATAGTTGTAACCGTGGGGTAGTCGCTTCTGTAGTCGATCCGTACGTAAAGCAAGCTTTTGTCGTCGCGTAGCAGAATGTTATAGCGCGGCATGTAGCGGCGGATTAGCTCGGCTTCTAAAAATAAGGCGTCGGCCTCGCTGGCTACCTCTATCCAATCAACGTCGGCGATTTCGCCAACTAGGACATCTGTTTTAAGGTCGCGGGCCCGACTTTTTTGGAAGTACTGCCGCACGCGGCTTCGCAGGTTAGCGGCTTTGCCCACATAAATAATCTCGCCGGCGGCGTTTTTGTGGAAATAAACGCCGGGCGCGGTGGGCAACTTTGCTAGTTTCGCTTCCAAACTCTTAGTCATGTCCAGCCCCTCATTTTACAACAGATCGGCATAAGTGTTATAATTTTGGCCTACGAGTTCTTGTCTAAAGTGAATAAATATTGGGGCCTGCTTAATTAAGTACGCAGCAAGGAGGCTGCGCTCATGTCCACGGCTCGAAAAGTTTTTAGCTATTATTGGGGGCACCTTAAAGATTACCCCTATTTTCTGATGGGTGTGGTTTTGAGTTTGCCTATAACCGTCCTGTTAAATAGCTACCTACCGGCTCTTATTTTGGCGAATGTTTTAAGTCGCTTAAGCCAACACCAGTACCAGCCCCACCACGTTTGGGCTAGCTTTGGCTCCCAGCTGGTACTTTATTTACTAAGCTTGTTGGCCGGAATGTTTATGTGGCGCCTGGTTGATTTTTTCGCCTGGCGGCTAGAGGGCAATATCAACCGAGACATAGCTGAAGAAGTTTTAGACCATATGCTGGACCAGAGTACCGATTTTCATGCCAATAACTTCACGGGTTCGCTGGTCTCCCAGACAAACAAACTAATTGGCAGTTACATCCGGGCCGCCGACACAACGATATACCAGGTCTATCCCTTGATTGCAGGTATTGTTATAGCGGCAATAATCTTAATGCCTCGAGCCCCTTTGTTCGTTGTTCTGCTTGTGGCTTTTGCAGCACTTTTCATTGCTGTAGCTTTTAAAGTATCTCGTCCTGTTCGTAAGCTGACTGCCAAGACTGCCGCCGCCGAAAGTCAGCAAACCGGCTACTTGGCCGATGCCATTACTAATGTCATTGCCATCAAAAGCTTTTCTCGCGGAGATTATGAGCGCAAACGCTTCCAAAAAGCCACCAAGTTTACGCAGTTCAATCTTTTCAGGGCGGCAAAAGCCAGTCAAAAACAAATGAACTATTTAGGCATCTTAAGCCGGATCGTGAGTGGCTTGGCGCTGCTTGTGGCAGTTGTAAGTGTGATGGTCTACAACGTAAATATAGCTACCGTGTTTTTGATTTTTAGTTACACCTCTGGCATCGTTGATCAGCTGTTCACCTTCGGCAATACCGCACTGCGTAATTACAACCGAGCTATTGGAGACGCTAGCGATATGGTTGAGGCTCTATTGCTGGAGTCAGAAGTTCGAGATCCTACCCAGCCAGAGGTTTCTAGGATTAAGCACGGGGAGGTGGTATTTAAGGATGCCAAATTTGATCACGAGAGCCATAACGCAAAACAAGCAAATGCCCTATTTGAAAACTTCAACTTGGACATTGAGCCAGGTCAGAAGGTAGGTCTGGTTGGGCATTCCGGTGGCGGCAAAACAACCCTTACAAAACTAATTCTTAGATTCATGGACGTTGATAGCGGTTCGATCTTAATTGATGGACAGAATATCGCTCATATCACCCAAGACGACCTGCGGCGATCTATTTCTTATGTGCCGCAGGAGCCCCTGCTCTTTCACAGGACCTTAGCCGAAAATATTAGTTACGGGAAGATAAACGCCACGGAAAAAGAAGTTATAGAAGTTGCTAAGATGGCCTACGCCCACGAGTTTATTAAAGACTTACCAAATGGTTACGATACATTGGTGGGCGAACGCGGTATCAAGCTATCCGGCGGCCAACGCCAACGCGTGGCTATTGCCCGGGCTATGCTCAAAAACGCTCCGATTTTGGTGCTTGATGAAGCTACCAGTGCCTTGGATTCGGAGAGTGAGAAGTTGATACAAAGTGCCCTCTGGAAACTGATGGAAGGACGTACCGCCCTTGTTATTGCCCACCGTTTAAGCACCGTCCAAAGGATGGATCGTATCGTAGTTTTGGAAGACGGACAGATTGTCGAGCAAGGTTCTCACAAAGAGCTTTTAGAAGCCGGCGGCACTTACGCCAACTTATGGGCGCACCAATCCGGTGGCTTCCTTGAGGAGTAAACTAACCTTCGTTGGGTTTTTCTGCGGGAGTCTCTGAGGTAACTTCGCTGCCCTCAGCGCCTTCGGCTACTTCTCCGGTGACTTCGCCCTCAGCGCCTTCTTCGGCTTGGGCTGCTGCAGCCTCGGCGTCAGCGGCTAATTCGTCCTCAGAAATCATAGCCTTTGTTTCAACTACCCGGGCGATGGGGTGCTCTGAGTCGGTCAGAACGGTCACACCCTCTGGCACCTGCAAGTCAGCGACTGTAATAGTGTCGTGTAGTTCAGCCAGCTTGGTGGCGTCAATCTTAAGCTCATCGGGCAGATTCTTAGGTAGGGCTTCGACTTCAACGTGGTCCAGCTGGTGAAGCACCATTAAGCCAACTTTTTCGGCCGGAATCTCGCCTTCTAGGTGGATCGGTACCTCGGCCTCGACTTTTTCGTCGCGCCTTATGGCCTGGAAAACTATGTGTTGCAGACGGCGTTTGACCGGATTAAAATGAGCGTCTTTAATCAAAGCTAGATAGCGGTCTGAACCGACGTGTAGTTCAAGCGGGTGGTGCTTACCGGCCACGGTATAGATTTTGGTCAGCTCTAGCTCCGGCGCCATGACGTGAATAGATGGCTGGCCGTGGTTATGGATAACCGCCGGCACTAGTCCGTCGGCGCGAATACTGTTCAGCTTTTTGCCAATGACTGTGCGCTGTTGCAACTCTAAGGGTTTGTCTACATCTGTAGCCATTTAAGAAAATTGACTCCGTTACTAGGAGTTATTATATCAGATTTGGGCCAAACGTGGATAACTACTGTTAAAATTAGATTAAATGATAAGTGTCGATAACATCATCCAAACCGGCGGCCTTTTAGCCATTGCCTTGATTGTCTTTGCCGAAAGCGGCATTCTACTAGGCTTTTTTCTGCCGGGCGATACGCTGCTTCTGACGGCCGGCCTTTTCGCTGGCGAAGGCAAATTACCCCTGGGCTGGCTGATTTTAATCATCATCGTTTCGGCCATTTTGGGCTACCAAGTCGGCTATAAAATCGGCGAAAAGGCCGGGCCGCAGATGTTCAAGCGCGACAAAGGCATTTTGTTCCGCAAAGAGTATATTCACCGGACACAGCGCTTCTTTGAGCGCTACGGCAGATCAACAGTAGTATTGGCCCGCTTTGTAGCCCATGTCCGGACGTTTGTATCGGTAATTGCCGGCGCCGCTCGTATGAATAAAACCGAATACCTGATTTATAACATCGTTGGTGCTGTGCTATGGGGCGGCGGCGTTACCCTACTTGGTTACTGGTTAGGTGCTTCGGTGCCGCACGTCGATAAAATCCTAGTGCCCGTCATAGTGATTTTTTTGGTGGTTTTTTACACCGTGGCCGCTTGGCAGGTTTTAAAAACGCCCGAGCGGCGGCGCCGTATTCGAGAAGGCCTCAAAGAAGATTGGGACTACCTCTTTGGTAGAGATAAGTTAAGGTAACTGAAATCTTTCGTTAACCGGATCAGAAGAGTATATCTTTGGCGGTGGAACAAAAGGGATCTCAGCTCTTCTAATGTTTTCGTCCAAAACACGAACGACAACTTGGATAGCTGCTCTCCTGCCTAATCCTTCTAACCTTTCTTGACGGCATCTGACCTTTGATCTCATTTCCTCGAAGTCGTAGCGATCTTGTTGAGCTTTGTGCAAAATCGCTAGGTCATCTAGTCCGCCGAAGTGTTTGTGTACAGATTTCATAGTATTTTACCCAGGAATTGGCCGGTGTAGCTTTTGGCATTTTTGGCCACTTGCTCTGGCGTGCCAGTGGCAATAACCTGTCCGCCGGCCTCGCCGCCCTCAGGCCCCATGTCAATAATGTAGTCGGCCGATTTGATGACATCTAGGTTGTGTTCGATAACAATCATGCTATTGCCGGTATCCACCAAGGCGTGCAGGACATCAAGCAGTTTGGCGACGTCGGCCATGTGCAGACCGGTGGTCGGCTCGTCCAGGATGTAGAGAGTGCGGCCGGTGGGGCGCCGCGACAGCTCGGTGGCTAGTTTTACGCGCTGGGCCTCGCCGCCAGAAAGTGTGGTAGCCGGCTGGCCAAGCGTAATGTAGCCCAGGCCGACGTCTACCAGAGTTTGCAGCTTGCGGGCAATGGCCGGAATGTTTTCAAAAAACTCCAGGGCTTGCTCGCAGGTCATATCCAAAACGTCGCTGATGGTTTTGCCCTTGTAGTGAATTTCCAGGGCTTCGCGATTGTAGCGCTTGCCGTGGCAGACTTCACAAGGCACGTAGACATCGGGCAAAAAATGCATTTCGATTTTGATCACGCCGTCACCAGCGCAGTTTTCACATCTACCACCGCGGACATTAAAACTAAACCGGCCCGGGCTATAGCCCCGGAGTTTGGCCTCGGGTAACTGGGCAAAAAGTTCGCGGATGGGTGTAAAAACACCGGTATAAGTGGCCGGGTTAGACCGCGGTGTACGACCGATTGGCGATTGGTCTATAACAATGGCTTTATCCAGCAGTTTGATGCCCTCGATGTCGTCGTGACGCCCCGGCACAGTTTGGGCGCGCATTAGGCGGGCCGACAATTCTCTGGCTAAAATGTCGTTAATTAAGCTGGACTTACCGGAACCAGAGAGTCCGCTGACTACCACCAGCTGGCCCAGGGGGATATCGACATCGATGTTTTTGAGGTTGTGCTGGCGAGCACCATGGACGGTCAGTTTTTTACCGTTGCTGGGGCGACGCTTTTTAGGGGTAGGGATTAGTTTATCACCGCGCAAAAACTGGGCGGTTACGCTTTTTTTACTCTTGGCAACTTCGCTCGGGCTGCCGGTAGCTACCACTTCCCCGCCGTGGGTTCCAGCGCCCGGGCCAATGTCTACCAAAAAATCAGCGCTGCGAATGGTCTCTTCGTCGTGCTCGACCACAATCACGGTGTTGCCTAGATCGCGCAGGCGCTGCAGAGTGTTCAGAAGCCGGCGGTTGTCGCGCTGGTGCAGGCCGATGCTGGGCTCGTCCAGGACGTACAAAACACCTTGCAGGCCCGAACCAATTTGGGTCGCCAGGCGGATACGCTGGGCCTCGCCGCCGCTTAAAGATACCGCGCTTCTGGCTAGCGTTAAGTAGTTTAGGCCAACGTCGACCAAAAACTGCAGCCGGGCGTTGATTTCTTTTAAGATCTGGTGGCCAATCTTAGCTTCGGTGGTGCCCAGTTTGATGTTTTTGAAAAAATCTACAGCCTTATCTATGGACAACTCACAAATATCCATGATGGATTGGCCAGTTACGGTCACGGCCAGCACTTCTGGCTTGAGACGCCGGCCATTGCAGGCGTGGCAGGGACGCTCTTGCATAAAGCGCTCGATGTCGCGGCGGATAAAGTCGCTTTCGGTTTCTTTGTGGCGACGCTCCAGGTTGGGTACTACGCCCTCATATGTGGTTTCAAACGAGCGGCCTACACCTAACTGCACGCGGTACTTTTCGTCGCCTGTGCCGTACATAATTTTATCCAGCTGAGACTTAGTAAGCTCTGATGTTGGTACGTGCAAGCTGAAGCCATAACGATCAGCCAAAGCCTGCAGTTTTTTCATATACCAGGCGTCGGTGTTGACGCGATTATAGGGGCGAATGGCGCCTTCGGCCAGTGTCAATCGGCCGTTGGGAATTACCAGTTCTGGGTCAACTTCGAGGCGCGAACCCAGGCCAGTGCAAACCGGGCAAGCGCCGTGCGGGCTGTTGAAGCTAAAAGTCCGTGGCTCTAGTTCTGGGATGGCCACGTCGGGATGGTCTGGACAGGCGTATTTTAGACTGTAAGTCATATCTTGGTTTTTATCTGCGTTATTGATTATTAAAATCCCGTCGCTGATATCAAAAGCCTGCTCGACACTTTGCACCAGGCGGCTACGGCTGTCTTCGTCATTAACTAGACGGTCCACTACGATTTCGATATTGTGCTTGAAGTTTTTGTTTAGGGTGGGAAATTCGTCCAGGGCGTAAACTACGCTGTCCACCCGCGCCCGGGCGTAACCAGCGCGCTGGTACTGTTCGGGGATATGTTCAAAAGCGCCCTTTTTATCGATAACTATCGGCGATAGTACCATCAACTTGACCCCCGGCAGACTCTTCTCTACCTGTTCTATGACTGCCGCCGAGGTTTGACGGGTCACCGGCTTGCCGCAGAGCGGGCAGTGCGGTATACCAATGCGAGCGTATAGAAGACGCAGGTAGTCATAGACCTCGGTGACTGTGGCCACCGTACTGCGGGGGTTACGGCTGGTGGACTTTTGGTCAATAGAAATAGCCGGGCTCAGGCCG
>OBEQ012582754.1_pt1 | contig 11501 bp, 16 predicted proteins | sample 1670901 | NCBI WGS metagenome assembly OBEQ01 (sample SAMEA104232315, study PRJEB22302) | groundwater metagenome | biome: forest; feature: aquifer; material: groundwater | place: USA | collected 2011-08-07 | depth 5.4 m | reverse complement strand
TGGCATCGGGGGGATGTGCTGCCGTCGGCGGGACACGCGCGCCCGTCATCGAGGGACGAGCCGAGCCAGCCGAGTGGCTTCTCGATCATGGTAGAGTATACACTTATTTATATGTCGCGGCACGTTGCCTAACATCAACTGGAGCCGGCGCGTGAACAGCGTGCGCCGCGGCTCAGTTGTGATGTTGATATTGCCTGCACAGAGTTGCCGATCGGAAATAGCGAAGAGGTCTAGAGGTGATGACTGACATAGCTAAACACTTTATCGCCCAGTCGCGCGGTTTCCTGAGCTCTGATTATCTTCCGAAAATTGAGCGCTGTCTGGAGGTCTTGAGTGATGAGGACGTGTGGTGGCGCGCGAACGAAGGCTCGAACAGTATCGGCAATCTGTTGCTACATCTTGAAGGCAGTACACGCGCGTGGATTATAGTCGTAGCCGGCGGCTCCCATAACCCGCGGGATAGGCAGCACGAATTTGATGAACGTGAACACATACCGCGCGCGGAGTTGATCTCCCGGCTCAGACAAACGCTGGCCGAAGCAGACGGAGTGTTAGCGCGCCTTGATGTCGAAGTATTACTTGAGCGGCGGCAGGCGCGAGGCGAGGAGGTCACGGTATTGTTGGCTGTCTATCATGCGGTCGAGCACTTCTCGATGCACACGGGGCAAATCATCATGCTGGCGAAAATGCGGTCGGGAGACCTGAGACTCCCGGATTAGTTCGCCCTGCGACAGTCGAGGATCCTGTGCGCGAGAGCTTCGTGGATGAGGAGACCTGAGGAACCTCTTGCTCTACCGGCTCACCATCGAAGCGCAGAAGCGGGCCGCCGTCAGTCCGCTCTCGAAACGAGAAATCATGCGACGGCTCGGAACATCGGCGGCGCAGCTGTACCGGCTTCTCGATCAGACCAACTACCGCAAGTCAGTCGACCAGGTCTTGGCTCTGCTCCAAGTACTCAACTGCGAGGTCGATCTGGTCGTTCGAAATCAAAGCAAGCGCCCGCAACGTTGGCGCCGACGCATTCATCAACATCTACTGTGACCCCTTGTTGGCGGGCCTGATGAGAATGGACACGGATAGACCTGAACGCACGGCGGCCGTCGACTATCTGCGCCGGAAGGGCACGGAGGCGCCCGCTTCGAGACTGCTCGGCGGGCTCCGGGCAACCTTCCAGAAATTCGAGCAGGCTATCGACCGCGTGCCGGAAGCATCTCGAACGCGGCGCCCGACGGCCACGTCCTGGTCAGTTCAAGAGATCGTCGACCACCTGGTCGAAACCCACCGGCCTGCCGTCGCCGAGCTGCGAGATTTGCTGGCGGGTATCTCTCCGGCTGGCGGGCCGATTCCGGCGCGGCTCACCTCTCCCAATGCCTTGGAGCGGTCCTGGACAGCGTTGACTCAGGAACTGAAGCGCGTACACACGAACGTTCTCGATGTCGTGGCCGGTGCGACAGACGAGGCGGCATCACTCGTCGCCCGAGCGCCACTCGTCATGGTGGTCAAGGTTCCCAGCGAGACGGGATTCGATGTGCTCGAGTGGGTCGAAGCACTCGATTGGAAGGCCTACGCGCAGGCGCTTCGTGTTCACACGCACGAGCATCTGGCGCAGGTCGAGCGCACCCTGACCGCTTTGCGCTGAAAGCCGTCGAAGCACCGAGTGGGAGCCATCAGCTCGATCGCCGTCCGGTGTGCAGGCTCGTCACGACGTGACCGTGATAGCCGGTGCGCTACTCGACGCCGAACGCCAGCAGCACGTTGCCGGGAGCGCCGAAGCCGAGATACGCATAGCCGGAATTCATGAACAGCATGCCGCCGGCGACCACCGGTCCCGGGCCGTTGAGCGACCCGCCTTTCGCCGCGATGCCGTTGACCGTCGTGTGCTCACGGGCGGTGTTGTATTCCCAGAGCACCTTGCCGTCAGCCGCCGAGTACGCGTGATACGCGCAGGTTGACGTATCCGCCACGGATATGCTTTTATGCTTTTATGCGGACAACCGTCGACTTGCCCACTCCCCTCTTCCGCCAGGTCAAGGCGCGTGCCGCCGAGCGCGGCGAGACGCTCCGGCAGTTGCTGACCCGCGCCGTCGAAGCGGAACTCGGGCACCTCCAGCCTAACCGCGCATCACCGCCAGCACGCGTCAAACTGCCGCTCATCCGCCACCGCGGCGGTCCAAGCATTCGCGTCACCAACCAGGATCTCGCACGGTTCGAAGAAGAGGACGACGTGGACCGGTACAAACGGTCGCTGCGCTGACTCGCGATGCACCTGCTCGACGTCAACGTCTGGCTCGCGGCCGCAGCGGAAGGTCATCTCCATCACGGGGCCGTCTCGGGCTGGATGGACGCGCAACGACAGACGCTGGCATTTTGTCGCATCACCCAGATGGGTCTGTTGCGTCATCTCTCGAACCCCGCTGTCATGCATCGCGACGTCGTCACTCGCCGGCGCGCCTGGGGAGTGTTCCAAGCGCTGACACGCGATGAGCGGGTCCGGATGTGGCCCGAGCCTGACGGGCTCGAGTCTCTCTGGATGGCCTTCTCGGGCCGCAACGACCGCAGCCACCGACTCTGGACCGATGATTACCTCGTCGCGTTCGCTCAGACGGCCGGCGCCACGTTCGTGACGCTGGACGCGAGCATCGAAGCGCGGTACCCGTCCGCCGCGGTACTCACCCTGCGTTAGTGTCACGTATCGTCAGAATGTAAAGCGCTGCGGCGGGGCCGTCCGCGAACAGCCCAGTCGGGTGCTCGGCGAAAAAGCCCTGACTACGGGTGACGCCTGCGCGCCCGAGCGGGCGCCCGTTCGCGGCCACCCGCGAGTGGCGCTGTACAAGTCCTCAGGACAGGCCACGAGGTCATCTATACTGAGCGTCGATGTCGACCTCGCCGAGCGCGCCCGCCACCGATGCCGCGATCGCCGAGCTCAAGCGCGTGCTCGGCACGCGCGCGAACGACAGCGCGGCCGTTCGCGAGCATCACAGCCACGGCGAGTCGTACCACGCTCCCGCCAGCCCCGACATCGTCTGCTTCCCGCACACGACGGAGGAAGTCGCCGCCATCGTGAAAGTCGCCGCCGCGCATCGCCTGGCGATTGTTCCCTTCGGCGCCGGCACGTCGCTCGAGGGCCACGTCAACGCCATTCACGGCGGCGTCACGATCGACCTCCGCGAGATGAACAAGGTCGTGCGCGTGAGCGTCGAGGATCTCGACACAACGGTCGAAGCCGGCGTCACGCGGCTTCAACTGAACAAGGCGCTCAACAACACGGGCCTCACCTTCCCCGTCGATCCCGGCGCCGACGCGACCATCGGTGGCATGACCGCGACGCGCGCGTCGGGCACGACGGCCGTTCGCTACGGGACGATGAGGGAGAACGTGCTGGGGTTGACGGTGGTGCTGGCCGACGGCACCGTGATTCGCACCGGCACGCGTGCGCGCAAGTCGTCGGCCGGGTACGACCTCACGCGGCTCTTCGTCGGATCCGAAGGCACGCTCGGCGTCATCACCGAGGTCACACTGCGGCTGCATCCGTTGCCGGAAGCGGTGTCGGCGGCGGTGTGCCCCTTCGATTCGATCCAGGGCGCGGTTGAAACGGTAATCGCGACGATTCAGCTTGGCGTCCCGGTCGCGCGCATCGAGCTGCTCGACGAGGCCCAGATCGACGCGGTCAACCGCTACTCGAAGACAAGCTATCCGGTGGCGCCGACGCTGTTCTTTGAATTTCACAGCGACAGCCCGCGCCACGTCGCCGATCAGGCGGAAGCGGTGCAGGCGCTCGCCGCCGAGCGCGGCGGCAAGGGTTTCCAGTGGGCGACCCACCTCGAGGATCGCCAGCGGTTGTGGCAAGCGCGCCACGACGCGCTCTACGCCGCGATTGCCCTGCGTCCCGGATCGCGCGCGTGGACGACCGACGTCTGCGTTCCCATCTCCCGCCTCGCCGAGTGCGTCGTCGAGACCAAGAAGGACAACGTCGGCGCACCGTTTCCGATTTGTCTGGTCGGCCATGCCGGCGACGGAAACTTCCACCTGATCTACGTGCTCGATCCCGCGAGCGCCACCGAATTGGAGGAGGCACGACGGCTGAACGAACGCATGGTGCTGCGCGCCCTGGCGATGGGCGGCACGTGCAGCGGCGAGCACGGCGTCGGCATCGGCAAGATGAAGTTTCTAGAGAAAGAGCACGGTCCCGCGCTGGACGTGATGCGCACGATCAAGCGGGCGCTTGATCCCGACAATCGGATGAATCCTGGGAAGATGATCGAACTGTGATCAAGTCTTAACTCTCAACTGTCAACTGAGCCGGAGCACGAGCCGCGTCTCCGGATCGCGTGCACGAGCCGACAGCCCAGACATTTCCGGCTGCTCAGGCAATTGTCTCGGCGGAACAACCATTTCCCTCATCTGCACAGGCCGTGCCCTCAGCGGAACAGGTTGGTCCCTCTCCGGCACACCCCAAGGCGAGATCGGCACAAGTTGATGGCTCTCCGGATCATCGGGCTGCACAGCCTCGCTCATCGGGATCGGACTTGGCCTCAACCGGTGTTCGAGCGTTACGCCCTCGACGAGCTCCATCACCAGGTAATCGATGCCGCCCTCGCGTCCGAAGGTCGTGCAGCGTGCAGATGGGCGGGTGATTGAGCTGCGAGATCGTCTTCGCCTCGCGCTCGAACCGCTCGCGGAAGTGCGGATCGGCAGCGAGCCCTTCGGATTTCGTGTGCGTGGCCGGAACGTGCGGAACGCGCGATTATCGCGCCACGCTCACGGCATCTCCCAGAGGAGCGTGAGGTCCAACTCGATGGCCTCAAACGGTTCGGCGCGGACGATGTCGGCTCCAGCGGAGGTGGACACGATGGTCCAGCGACCGTTTTCAAGCCGTAGCACTTCCAGCGTCCGCGCCAGCGGATCGGCGAGCCACGCGTGCGACACGCGTTCGCGCGCATACACCGCGAGCTTCTTCGCCCGATCGAGCGCCGCCGTCGACGGTGACACGACCTCACAAATCCAGTCCGGCGCCACTGAGAAGTAGGCTTGCTCGGGCAAGTCGGGCAGGCGTTCGCGACGCCAGCCTGCGAGATCCGGCACCACGATGTCGCGCCCAAGGTGCAACTCGGGCTCGAACAGGATGCGCCAGCCGCCGGGACCTCCCCGGCCTTTGTCGAATGGTCCGTGCAGGGCGCCGTCCAGACCGGAGCTCGCGGCGGCATGGCGCGGAGACGGGCGCGGTGACGCGTAGAGGTCGCCATCGACGATCTCGGCGACAAGATGGTCCGGCACGGTGAGGAGGTCGTTATACGTAGCGGGCGGGCGGCGTCGGTCTGACTGGCCCATGGCGCAGGATAGCACGCGACCGCGCACTCGCTACGGAGCCTTGAACCCCTTGGTCAGGCCCCAGTCGGCGACGAAGACCGCGGCGCGAAGCCGTATGCCACGTTATTTGCACGTGAAGTTCGCGGCGTCGTTCGTGTCGCCGGATCCCTTGTAGACGGCAGTCGCCGGATACAGGCACAACGGCCGCGTGCGATCCGCGACGCCGTTGTTCATGTGCGACGCGGGAATCTGCGGGGGCGCCTTCTCTTGCTCCACCCACTGCTCGATCGTTGTCATCGTGTCGAACGTGCTCGTGCCGGCGCCGCCGGCGCAGTGCGCCATGCCCGGCACCATGAACAGACGGATGGAGTCGATTGCCTTGTCCGCGCCGCCCATCGTCTTCGTCACGCTCGTGTAGTAGTTGATGCTGTTGCGCGGCGGGATCAGCTGATCGACCCAGCCGTGATACATCAACAGCTTCCCGCCGCGACCGAAGAACGGCTTCAGGTTCGGATCGATCGCGTTCAGCAGACCATCGTCCTGCTTGTCGATCAGGGCGACGTCCTTGTCGAAGTCGAGCGTCTTGAAATCCCAGTCCGGATTCTTGAACACGGCATACTTGAAGAACGTCGCCGCGATGCTCAGCGGCGCGGGTCCGGCGAGCCCAGCCCAACCCAGCTCGCTTCCGGGCTCGAGGCCGGGAAAGAACACGCCCTTCGCGTTCGTCGCCGGCGCGTAGATCTTCCGGGCCGCTTCGACCTGCGGCGCCGTGAGGCACGTCGGCCCATCGGCGCCGGCACACTGAATCGTCTTCGGATCGAAATGGCAGCGCGTCGGATCGTCGATCACGCCGTCCTTCACGCCGTCGAGCACGTCGCACGCGTCCAGCGCGGCTTGATGAACGGCTGCGTATTTCTCGCGCGGAATCAGGCTCGCGGGATCCTTCAGCGACGCCTGCGCGACCCAGATGCTGTGAGACAGCAGATGCGTCATGTAGTTGGCCGGCGCGCCCGCGATGATACCGTCGAAGTCCGCGGGAAACTTCTGCGCTTCCTTCAGACCCTGGCGTCCGCCGGTCGAGCAGCCGTTCCAGTACGACCGCGTCGGCGCGCTGCCGTAATGCCGGTTGATGACGCTCTTCGCTTGCACGGTCATCTCGTGGACCGCGCGATACGCGAAGTCCACCATCTTCTCGGGATGATTGAACGCGAAGCTCGCGTCGCCGCCGTTGCCGGCATGACCGGTGTCGGTGGACGCCGTCGCATAGCCGCGGCGGATGGCCTGCGCCATCGCGGGATACGAAATGACGCCGGCCCACCCGCCGTTGCCGACGGCCTGGAACTTCCCGTTCCAAGCGGACGCGGGCATCCAGATTTCGACTTTGATGTCCGAATCGCTCGACGGCTTCAGCGTCGCGGCGACACGGCAGAACGCGGGGAGATCGCGAAACATCTGTCCCGCCGCCGGCGGCTGAGTACCCCGGGGCGCCGCCGCCAGACCGGGCATGGTGAAGGCGCCGGCTTCCACGACGCTCGCGGATGTGATCGTCGTGTTCGGCAGCGTCAACGACCCGAGACTTTCGCACGAGGACGCGGCGTCGAGCGCGCGACCGCCCATGACTGCCGCAAGAAGCACCGCACACAGTCCGGCCGTGATGAGCCTCATAACATCTCCTTTCCCGCGAATTCTACCTCGCGGCCTTGCGTTTGCTTGGCGATTCCGCGAGGCCGTCACGGTGAGGTGCGCATGGCAGAAACTGCAAGGTCCGTCGATCAAGACGATGGTAGGATTTGCCGCATGGGCAGGCAAGACGCGACCATCGACGACCTGTACCGCATCGGAGGCAAGGCCGAGCTCGTCAACGGCGAGATTCTGCTGATGTCACCGGGCGGAGGCCTGCACGGGATCGTCGCGGGCAGAATCTTCGCGAGCCTCCTGGCGTACGCGGACCTCACCCACACGGGGTCTGCGTTACCCGACAATGTCGGGTTCCTCGTCAATCTTGAACATCGACGGTCGTTCAGTCCTGACGTGGCGTTCACGACACAATGTCTGACGAGGAAGTTCGTCGACGGCGCTCCGACCTTCGCGGTCGAAGTCAGGAGCGAGGAAGACTACGGTCCCGCCGCGGAGCGTGAGATGGCGGCGAAGCGCGCGGACTACTTCGCGGCCGGCACGCTCGTCGTCTGGGACGTTGACTTCATCAGGGAACACGTCGTCCGCACGTTCCGTGCGAGCGCTCCGGAGACGCCAACGGTCTATCATCGCGGCGATCGCGCGGACGCCGAACCGGCGGTGCCCGGCTGGTCCATGCTGGTCGACGACGTATTCAAGGACTCATAGAAGCCGGAGCTACTCCGGCGCGACGAGGATCCCGCCCCAGGCCTCCGGATGGACGTCGTCGAGCGTCTCGGAAAACGTCCACTGATGGCCCGCGGGGTCCTCGGCGGCGTACTGCCGCTCGCCGTACTCGAAGTCGGTCGGCTCCATGAGGATGCGTGCGCCGTGCGCCCTCGCGTGCTCGCAATGGGCGGCGGCGTCGTCCACCCGAACCAGCACCGAGTGCGTGACCTCGCCCGGCCGCGGCGGCCGCCGGTCGTTGCGCACGTCGCCGATGATGACGGCGCCCTCGCCGCAGCTGAGCTGTGAGCGATGGTCCTCGCCGATCTGCACCCGTTCGGCGAACCCGAACGCCGTGCTCAGCCACGCAACCGCCTCGCGCACGTCCGGATAGATCAGGACGGGAACGACGACTGCGGACGGAATGGAGCGGTTGGTCTTCATACGCAAGAGCATAGACCGGCGCCCGGATCGTTGAAAGGAGCAGACGTCCTCGAAGGTCAGTGTCGTCTGGACCATCCGGCTTCCGCCGCGCATCGCGACGAGCGCGTGCACGCGAAACGCCGTCGGCTGAGATCCGGCGTTGGTCGCTGGCGTCGTCGACGACGCCCCACTGCGGCCGCGCGTGGGCACGTGGGCGATGGCGCGTGACGCGTCCCTGCGCCCGATCGACAAGTGGTCGCCGCGGTTGGTGGTCCATTCGATCGCCCGCCGGCGGCTCGACGAGGCGTGTCGCGAACGGGTCGGCGCACGGCCAACACCGGCAGCCCCGGTTGAAGCCCTGACTATGACACCAGGTTGAACACGAAATCCCTGTCTCCGACAAACGTGTCGGAGTACGTCGTCGCCGCCTGTCTGACGTCGACGATGACGGTGCCGTTCGGCGGAGGATGGACCTCGACGATCAGGCGATCGATCCGCGCGCCCGCCATGCCAGTGAAGGACACTCGCGCGCCGGCGGCGACGGTCTCCGTCTCGGCCGCGGCGATGTTGTCACGCCGGTTGATCTTGACGATCGTGACCGAAGTCTCGGCTTGGCCGTTGGTTGCGTTGTCGACGTTGATCGTGTAAGCGGTTGCCTGCTTCAGCTTACCCATGAATGGCATGTGACTCTCCGTCCTTTCGGGATCACGCTCGAACTGTCGGGATGACCTCTCCCGGCGCATACTCGTCCACGCTCTCCGCGGGGAGGACCCGAAAGAATGCGTTCGGGTGAATGCACGACGGCGCCTCGTCCGGCTCGCACGCGGGATCGAGCCAGAAATAGCCGGTCGGGAAGTCGGGCAGAAAGGCCGGTTGCATCAGCACGAACCGCTGCGGCAGCACGTACACCTGGTTCCCGGACGTCGACGCGTACCGCCAGATGTAGCTGGACCGATCGCGTTGCCAGTCGCCGAGCATCGCGTTGCAGAACACGTCGACGGTGTCGTAGTAGTTCGGCGAGGCCAGCCCATAGCTGTCCCAGATCTGGCGAACCAGCTTGGCCCTGTCAGGCGGGCCGGCCGTCCGCCGCGCCGGCGCGCGCCGCTGCCAGGTCTCGAGCGGTCCGGGCTCGGGGCCGACGACCTGCGCCTCCGCCCGGCGGCCGAGGAGCGCCGAAACGAGCCCGACGCCGCCGGCCAATGCTGTTGCGGAAAACCTTCGTCTGTCCATGTGGAGCCTCCTTGCCCAAGACCCGCGAGCTGCGGAGTGGCACGACATCGTCGAAATCTCCTGTTCGAGGGTCTCGTTCGGATAAGGCGATTCGCGAAAAACATTTCATCGACGACGGTCAGTGGGGCATCGACTGACGCTCGCGCGGACGGCCTACAGCCGTTTCCAGCTGCGTACAATCTGAAAATGCTCCTCGGTTTCAATTCAGTCAGCGCCGAGTGCTACCCAGTCGCCGGATTGGATGAAGTTGGCCCAGTAGAAGGGATGGTGGAGGCGCGGATTGCGGGCCAGCATGCCGAGCTGCACGAGACGCAGCGATTCGCCGCGTCCCTTCCCGCCCTTGAGATTCTGGTAGTAGCCCGCGGAGTTAACCGTCGCCGACATCGGTCCCGACTGGCCGGTCGGTCACACGCTGTGCTCACACGAATGGATTGATCACCTGAGGGGACCGAAAGAGTCCCTTCCAGGAATGTCCTCGGAGTACAAAACTCCCAACGCGTTCTCCAGGCAGGCAGCCACGATCAGTGCTTCCCATTGGTATGCCTGGGGGCGGCACTTTCTGGAAGCCGCAGCCGGATTTCGAGCAGACGCTCGTCGAGGCCGAAGCTCGCGAAGCCACTTGCCGAGCGCACCGCGTATGGCCGATGCGCAGCCGCACGCCAAGCGGATTGCTGAACAGCATGTCCGAAACTGCGTACTTGCCGCCGCTGCGGCGCTGCACTTTCCGCACCATTCGTGACGGGTCGGAAACGGTTCTTGACGAATCGGGCCTGAATCCGCATGGCACATCCCTCGCAATGACGATGTCTGAATGCGGAAGCGACCAGTACATGTCCTGGCAATGGGTAGGGCGGGGGGAGCTGGCAAAGCCACGCTGACCCTCGCGATGTTGTCGCAGGGTCAGGTCATCGCCAAGGGCAAGAGGATTCGTAATGTCCAGCGCCTGGTTGCGCAACACGGTGGTCGAACATCTCAGTGGGTGAAGAAGAGCAGCTCCCAGTTCGAAGTTGCCGGCGAGCGATTCGAGTAGCATTGGTACGAGCATCGAGGACTTGGCAGGTTCGAAACGAAGCAGGTCCGCGTGAGCTGATGATGGTAGTCAAACTGGAGCGGAGAGAGCCCCGGTATCGAGACTTGACGTTTGGTCAGCCATACGTCGTCATTGGTATCGAGGCCGATGAGTTTCGCATCTTGAATGATGCCGGTCGTCCTTTCCTCTATCCGGCCGGTCTGTTCTCTCTGATTGACTCTCATGAACCAGCCGACTGGGTGATTGAAATCGGGGAGGATGGGGAGCGCTACGCCTATCCCCCACCACTGAACTCGTCTGGCTTCTTCGAGGACTTCTTCGACCAGAAGGCCAAAGCAGTCGCGACGTTCTGGCGTGTCCTCAATCGGCGACTTGCAGCCACCACTGAAGTCGCGTAACACGTCAAGGCGGGTCGCGACAGAGCCGAGCGTCCTGGCCAATTCTTCTGACGCGCTGCGGCGCCTCGACCGGATTGCCGAGGTGAGGCCGAGTGGATGAAGCAGTGGCCGCTGCCCGGCCGACGCTCCTCCAGCTGTGCTGTGCCTAAGAGCACGTCGCCCATCGCCCGGCGACGATCGCAAAACACGTGCGGCTGGTGTCCGGTCTCGGCTCGTACGCGTGGGCACGTGGGCGATGGCGCGTGACGCGTCCCTGCGCGCGATCGACGAGTGGTCGCCGTGGTTGGTCGTCCATTCGATCGCCCGCCAGCGGCTCGACGAGGCGTGTCGCGAACGCGTCGGCGCGTCGCCAACACCGGCGGTCCTTTTGACGCCCTGACTATGGCACCACGTCGAACATGAAGTCGGCGTCAGCCTCGATGGTGATGGGGAACGACTGGAGTCCCTGTAAGATCTCGAGATTCACCCGCGCACCGCGCGAGAGGCGAAACTGTATGATCACCTGATCGATTCGCGGGCCGCACGTGTCGCCGAGCGTCACGCGCACGGCTGCGGCCACTGCGTGGGTCTCCGCGGCTGCGAACTTCTCGCGCCGGTTGATCTTCAGGATCACAATCGCGGTCTTGCCAGAGGATTGGGCGTTGTCCACGTTGATGGCGTAGGCCGTTGCCTGCTTCAGCTCACCCATGAATGGCATGTGACTCTCCGTCCTTTCGGGATCACGCTCGAACTGTCGGGATGACCTCTCCCGGCGCATACTCGTCCACGCTCTC